>Ga0208849_1001276_pt1 | contig 18293 bp, 22 predicted proteins | sample NGESurdeep072012_10_FD_184470 | JGI IMG/M metagenome (GOLD analysis project Ga0208849, IMG submission 184470) | Arctic peat soil microbial communities from Barrow, Alaska - NGEE Surface sample 53-3 deep-072012 (SPAdes) | ecosystem: Environmental > Terrestrial > Soil > Wetlands > Peat ... | reverse complement strand
CGGCTATGTTCGAGGATCGCGCGCGTCAATTCGCCCGTGCCGCAGCCGTCATCCAACCAGCGCAGATTGCGCCTCGCGTGCAGCCATGCGAGGAATTCTGGCGCGACCACTCGGCTCCATCGCCCGACGTATCCTTCGTAGGTTTCCGGTTCTGACCACATGTTTATCATCCAGCGGCAGTTCCGCGTTGCGACGGCACCTTCCCCGGGTCAAATTAACTAGGCAGCCCTCTTTTGACACGGTGTCAGCGCGGATCGAGGATTAAGATGCTCGAGACTTGAGATTCACTGGGGTGGCCGACCGCTAAGATGCGGCCGCTAGCCGCGATAGCAAACGCACTCGTGATCGTCCAATCGCCACGAGCTAACTCGTCGAGATAGCGAAAAGTATGCTCCTCATCTCTTGCGCGCGCCACAAACGCGTTCCCGCCGGTCAGCGAGGCGAATTTATTCTCCGGACCGACGCAGCAAACAGCAATCACGCCTACGGTCCCAACAATCGTTCCGTTGCGAATAGCCAAAGCCGAGCCACGCAGTTTGGAGAGCTGCACCACTTTCCCATGTCGCCACAGCGTGGGGTGTGCGCCGTCGATGCAGTCCGTACCGGTTTGTTCGTTCGATTGACCGTTCACGGGCGGCCGGTCATCTCCAACGACATCGCCATCAGCATCGACACCGAAGGCGACGCCAGGTCCAAGTTTCTTTTTCTTTGTGCCATCCCACAGCACTGCTGTTGGCGCTCCAGTCTGAGCACACCAGCCATAGGGCGCGACATATCCGGCCGAATATCGGCCACGCATGGACGTCACGTCGCCGAATCCCAGTGGAGCGACCTTACCATCTTCGACGATGCCGGCCTCGTCCATGTCGTAAGTCGGGTCCCGGTCATGGTATTCGTAGCTAAACTGAGTAGCCTCGCGATAGTCGCCGACGACTGAATATCGCGACGGCGTCTCGACCGCGTCAACTCTCCGATTGAGCGGCCCGCCATATCGAATTGGTAGTTCCATGATTTGTTCGCGCCATGCAGCTGCGCTCCAAGAGAACACCCACTCGGCCTCGCGCGTCGTGCCGGCCCCCTCCGCTAACGTGATGAAGGGCGTTCCGTCGTCTGCCAGCCGCAGACCGGTAATGGAGAAGTCGATTTCAAGAACTCGTGGAAAAGTCAACGGCGGGATGCGTCGGATTGTAGATCGCCTGCCGTTTGCTTTGACGATGACCACGCCATAATTCAGCCCAATAGTTTCGTGAACTGTTGAGGTCGTGTGGCTCGCTAAGTTTACAATACTGCCGGTCGCGATGACCCCGTCTTCGGCACCGCACTGCGTTGCCGGACCGTGTTCGACGAAGGCGACATCGCCGTTATCTGCCATCGCGATGTCGGGCGGAGCCATCGGAGACTGCTTCAATATCCAGGCCGGAAGTGCGCAGCCGGGATCAGCGTTGACGACTGTTACGGCGTACACGCCGCCATGGTGCGTCTTATGCGGCCGAACTGACTGCGTGGGACTCTTCGAGGCTATCGGCGCCGGGGAAGTCGCCGTCGCGGTTTGGGATTGAGCGCAAGCCGCCAATGCCAAGACGAGACCGACGACACATGATGAGCTCAGCTGGCCCTGGCTCTTCACGTGCCGCGACGTGAACGATCGCTTAGGATCGCGGTCCACTCATTCATAATTAGTCCGCAGTTCAGCGCCACGACGGTCCCTTCCCGGGCTCGGCGGGCGGACGCGGATATGCACTCAGGGTTATCACGGCGGCTTTCGGGAAGAACCCGATTATGGACGAAGAAATGCCGCTTGGAGCTCCCATGAATCGACGGCGATTCGTCGTCAAAATATCCGCCACCGCGTTCGTCATGTACCTTGGCCTTCGAGCCGCAGCACGCGCCGCGCGCTCCAGCGCGAAGATTAGCGAATCCAGACCGGAGCGGTTGGTACTGCATGTGAATGGCGCCGAGCGTACGCTCGAGATAGATCCTCGCGTAACCCTGCTCGACGCTCTTCGCGACCACCTAGGACTGACGGGAACCAAAAAAGGCTGCGATCAGGGAACCTGCGGAGCGTGCACCGTGCACGTGAACGGCCGGCGGATCAACTCTTGCCTCACGCTCGCCATGATGCACGCCGGCGACGAGATCACGACCATCGAAGGCATTGCAGACCACGGCCGCTTGCATCCGATTCAAGCGGCGTTTATCAAGCACGATGGATTTCAGTGCGGCTACTGCACCTCAGGACAGATCATGTCCGCGATTGCGCTCCTCAACGAAGGGCATTCGCTCGATCGGGAGACGATTCAAGCCCAGATGAGCGGCAATCTGTGCCGATGCGGATGCTATCCGCATATCGTTGACGCGATTGCGGATGGGAGTGTCACGGAATGAGGCCGTTTCGCTTCTCTCGTATCGAAAGTGTTTCTGCTGCATTGGATGCTGCGGGCGTGGGCGGCTCGGCGAAGTATATCGCGGGTGGCACGAATATTCTAGACCTGATGAAAGATGACGTCGAAGGACCTGCATTGCTCATCGACATCAACGCACTTCCGCTACGCACAATTGAACTTCGCAGCGATCGGTTATACATCGGCGCGCTGGCTCGCATGAGCGACGTCGCCTCTCATGCCGCCGTCCGCAGTTCCTTCCCAATGATCGCAAGTTCGCTCGATCAAAGCGCCTCGCCCCAACTGCGCAATATGGCGTCGATCGGCGGCAATATCCTACAACGCACGCGATGTCCCTACTTCCGCGACGTGGCCACGCCATGCAATAAGCGCACCCCGGCAAGCGGCTGCGGCGCTATCGGCGGAATCAACCGGATGCAGGCGATTCTCGGCACGAGCGATCAGTGCATCGCGACGCATGCTTCTGACCTCGCGGTCACGTTGGTTGCGCTCGATGCGATCGTTCATGTGACCGGAAGTAAGGGAGATCGCGATGTCAGCATTCATGACTTCTATCAGCTGCCACAAGCGAACCCCAACATCGAAACGACGCTTCATCAAGACGAACTGATAACGGCGGTCTCCGTTCCACTGCTTCCGTTTGCGCACAATTCCACATATTTGAAAGTGCGCGACCGCATGGAATACGAATTTGCGCTCGCCTCGGCAGCTGTCGCCATCGAGATAAGCAATAATTCGATTGGTGATGTGCGCATCGCCCTGGGTGGCGTTGGCACGATACCGTGGCGTTCGCGCCAAGCAGAACGCACTTTGATAGGTGCGCCCGCGACTCGAGACTCATTCGAGCGTGCAGCCGAGGCCGCGCTCTTAGGCGCTCGCGGACATGGCGAAAACAACTTCAAGGTGCAACTTGCAAAGCGCACGCTGGTTCGCGCAATCGAGATTACTCTGGAGACGGCATGAGCCAGCCCATCATCGGCAAGCCATACGATCGTGTTGATGGTCCAATCAAAGTCACCGGGCGCGCTCTGTATACCGCTGACAATTCGCTCGACCGCATGGCGCACGCCGTCGTCGTCGCGAGCACGATTGCAAACGGACGGATAACGTCGATCGACGAATCGCGCGCGCGTGCTGCCGACGGTGTCATCGAAGTGTTAACGCATCGCAACGCGCCGCGCGTCAGCACGCACAAGTCAAGCGATACCGAGTCGATTTTGTTCGTGCTTCAAGACGACGTCGTCCAGTTCGACCGGCAGCCAATCGCCGTTGTGATCGCTGAGACGTTCGAGCAGGCGGTGTATGGCGCCGACCAAGTGGTCGTTACCTACGAGAAGATTCCGCCTGCGATGGACATGGAGAGCGCTTCACGCGTCACGCCCGACCAGATATTCGGCAAACCTGCCAAGCATCGGCGTGGAAACGCGGAAGGCGCGATTTCCGCCGCACCCGTTCGCCTGCATCAAACCTACACCACGCCGACCGAACATCACAACCCCATGGAAACACACGGCACAATCGCGGCATGGGATGGTGGTCGCCTGACGATCTATGACTCCACACAGTGGGTTTTCGGCGTGCAGTCGCGCATCGCGAAGATCTTCGGCATCGACGCCGGCCTAATCCACGTCGTTGCGCCCTTCGTCGGCGGCGCATTCGGAGGCAAGGGGCAGGTGTGGTCCCACGTGCCGCTTGCGGTCATGTCCGCAAAAATGGTGGGCCGGCCCGTTAAGCTATTGGCGACCAGGCAACAGATGTTCGGCTGGGTCGGCCACCGGCCCCAGACCGAACAGACTGTTTCGCTCGGTGCGGAGATCGACGGCCGGCTGATTGCCGTCATTCACGACGTTCGCAACGAGACGAGCATGGCCGATGAATTCGTCGAGCCGTCTGCAGTCTTCGCTCGTGATCTGTATGCGGTCGCTAACTTTTCAATGTCGCAAGAGCTCCGCCGGTTGAACATAAGCAAGCCCACGTATCAGCGAGGGCCCGGCGAGTCCACCGGATCTTTTGCCATCGAGTCGGCAATGGACGAGCTGTCGTATGCGCTCAAGATGGATCCTCTGGCGTTGCGAATCCGCAACTACTCGGAAAACTCCCCGGATTCCGGCAAACCGTACACGAGCAAGAAGTTGCGCGAATGTTATGAACTCGGTTCGCAGCGCTTCGGTTGGGCGCAACGGTCTCCCGCCATCGGCTCGATGCGCAACGGCCGTCTGCTTGTAGGGCTTGGCATGGCCTCTGGTTCGCGCGCGACTCATCGAAGCGGCGCGAGCGCGCGGATTCGGATGAATCACGATGGAAGCGTGGTCATCGCCTGTGGAACTATTGAGCAGGGCACCGGGTCATCTACGGTTTATGCACAACTCGCGTCCGAGATCTTAGAGATCCCCCTGCAGCGTGTTCGATTCGACTTCGGCGACACCTCACTTCCACATGCGCCGATTGCCGCTGGTTCGCAGACTGCGAGCAGTGTGGGATCGGTTGTTGCCACGGCTGCTAACCAACTACGCGAAAAGCTCGCTGCACTCAATGGAGCGGTGCCGAGTGACGGCATCGAATTGATGGTTGAAGAGAAGCCCAGCGAACAGGAAGAGCGTTTCGAGCAGCAAGCCTTTGGCGCACATTTTGCCGAGGTGCATGTGGATCCCGATCTCGGCACCGTGCGAGTCGCGCGCTTTGTCGGCGCATATGATGGCGGTCGCATATTAAACGAAAAGACGGCTCGCAGCCAGTTCTTGGGCGGCGTCGTCTGGGGCATCAGTATGGCGCTCTTTGAGAAAACGCGGTATGACGTCCGCAGCGGACGGATCATGAACGCGAACCTGAGTGACTATCTTATCCCGACGAACGCCGACATACCCGACGTGGACATCATCATTGTCGAAGACGATGACACCAACGTCAATCCGGCGCACGTACGTGGAATCGGCGAGATCGGCATATGTGGTTCGGCGGCGGCGGTGGCCAATGCGGTCTATCATGCGACCGGCATTCGTGTACGGGACCTCCCGATTTCGCCGGACAAACTTCTAATCTAGCAAACTCCCGCCCCAGGCGTTCTAAGCGCTGTGCTCCGCTGCTAGCCACCTGTTCATAGGTCGGCCGTATTTTCGCGCCATGTCGGCAACCTCCCGGGCGTATCGTCCTCCCACTTTCCCAAGTAACCGGAGGATCACCATGGACGCACCGGATGCACTTGTGAGCGCGGCCACGGGCATGCGCGCACAGGCGGCCCGTCTCGATCAGATCGCCGCCGATCTCGCCAACGCGGGAACACCAGGTTACCGCGCTTCATTGCCGGCCGCAGCCCGTTTTGCGGATCGGCTTGGCGCTGCCGCCAACGCTTCGTCTTTGCAGGGAGCGTTGCGCCTCACCGGCGTCCCCACCGACGCCGCTTTGAGCGGGCCGGGTTTCTTTGCGGTTGCAACATCCGACGGCGTTCGCTACACTCGCGATGGCCGGTTCTCTTCCGATTCAAGCGGCTCACTCGTGGATGCTCGCGGCAACCGACTTTTGGGCGCCCTTGGACCCGTGCGCTTTCCGCACCGCGCCACGATCGACAGCGAAGGACGCATAGTCTCGGGCGGCCACATCATCGATCGGCTTAGAATAGTAGATGTAGACAAATCCGTCGATCGAGGCGGCGGCTACTGCGCGGCTTTACCTGGAGCGTTGCTCAGCCGGGCGGCGGCGCAGGTTCGCGCCGGCTATCTCGAAGACTCGGGCGTCAATCCCATCGCCGAAATGACCGCGCTCGTCTCCACGCAGCGCGCGTTTGAAGCGAATCAAAAAGCTTCGCAACGCGCCGACGAGACGCTGCGGCGTGCGGTTACCGACGTTCCGGCGGTGCATCAGTGAACCGCGCGCTCGTCGCCGGAGCTGCCGGCATGGACGCACAGCAAGCCATCATCGACGCCATTTCCGCGAATCTCGCAAATGCCGACACGCCCGGTTACCGCGCCGACCGGCCGGAATTCGCCGCGCTCATCACGCCCGATGGTCGCACGCTCGGCACCGCCGATGGTGCGCAGCGAAAGCTCTTCTCGCAAGGCAAACTCGATTCCACGAACAACGACGACGACATCGCGATCGACGGCGAAGGGCTCTTCGAAGTGCACACCGCGGCTGGCCGTGCCGCGTTCACGCGCGCCGGGAATTTCACACCGGACGCCAGTGGACAACTCCGACTTCCCGGCGGCGCCGCGCTCGCGGACGTTCGCTTGCCGCACGGCACCACGCAGATGACGATCGGCGCCGATGGCATCGTTCGCTGCCGCGTCGTCGGCAAACCCGGCGCGGTGATCGCGGGCCACATCCGCCTTTGCGCGTTCGCCGACAACCCGCAACTGCGGCTTGCCGCAGACGGTCTGTTCTATCCCACGCAGGCGTCCGGCAAATGTTATCGCGGATCGCCTGGCACCGGCGGCTTCGGCGCCGTCAAACAACGCTGCTTGGAACGAGCGAACGTCAACGTAATCGGCGCCATGATGGCCATTCTCTCGGCGCAGCGCGCGTATGAGGCCAGCGCCAAGACCGTGCAGGCCGCCGATGAGCTACTGCGCCTCGCCAACAACCTCGAGCGAGGCTGACGCAGATGCCCGATGGACTCGCGCAGGCGTGCGCACAATTCGAAGCTCTGATGCTCAAACAAATGCTGACCGATGCGGGTGTCGGTCGCAGCCTGCAGAGTCGCGAGGCGCAATCCGAAGCTGACGACGGCGAGGACATCAGTGGCCAGCCTAGCGGCGGCACGGGAGACGACTTGATGGAATCCATGTTCGTGGACGCGCTGGCGCAAGCCATCGCCGGCTCAGACCGCACAGGACTCGCACACGAACTCGAAGCTTCGCTTCGGGGAGTTGCGAAATGACGCCGGCTGCAGCGGCTTTGCCCGACGCCGCGCTCGAAACCCACGCACACAACTACGCGCATTCGCGAAGCCAGCGCGACCGTTCGCTCGCGTGCGAGGCGGCGCTCACTCTCGTGCGGCGGATCGCGTCCGGCGTTTTGCGCCGTTTGCCCGCACACTTCGTGAGCGACGATCTCGTCGGTGACGGCTGCGTCGGCCTCCTGCGCGCCCTCGACACCTTCGATCCATCGTTCAAGGTTTCGTTCGAAGCGTGGTCTAGCCGCATCATCCGCGGCGCCATGTTCAACGGGCTTCGCCGCATGGACGTGGTCCCCGAACGCACGCGCCGCGATGCGCGCACGTTGGATGCAGCGCGCTGGCGGCTTGCGCAAACGTTAGGCGAAGCGCCCGACGACCGCGCGGCAGCGACCGGCGCGGGTCTTGACGATGCGAAATTGTACGCCGTCCAGTTGGCCCTTTCGCGGGCGACACCGGTGTCGCTTGATTCTCCGCTGCCGGGCACTCCGAGCGGAGCCACATTCGGTGACCGGGTGATCGCCGACCAACCCGATCCGGCCGACATGGCTCAACTTCACGAAGTGCAGCGGGTGGTCGACGCGGCCGTCGCCGCTCTACCGGCCCGCGAGCGTCTCATCATCGCGGCGTGCTACGCCGGATTCGCGACCTTTAGAGAGATCGGCGGACGGCTCGGCATCAGTAAACAGCGAGTTTCGCAGATCCACAGCCGCACGCTGACCAATTTGCGGAGCACCCTTGCTAGTCAGGCCGACGCATGACGGCGCCGCGATCCGCCGGCTCGCTTGCCACCGTCCGCGGCGCACAAGCGTCCCCGGTCGAAGCGGCCGATGCGATCGCCGCCGTTGCATCTTGGCATACACCGATTTCAAAACGCGATGCCATCACGCTCAGCGTTCGCGCCGCCGCGCTCGTGCGCGCGGGTCTAGCTGTGCGAGCCTACGTGATGGCCGGATGGGAGAACATGCGCACACTCGTTTTGCTTTCAAACGGGCGAACGCTCGTGTTCGAAAACGGCCTCTACGGTTTGTACTAGGGCAAGCTGTACTAGGGCAAGCATCGCTTGCCCCCGTTTTCTTCGCGTCGTAGCGGCCGACTTTTATGGTCGGCCCCGCTCACTCATTTTCGTCGTGTAGGAGGGCAAGCATCGCTTGCCCCACTTTCGTCGTGTAGGAGGGTGAGCATCGCTCACCCTTTATTGGGCAAGCGATTGCATGCCCTACTGCAACTGGTCTTCGGCGAGGCGCTTTAGGACCTCGTCCTTCGTCATGCGCGCAACCGCGAAGGACTTGTGCCGCGATGTCGCGCCGCGAACGAGCGTGACCGCGCTCTGAGGAACGCGCAGCGCGGCCGCAACAGCACGGCGCGCCGCTTCAGTGGCTCGCCCTTCGACCGCGGGTTCGCGCACGCGAACGGTCACCGTCTCGCCTGAGATCACGATGCCGGGCGCTTTCGAACCGGGTTTCACGGCAACGACGAGGAGAGCGCTTACCACTTGGCCTGGGAATTCAAACTGGATACCGCCTGGGCAAGCGATGCTTGCCCTCCTACAGAACTGGGGCAAGCGATGCTTGCCCTCGTACAGAACTGGGGCAAGCGATTCTTGCCCTAGTACGGCTGCACTCCTACTTTTGAAGATGGGAGGGGGCGGAGTTCTGCTGGCCGTTGAGATCTTCGACGAGCGTGAGATGTCTCGTGAGAAACGATCGCAGGTCGTGTTTAACGGTGGTCATCTGGTCCTGCATGCGCGCGAGTTCGGCTTTGGCGTCGTCGATCTTGCGGCGCATGTCCTGCAGCTCGTGACTCACTTCCAGCTTGGCTTGTTCTTTGATGAGATCGGTCTCTTTGTGCGCCGCCGCCTTCATCTCATCGGCGTTGCGCTGCGCGAAGACGAGCGTGTTCTGCAGGGTCTCCTTGATGGCATCGAAATGTGCGACGCGCTCGCGCATATCGCCTAACTCGGATTCGAGTTTGCTGCGCTCGGCGATCATCTCCTCGAACGATTCCGCGACCTCATCGAGGTATTGATCTACCTCTTCGCGCGCATAGCCCTGCAGCGATTTCTTGAATTCTTTGTGCTCGATGTCGAGCGGCGTGATCTTCACGCGATCGCTCCCGATCAGTACGCGTCGTACGCGCTGCCCATCGCGTGCTCCGCGTCTTTTGCGTTGATGTGGACGTTGCTCGGCACGAAGAGGTAGATGCTTTCCGAAAGCCGCTGCATCTTGCCGTCCATCGTGTAGACGACGCCGCTCAAGAAATCCACGACGCGCTGCTGCAGCGTGCGATCGGCGCCGACAAGATTCACGACGACGTGATGACGCGCGCGCAACGAGTCGGCGATGTCGGTGACATCGTCGTACCGCTTCGGCTGGTAGACCGAAACGACCGTGCGCCGAGACGACTTGGCGTCTCGCAGCGAGATGATCGCCGGCCTTCCCTCGTCGTCGAGCAACTCGTCCTCGAAATCCTCATCCTCGGCCTGGCCGAAGAACTGCTTGAAGTTGGTCCACACGCCTGCTGAAAGCATCCTTGCCTATCCTTCCCCGCCGTCCGGCGCGGAAACTTGTTTGGCTGGCCGCTCGCCGAAGAGCGCGGTTCCAAGTCTCACCATCGTGGAGCCCGCCGCGACCGCCGCTTCGAGATCGCCGGACATGCCGAGCGACAACACCGGCCCGCCTGTGATACCCTGGCGCAACTCTCCGAACGTCATGCGTGCCTGTGCGAACGCGTCGCGAACGAGGGCGGCATCGGCTGGTCCCACCGCCATCACGCCGCGCAGCCGCAGATTTGGGAGCGCTCGCATCGCGTCGGCGAATGCCGCCGCTTCGCCCGGCGCGACTCCTGCGCGATCGTCCGAAGCGATGTTGATCTGCACGAGCACGTCGAGCTTCTTGCCGATCTCTCGCGCGGATTGGTCGAGGGCTTTGGCGATGGATAAGTCGTCAACGGATTGGACGACGTCGAACAAATCGGCGACTCGTTTACATTTGTTGCGTTGCAGCCTGCCGATGAAGTGGCGCCGGGCAGAAGCCGCGGCGAGCGGTTCGAGGGCCGCAAATTTGGCCGCCGCTTCCTGAAGGTAGTTTTCGCCGACATCGGTCAGGCCCGCTGCGATCGCCGCCGTAACCGCCTCCGGTCCGAACCCCTTGGTCACCGCCAGCACCGCGACGGTCTCGGGACTTCGCCCTGCCGACGCACACGCGCGGGCTATCCGTTCGCGCACGGCCCGAAGGTTGTCCGCGACGCGGCGCTCGAACGCCGGGGTTTCACAATCGCTCAAGCGTTCGATACGTTCCAACCTGCGGGCCACTTATCCTCCGGAAAGGCCTGCGATGCGCTCGGCGCGGTACTCGGCGAAGCGGCCCGCGAGAATCGACTGGCGTGCCTCGGCCGCGAACCGAACGAGAAAAGAGACATTGTGAATGCTCGTGAGCCGTGCGCCCAGCAACTCGCCGGAACGGAACAAATGCGCTATATATGCCCGCGTGAACCCGCTGCACGCAGTGCACGCGCATTCAGGGTCGAGCGGCGTGAAATCGTCGGCGAATTTGGCGTTGCGTAAGTTGAGCCGTCCGCGCGATGTGAGGGCGAGGGCGTGCCGCGCACAACGGGTCGGGTAGACGCAGTCGAACATGTCGACGCCGGCTGCGATGCCGTCCAATAGATCTTCGGGCGTCCCCACTCCCATCAGATAGCGCGGCTTATGAGCCGGCAACTCCTCGCACGTCGCACGAGTCATCGCAACGCTCTCTTCCTTACTCTCGCCCACCCACAAACCGCCGATGGCATAGCCGGGAAAATCGAGCTCGACCAGCTCGCGCGCGTTGGCGCGCCGGAGATCGTCAAACGTCGAGCCTTGCACGATCGCAAACGTAAGCTGATCTTCGCGCTTCTTCACGGCACGCGCGCGCTGAGCCCACACCAGCGTGCGCCGCGCGGCATCCGCAGCTCGATCGCGATCCACGCCGGCGGGCGCCACGTCATCGAGGAGCATCGCGACGTCCGATCCCAGCCTTTCTTGCAGTGCGACCACGGATTCGGGCGTGAACGTGTGACGCGAACCGTCGAGATGCGAAGCGAAGTGATAGCCGTCGTCGTCCACGCGCGACAACTTGCTCAACGAGAAAACTTGAAAGCCGCCGCTGTCGGTGAGAATGGCTCCGCTCCACGCCATGAATCCATGCAGGCCGCCCGCGCGCTCGATGATCTCGGCCCCGGGCCGCAAATAACAATGGTAGGCGTTCGCCAAGATGATGCGCGCGCCGCACGCGTGCAGTTCGTCCGGCGAGAGACCTTTGACCGCCGCCTGCGTTCCGACCGGCATGAAGACCGGCGTCGGCACATCGCCGTGCGTGGTGTGCAGCAGGCCGGCGCGAGCGACGTCGTCGGTCCGCTGCAGCGTGAAGTGGGATTGCGTCATGCCGGCGTGCCGGCGCGCAAGCGATCCACGAGCACTGCAAAATCGTCGGGCCATGGGGCGGTGAACGACATCGCCTTTCCGGTGATCGGATGGACAAAGCGCAACCGCGCGGCGTGCAGCGCTTGGCGCGGCATGCCAAGCGCCGGCCGGCCGCCTCCGTATGCGCGATCGCCGACGATCGGATGCCCGATCGCCGCGCAATGAACGCGGATCTGATGCGTGCGGCCCGTCTCGAGCTTGAGTTGCGCGAGTGTCAGCACGTCCGGCGGCACAGCGATCCGGCGATGTTCGGCGGGCCGCAACGTGAAAGTCTCCGCCGCGCGATACTGCGTGACGGCGCGCCTGCCGCCGTCGCGCACCGCGAACTTCGTCCGATCGCCTGGATCGCGGCCGAGCGGCGCGTCGATGACGCCGCGTTCTTGCGCGAACCGGCCCCACACAACCGCGTCGTATTCGCGTTCGATCTTTCGCTCGGCCATGTCGCGTGAAAGTCCGCGCATTCCCTGTTCGCTCACCGCGACCACGAGCAGCCCGCTCGTGTCCTTGTCCAGCCGATGGACGATGCCCGGCCGCAACGTACCGTTGATCGCCGGCAGCGGACCCAGCGCGGCGAGCAACGCGTTCACAAGCGTGCCGCGCGGGCTGCCCGGAGCAGGATGCGTCGCCATGCCGGCGGGTTTGTCGACAACGCACAGATCGGCATCGCGATAGACGATGTGAATGGGGATCGCCTCGGGCTTTGCGTCTGGTTCGGACGGCGCGGGAACGTCGACGACCACGCGGTCGCCCTCGGCCAATGCATATGAAGCTTTTTCCGCGGTGCCGTTAACGCGCACGCGATGGGCGCGGATTAGCGACGCACACACCGTGCGCGATCGATCCACCCGGCGTGAGACAGCGACGTCGAGACGCACGCCGGCGTCTTCCGCCGTCGCGTCAAACGTCACCGCCCGCGTCATTGCGCCGGCAGTGCTTTCTTGTCGTGGATGAGCATGCGGATGAGCAGCAGGACGACGCCGATGGAGATGGCCGAATCGGCGACGTTGAACACCGGCCACCAGCGGAAGTCGATGAAGTCCACGACATACGAGAGCCGCATCCGGTCGGCGATGTTCCCGATGGCTCCGCCGAGGATCAAGCCGAACGCGATGTGCGTGGTCATGCCGGCGCTGCCGGTGCTGCGGTACCACAGGAAAAACCCGATGAGCACCGCCGATGCGAACGCAGCCAGCAGCAGCGGATGAGAGCCGAACAACCCGAACGCGCCGTGGGTATTCTGCACGTACGTCAGATAGACGACGTGTGGAATGACGATGCGGCTCTCCTCGGGTAAGAATGTGGTGGCGATGACATGTTTGGTGTATTGATCGGCGGCCACGATGATCGCGGCGATGATCACAAAAACAATCGACAGCGGCTTATTCCTTCACTTCTTGACGTCGTACGCCGCGACCAGGCTTTCGATGCTCTGGCCGGTGAGGTACGAGATGTAGACGGGGACGAGCGGCAGCACGCACGGCGAGATGAACGACACGATGCCTGCCACGAAGACCGCGCCGACCGAGATCACGTCGCCGGATGCTTCAGGCCCGGTGCCGATGTTGGCAAGTGCGGGAAATTTCTCGTAGATCATCGCCGTGATTCGCAAGAACCCGTTGGTGACGAGCACGAGGCCCATTCCGATGACGAGCACGCCCGCTATCACTTCGATGACGGGCAAAAACCGCTTGATGCGATTGAGGAACGGCAAGACGTATTGCAGGCCGATGGCGGTGGCGAGCAGCGGCACGCCAAGTCCCATCGAGTACACGAAGAGCAACCACACGGCTTGGCCCACCGTCTGCGTGGCGCTCGCCATGGCCAAGACCGCCGCGAGTATGGGACCGATGCACGGCGACCAGCCCGCAGCAAATCCTATGCCGACGAGCACGTCGCCGACGTACGACACGCCACCCTTGCGGATCTGCAACCGCTTGTCCATTGCGAGAAACGGCAAGCGGAACAGGCCCACCATATTGAGGCCGAGAAAGATGACCACGACGCCGAGCACGCGCGTTATCAGCGTGCGGTATTCTTCAAATATGCTGCCGAGCGCGCTCGCAGACGCACCCGCCGCGATGAAAACGAGCGTGAAGCCGAGGATGAAGAACAGGGAATGAATCACGACGTCGCGCCTGCCGGCGAAAGGCGCCGCCGGCGCGCGAACGGTTTCGGAACTGGAACTCATCTTTAAGTAACGCCTGTCGCATTATGGGCAAGCGATGCTTGCCCTCCTACAAGAAGGAGAATCTGTTTGATCGCCGCGCTGGCAACGGTCCCACACTGGTTTACGTATCCCAATATCGATCCGGTCGCATTCCACCTCGGCATCTTTTCCGTACGCTGGTACGGGTTGACTTACCTTATCGGCGCCTTGCTCGTGTACCTCCAGTTGCAGAGCAGACGAAGCCGCGCGAGAACCGGCATGAGCGTGGATCAGGCGCAGGAATTCGTCGTCTACGCCATGATCGGCGTCGTGTTGGGCGGACGACTGTTCTTCTTGCTGGCGGATGTGCTCACGCCGATTACGGCGGGTGGGCACACCGTTTCATACTATCTTCAGAACCCGCTCGAAATTATCGCCATCTGGCATGGCGGCATGGCGTTCCACGGTGGATTGATCGGCGCACTGATCGGCATCTGGCTCTTCTTGCGCCGCAACAAGCTTCCGTTTTATCCGGTCGCCGATGAGACCGCACTTTGGATACCCGTCGCGATCGCGCTGACGCGCTGCGCGAATTTCATCAACGGTGAGCTGCCGGGCCGCGTCACCAATTCGCCGGTCGGATTTGTGTTTCCAGGCTTTGCCGGATACCGATATCCGTCGCAGTTGTTTGAAGCAGTCGGTATGCTCGTGATCGTGCTCCCTCTGCTCTGGTGGCTGCATGGCGGCGTGCGCCGGCGCGAAGGTCAAGTGTTTTGGACATTCATCGCGGGTTACGGTCTCGTGCGCACCATCGTGGAGTTCTATCGCGAGCCGGGCATCGTGTTGCTTGGTTTGACCGGCGCGCAATATTTGACCATCGCGATGTTCGTCCTCGGCGTCGTCATGTTTTGGCGAATCTCGAACGCGACCGCGCGGCAACCCGTACCGCGGTAGGAGGGTGAGCATCCCGTACTAGGGTGAGCATCCCGTACTAGGGTGAGCATCCCGTACTAGGGTGAGCATCGCTCACCCACGTTTACTTAATTCGCTTAGCGTTTAGCCTGCCTGGGTTTCAGAACAGACCGTAATCTTTTTAGTCCATCCATGAAGTTCTTGCGCTAGTTCGATTGCGTCGTTGGTTTTGCCGTAGATACCAATCTTGCGATCCCGGAATTCCCATCCATCGCAAAACGGGCAGACGAATACGCTCCGTCCCCAAAAGTCGGTCAGGTTCTCGATATCCGGCAACTTGTCTCGGACGCCGTTTGCAAGCAACAGCCGCTTCCCCACAAACCGTTTGCCCGATTCCAGCGTCACCGAGAAGCCGATTTTGGTGTGCTGCGCTTTCTCGACCTTGTCTTTGATGAGTTCGACGCTTGGATAGCTTTTTAGTTCTTTTCGAGCTTTCACGAGTAGCTTCGAAGGCGACGTGCCATCTCGCGAAATGAATCCATGCATTTTCTCGGCGACGTCATTGCGCGGGTGGCCGTCATCGCCTATCAGAACGCGACGGCGAGCCCGCCCCAGGATAAGCGCTGCATTAAGCCCGGCGGCTCCTCCGCCTACCACAATCACATCGCGTTGATTCGTTGCCTTCACTTCAAGACGATCTCTAGAAGAGCAGTGCTGGCTGAAGGCACTGCTCTTCGTTCGAATACGACTCAGCTCGAGGCTCTGTCAAGCCTTAGACGGGGACGCCGTATACGTTGTTTTTCCCGCCGTACTTCGCGAGGATCTCAAACGCACCGGTCTCGCTGAGGTCGTGGGACGGAACACGCAACGCTAGTAGCGCGCCCCCGTTCTTCACGGTTTCCTGATAGCTCGAAACAGCATCTGCGGGCACGCCCTGGTCCGCAAGATATCCGGTCATCCCACCTGCGATCGCGCCAGCGGCCGTTGTTCCAGCAGCAGCTGCCGCCGCAGTAGCAAGCGCTCCAGCCCCGATCACGATGCCCACGCCGGGAACCAGGATTGAAATCAATCCGGCGGCCACACCAACCGCAAGTCCGACGCCCGCGCCTTTGGCCGCACCCGAAGCCGCATCCGAACCTGTCGTCACGGTGACGCCTTGCTTCGCCGCGGCATCGATGGAACCGCCCTCCGGACGCTGAGTCCCATTCTCGCTCAAACTGTACTTCTCGTTGGCGACAAGGTCGATGTCGTCTTTCAGCGCGCCGTGATCCAAAAGCGCGCCGACGGCTCGCTTCGCATCGTTCCAGTCCGCGAAGGACGAAAAGATTGTGTTCATTCTGGTGCCTTTCCAATCATGGTGATCAACGTCACCCAAAACTGATCGAGTGGTAGTCCTGTTACCCCGCCATCGAGTCCCTGAACCACGACAATGCCTCAGCCCATGCGAGCGAGTGCACGCCGAGCGATCCGCCCACGATAAATGCCGCACGTGTATATTTCGTCCGCGAGTGCCCTGGCTCGTCCGCACGCCGTTTCTTGGTAGCCATTCGCAATGCACCTCACGTAACTAGGAAACTCGGGAACGGTGAAACTCCCCGCCAAATCGGAGGTGGCGACGACTTCATAGAGAATCGTGTCGGACCGTGAGAGAGCAACTTTGCGAATGTTCGGGCTGTAAGTCCGGCACGCACAAGCAGACGCGAGACGCTGTGCCAGCGGAATGTTTGGCCCGTCGGAGCGATGCGCCGATGCTTTGGGAGAACGGTGTCTGCCCGCAGTGCTTGACATACGTCGGTTTAGACATGCGCGCCGAGTAGGCTACAGCCGCCAAGGAGACCATTTTGAGCGAGTTCGACGACTTCATCAAAGTCCTGTTGGCGAACGAAGAGTCCACAGGTGCGCAGAGATCCGACGATGTCAGCGATGAGTTAAGCCACAAAGATAAGGCCGTCAGCGCCTGCCGTGAGGCCATCGTCGAAGCATTTAAAAATGTGCGTTTTGGCCACTACTTCAAGATCCACGACCATCCGGCAAGCGAAACACCTGGCGACAACTTCGACCTTTCCATGGCGGGAAAGGACGTGATGCTTTTCTTTTCCGGCAAAGTGTTCGAGTCGGACGACTCGCCCAATGGCCTTGCCGCGGCGGTCACCCTCAAGGCCGCCCGTCGACTTTCGCTCACGATGACGAGCTCCGAACACGATGTCCAGTGCGATTTCAAACAAGACGGCGAATGTGTACCCGAAGAATTATTTGAAACTGTCACTGCCGCCGTCCGCGAGCTGTTCGAGCCCTTAGCCTAAAGACCGGTGTAGGGTGAGCGACCCGTACTAGGGTGAGCAATTCGTACTAGGGTGAGCAACCCGTACTAGGGTGAGCAACGCTCACCCAAATGGGCCCGCGATGCGTGCCCTATTACATTTCTATATTCAAGGACCGACGAGTCGGTGCCGTGCACGCCGTACGCGCGCCGCACGCCCACGCGCTACGATGCTGTCAGTGAGACTTTCATTGAAAGGGTCATCATCATGCCAGCTCGATCAACACGCGTCATGCTCCGCAACAAAACCTCATTCACACTGACTTTGACCGGCTCGTCGCTTGACCACGGCGACTGGACGCCGCCGTCATGGAATCCGCCGGCGTCGATCGCGCCGGGCGCGTCGGTAGGCTGGCAGTCGGAAAGCGATGGCGTTGCGACCGGCACCGAAGGCACCGTGACGTACGCGGTCGGCAATACCGGGCAAACGCTTTCGATTCATTGGGACAATCCATACGTTGGTTTGAACAGCTATCAGCAATCCATCGGACCCGGGTTTGGTCTATCGTTTTCGGGCGGGAAAGGCAACAACGCGGAAGCCGATTACATCTTGCAAGCCGACATGCCGGTCGTCGTTCCCGGTTTTCTTCCGAGCCTGTACGGTTTTCCGTTCGAGAATTCGTGGCCAGGTCAGGCAGATACGTACATCGAGCTTCCCCCATTCACGTGGTGGGGAAACGGTATCAAGATCGGCGACGCCTCGAACGGGATGTGCGGCGGAATGTCGTTCGCCGCGCGCGACTATTACGTTGCAAACTTATGGCCTGCACAAACCAAACCGTCCGGCGTTGGCGACCCCGTATACGACTACATCGTCCGCAGGCTGTTCGACAGTTTTAACTCACCGTTGTTCGGCTCGTGCGATCCGGGCGTGTGCGGCGGGTGGAATGTGCTCGCCGACGCCGCCGACTTCCAAACGCAGATGGACCCGGTGTATCCCGATTCCGACAACTACATCACCGACGGAACGATCGGCGATGGACGCGCGTGGATAATGGCTCACGAAGCGTGGCCGCAGATCCAAGCCGATATCGACAGCGGCGTGCCGTGCCCGCTCGGTCTTGTCTTGATCAAGTCGCTTCTGCCCACCGATCTCGGCAAGAATCATCAGGTGTTGATCTACGGCTATCAACTCAGCCAACAGTATCTGACGTTGTACGTCT
>Ga0208849_1001275_pt1 | contig 18296 bp, 20 predicted proteins | sample NGESurdeep072012_10_FD_184470 | JGI IMG/M metagenome (GOLD analysis project Ga0208849, IMG submission 184470) | Arctic peat soil microbial communities from Barrow, Alaska - NGEE Surface sample 53-3 deep-072012 (SPAdes) | ecosystem: Environmental > Terrestrial > Soil > Wetlands > Peat ... | reverse complement strand
CGCTTTGCGAGCTCCTGGTCCGATCCCTGAAGGTTGAGGATCACCGGGACGCCCTCCTTGAAGCGGTCGGCGATCTGCTGGGCGTCGTTGAAGCTCCGGGGCAGGACGAGATGGACGCGCACGGAGCCGCCGCCCGGCGCAGGGGCGCTCTCGACGCCGCGCAGGCGCCGCGGCTCCGGCGCCGGCCGGAGGATGCTCGTGCGGGCGCTCGACGCGGTCGGCTCCGGGTCGGTCCAGTCGTCGAACTCCTCGCGGCGCCCCCGCCGCGGCGCGAGCCTCCGCACGTTCGGCCGGTCCGCGTAGACGCGCTGGAGCTCCTCGTCGGTGAGGTATCCGTCCTCGTCCCAGTCCTCCTCTTCGGCGATGCCGAAGTACACGAGAGTCCTGTTCCACACGTCGGCGAAGCCCATGGTTGCGCGGGATCTTACCGTCGCTGGAGGATGCCCTCAGCCGCGCCAGAGCACGGAGCCGACGCGGATGTGGGTCGCGCCCTCCTCCGCCGCGACGCGGTAGTCCTGGCTCGTCCCCATCGACAGCTCGTGCAGCCCATGGAGCTCGGCGAGCTCGCGGAGGCGGCGGAACCAGGGGCGCGACGCTTCGGGGTCGACGGCGGCGGGCGGCATCGTCATCAGGCCGCGCACGGCCGGGTACAGCCCGAGGAATGCCGCGAGACGCTCGGGCGCGACGCCCGACTTCGTCGGCTCGCCCGAGAGGTTCACCTCGACGAGAGCCGGAATGGTCAAGCGGCGCGCGGCCGACTCCGAGTCGAGGGAGTGGCAGAGCTCGCACGTCGCGTTCACTGTCGCTGCCTTGCGGCTCTGGAGGTGGCCGATGAAGTGCCAGCGGAACGCGTCGCCGTAGCGCTCGTGCTTCGCCGCAAGATCCTGCGCCCTGTTCTCGCCGACGACCGGGATTCCGGCTTCGACGAGCGCCTGCATGTCGTCGAGCGCGACGTACTTCGTTGCCGCGACGATGGTCACCCCCGCGCCGACCTCGGCGGAGATGCGCGCGTAGCGCTCGCGGATCGCGCCGGGATCAAGCGACGTAGGCGATCACTCCCTGGCGGCCCGTCTTACCGCGGTCCCGCCGGTGCGAGAAGAAACGCGCCGCGTCACACGAGGTGCAGATATCGAAGCGGTCGACCTGCTCGACGCCTGCGGCGCGGAGTGCGCGTTCCGCCGCGGTCCAGAGGTCGAGCTTCCCGCCGCGCATCACGTCGTCACCGAACGCCTCGCGGAACGGGTCTGCGACCTCGTCCCCGACGTCGTAGCAGCACGGCCCGATTCCCGGTCCGATCGCGGCGGAGAGCCGGCCCGGGCCGAGCGTTCTCACTCCGGCCGCGACGACGCCGCCGAGCAGGCCGCGCCAGCCTGCGTGGAGGATCCCGACCGCCGGTGGTCCGTCCGCGCGGGCGATCGCGATCGGCAGGCAGTCGGCGGTCAGGAGCAGCATCGCGCGCCCGGGCTCGTCGCTCCAGAGGCCGTCGCAGTGGTCGTAGACCGTGCCGGGAGTGACGATCCCGCGCGACTGGGCGCGGGTCACCGTCGCGCCGTGGCGCTGCCATGCCATCGTCGCCCCGTCCGGGTCGGCGTCGACCGCGCTGCAGAGACGCGTGCGGTTCTCGACTACGCGCGCTGGATCGTCCTCTGTCCGGATCCCAAGGTTGAGCGAGTTGAACGGCCCGTCGCTGACGCCGCCGAGCCGGGTCGAGAACGCAACGCGATACGGGCCCGGCGCGTTCCAGTCGATCAGAGCGAGAGCGGCCACCCCTCCAGCTTCGCACGCGTGCCGATTTCGAGCGCCGCCCCATCCGTCTCCACTCCCGGGCAGCGCAACCAGGCCCGCTCGGTGTGGTGGCAGTAGCCCTCCGCCCCGTCCGGGTCGCGGTAGCTGACGCCGGCGAACGCCTCGGGGGGCGCCTCGACGAGATACCGACCGACGCGGACCCGCCCAGGCTCGAGCTCCGCCTTCGTGCGAAAGATCCGCAGGACGCCGCTCACGGCGCCGCGTTCGCTCGCATGGAGGGCGACCTCGGGCGGCTTCCGCGCCTTCGCGGTCAGCCCGTCGACCCAGCAGCCGTCGCCAGGCTCTGCCGCAAGCTCGACCCGATCGCCGTCGACCTCGACGACGCCCGAGATCGCGAGTGCCGCCTTCACGACGACGACCCGCCGTCGGCGGCGGGGTCGGTGGGGACGTGCAGCGTGCAGCGGATCCAGTAGCGGCGGGCGACGATGAGGTGCCAGACCTCGTAGCGGCCGGGCCGGCCGTCCCAGCGCAACGCGTTCGCGCTCACTCCGTCCGCCCCGGCAGCCGCCGCGCGTGTTCGAGCAGCAGCTCTCGCGTGTTTCGCGCCGGGTCGTCGACGACCCACCGGAGCAGGTCGTGAAGCGCGCCGCCGAGCGCGGGACCGGGCCGGAAGCCGAGTGCGATCAGGTCGGTGCCGTCCACGGCGAGATCGACGAGCCGGTGCGGGTGCTTCCGTTCCCGTTCGAGCACGGCGCGGAAGCGATCGAGACGCTCGATGTCCGCGTGCGGCGGCGGCTCGCCGCTCGACCCTCGCTTGCCGAGATAGTCGGCCTGCTTGTGGTCGACGAGCTCGAAGGCAAGCTCATCGCCGTGCTTCGCGAGAAAACGACGGGCGCGAACGGCGTCGCCCTTGCCGACGTCGAACATGTGGTGGCGAACGATCCGCACGACGCGCTGCCGCAACGCGTTCGGGTAGCGCAGCCGGCGCAGCGCCTGTCCGGCGAGCGCCGCCCCGATCTGGTCGTGGCCCCGCGGCGCTTGGCCGGACCGTGCGTAGTAGTGGAGGCGCCCGTCGGTGCCGCGCCACGCCGACTCGGGTTTGCCGAGGTCGTGGAAGAGCGCCGCCAGCCGCACCGCGAGCGAAAAGCCCGCGTCAGCAGCCGCCTGCACGACGGCGAACGTGTGCTCGTCGACCGTGAGGTCGTGATAGCGACTCTCTTGCTCGAAGCCGATCGCGGGCCCGAACTCGGGGACCATCTCCACCAGCACCCCGGTATCGCGTGCGAGTCGCAGCGCCCGCGCCGGCTCGCTGCCGAGCAGGAGCCTCGACAGCTCTCCCATGCCGTCGGCGCCGAGCCCGCCGCCGATTCGCTCGCCCGAGACGAGCCTGACCGACGCTGCTTCGGCGCGCATCTGCTCGAGCGTGTTCGGCTCCGGCTCGAAGCCGAGCTGCGACACGAAGCGAAGCGCGCGCACGAGGCGTAGCGGATCTTCGGCGAAGCTCGTCGGCGAAACCGCGCGGAGCACACCGCGCTCGAGATCCTCGCGACCACCGAGGGGGTCGACGATTGCGCCGGTCTCGAGCCGCCGCGCCATCGCGTTGACCGTGAAGTCTCGCCGGCGCATGTCGTCATCGACCGAGAGAGAGGGGTCGGCGACGATCTCGAAGTCGTGGCGGCCCGGACCGGTGCTGATCTCGGCGCGCGGCGGCGCAAACTCGATCCCCGCTGGGGCGAGCGCACGCACCTTCTTGTCGCGCGGGTGCAGCCGGACTCCGACGAGCCGTCCGGCGACGACGAGCTCCTCGACACGCCCGTGCGCCTCGAGCGCCCGTGTCAGCCCGTCCGTATCGACACCGGGCACGAGGAAGTCCGCGTCCTTCGGGTCCAGGCCGAGCAGCTCGTCGCGTACGGCGCCGCCGACGACGTACGCGTCGAGGCCGAGCGAGCGGACGTAGTCCTCAAGCTGTTGCCTCACCCGCGCATTGTCTCAGCGCGGAGCGGACGCTCAGACGTGGGCTATGGCCTCGATCTCGACGAGCGCGCCGGATGGGAGCCTCGCGACCTCCACGGTCGACCGGGCAGGAGGCCGGTCGCCGACGTGCTTCGCGTAGACGGAGTTCATCGCCTGGAAGTCGTCGAGGTTCTGGAGGAACACCGTCGTCTTGACGAGCCGGTCGAGGCTGCTCCCCGCCTCCTCGAGGATGGCGCCCACGTTCACGAGCACCGCCTCCGTCTGCGCCTCGATCGTGTCGCCGGCGGCGATGCCGAGCTGACCCGAGACGAAGACGAAGTCCCCGGCGCGGATGGCCTGCGAGTACGGCGCGCCCTGGAAGGGCCCCGGAGCTGCCTCGGTGCGAACGACGGTCTTGTCAGCCACTCTCGTCTCCTTTCGAACAGGCTTGGGCCAGTGCAACGCCGAGACCCTTGAAGATCGCCTCGAGCACGTGCTGCGAGTCGGTCCCGTTGAGCAGGCGAATGTGCAGGGTGAGGCCGGCGCCGTCGGCGAGACGCTCGAGGAAGCGCCGAGCGACGTCGGTGCCGAGGCCGCCGATGCGGGCCTGTGTCAGGTCGACGTTCGAGACGAGAAGCGGCGTGTCCGAGACCTCGAGCACGACGTTCGCGAGCGCCTCGGCGGACGTCATCATCCCGACGCCGTGGCCGCGGGCTCCGTCCTCCCGCAACGGGCCGGCGAGCGCTCGACCGAGCGCACTTCCCGCCTCCCCGACCTCGGCCTCGGCAGTGTCCGGCTCGACCTCGAGCACGAGGTCGAAGCGGGCGTACTCGGCGAGGCGCTCGACGAGCCGGTCGAGCACGGGCAGACCGGTGTCGACCGTCGCCGCTCCGGTGCCCCGGAGATCGACTCGGATCCCGCTGCGGCCCGGCGCCTGTTCGGGTGGGCTCATGCGTTCAGCCCTCGATCCGCTCGATCGAAGCTCCGAGGGCGCGGAGGCGGTCGTCGATCCGCTCGTAGCCTCGGTCGATCTCGCGCACGTTGCCGATCGTCGACGTCCCTTCGGCGCACAGCGCGGCGAGCAGCATCGCCATGCCGGCGCGGATGTCCGGGCTCGACATCCGCTCGCCGTAGAGCCGCGACGGCCCGGTGATCACGACTCGATGCGGGTCGCAGAGGATGATCCGGGCACCGAGGCCGACGAGCTTGTCGACGAAGAACAGCCGGTTCTCGAACATCTTCTCGAACACCATCACGGTGCCGCGCGCCTGGGTCGCGACAGCGACCGCGATCGAGGTCAGGTCGGCGGGAAACGCCGGCCACGGCCCGTCGTCGATCTTCGGGATCGCACCGCCGATGTCGTCCTCGATCACGAGCTCCTGGCCGTCCGGCACGCGGATGGTCGTGCCTTCCATCTCGACGCGGATGCCGAGGCGGCGGAAGACGGGCATGATCGCGACGAGGTCCTCGGGGCGGCAGTTGTCGATCACGAGCTCGCCCTCGGTGATCGCTCCGAGCCCGATGAAGCTCGCCACCTCGATGTGGTCCGGGCCGATCGAGTACTCGCCGCCGCGCAGGCGATCGGTTCCGCGCACGCGCAGGACATTCGTCCCGATCCCCTCGATGTCGGCGCCGAGCGAGACGAGGAAACGACAGAGATCCTGGACGTGCGGCTCGCACGCGGCGTTGCTCAGCACCGTCTCGCCAACCGCGAGGCTCGCCGCCATCACGGCGTTCTCCGTGCCGGTCACGCTCGCCTCGTCGAGGAAGATGTGCGCGCCCACGAGTTTGCTCGCGCGCATCGTAAAGCGGCGGCCCGCGTCGATCTCGGCGCCGAGCTGCTGGAACGCGTGAATGTGCGTGTCCACACGGCGGCGCCCGATCACGTCACCGCCGGGCGGCGGCACGATCGCGTTGCCGAAACGCGCGAGCAGCGGGCCGGCGAGCAGCACCGACGCTCGTATGCGCCGGCAGAGCTCCTCGTCGAGCTCGGTCTTCGTCACATTGGCAGCGCGGACGCGAACGTCGTTGTCGCCGATCCATTCGACCTCGACGCCGACGTCGGCGAGCAGGTCGAGCATCGTCTGCACGTCGAGAATGCGCGGCAAGTTGCGCAGCACGACCTCGTCTTCGGTGAGGAGGCACGCCGCAAGGATCGGAAGCGCTCCGTTCTTGTTCCCGGCTGCACGGATGCGGCCGTTCAGCGGGCGCGCTCCCTCGATCACGAAGGCGTCGGCGACAGCAGGGACGACGGCCATGAGGCGGGTATCCTAGCCACGTGGCGAACCCGACCCGTGACCAGGCCTGGGAGACGCTGAACGCGTACACGAAGAGCGTGTCGCTTCTGCGGCACGCGCTCGCCGTCGAGGCGTCGACGGCCGCGTACGCCCGCAAGCTCGGCGGCGACGAGGAGCTGTGGCGCGTGTCGGCGCTGCTGCACGACTTCGACTACGAGATCCATCCGACCCTCGACAAGCACCCGCAGGACGGTGCGCCGATCCTGCGGGAGGCCGGATACCCCGACGAGGTCGTCGACACGGTGCTCTCGCACGCGGAGCACCTCGGCCTTCCACGCGACACGCCGCTGAAGAAGGCGCTGTTCGCCTGCGACGAGCTATCTGGCTTCGTGCACGCGTGCGCCCTCGTCCGTCCGGCGGGCCTCGAGGGCCTCGAGCCCAAGTCGGTGCGGAAGAAGCTCAAGCAGCCCTCGTTCGCAGCGGGCGTCCATCGCGAGGATGTCTACAAGGGTGCCGACGAGCTGGGCGTCGACCTCGACGAGCACATCGCGACGGTCGTCGAAGCGCTGAAGCCGATCGCATCCGAGCTCGGCCTCCCGGCGCCCGCACAGTAGCTAGAGGTACACGCGACCGACTGGGAGTACCCACCTCCCTCCCCGTTGGCCCGAGCCTATCGCCGCTGCGGAGGCCGATGGTGACGAAAGACCGGTGCCTTCGCGCCGCATGCGTTTGTGCTCAGAGCGTGGCGACGCCGTCGACGAGCCGCTCCACGTCCTCCTCGTTCGTCCACCAGCCGCACGAGGCGCGCACGAGGTTGCGGCCGGGCAGCTCCCGCACGATCACGCCGCGGTCGGCCAGGCCCGCGACGAGCTCCGTCGGGTCGCCCGGCGGCCGGAACGCGACGAGCGTCGAGTGGCCCGGCGGCGTCACCACCTCGACGCGTTCCGCCAGGCGCTCCCGGCAGCGCGCCGCGATCTCCGCCGCACGCTCGTAGCGCCAGTCCGGATGCGTGCCGAGCGCGGTGACGAGACCAACGAGCGTCGGCGTGCCCGTCCAGCCGGCGTCGAAGCGCGCGGCCCCCTCCTTCGGCGTGAAGGCGCCGGAAGGCTCGTAGGCGGATTGCGCCGGATACCCTGGCGCCGCGACACGCAGATGTTCCGGATCCCGCACGTAAAGAGCGCCGCACGGGTCGGGCGCGCACAGCCACTTCTGCGCCGAGACCGTGTAGAAGTCGAGCCCGGCGGCCTCCGTCCGGATCGCGCCGGCCGACTGGGCCCCGTCGGCGAGCACCGGCAGGCCGCTCTCCGCCTTCAGCCGCGCAAGATCGAGCTTGCGTCCCGTCGTCCAGAGCACGTGCGAGAGCGCGAGCAGCCTCGTGCGCGGCGTGACCGACGCGAGGATCGCATCCTCGTCGGCAGCCGCGACGACGACGCGCACGCCCGACGCGTGCACGGCGCCGGTGAGGCCGAAATGCTCCTGGTCCGTGGTCACGACCTCGTCGTCGGGCCGTAGCCCCAGTCCGGCGATCACGACCGCGCATCCCCGGGTGGTCGAGTCGACGAGCGCAACGAGCCCCGCCTCGACCTCGAGCACGTCTGCGATCCCGCGCCGGGCGCGCTCGCGCAGCTCGAGCATCGCCTCGAACCGCGCCTTGCTGCTCCGGCCCTCGTACAGCTCGGACTCGGCCTCTGCGACGAACGCCTCGACCGTGGCGCGCGCGAGCGGACCGTTCGTGCCCGCGTTCAGATACGCGTAGCGATCGAGCACGGGGAACTGCGCACGCGCTTCCTCGAAAGTCATCCGATGTGGAGTTCTACCGGTGCGTGGTCCGAGAGGAGCCGTCCTTCGATGTGGCGCCGCCCCTCGGGCCATGCCTGGGGCGGTGTCGACGGGAGGCCGCGGACGATGATCTGGTCGATTCCCGCCGCGGGCTGCGAGAACTTCCGCCTCCGCAGCTCGTCGTAGACACCGCCCGCCGCGGGGGTGACGTTGCCGTCCCCACAGAGCACGATCGGAGCGTCCGGTTGCGCGTAGAGCTCGACGAGGTTGACCGCTCGGCGGAACTGCGCATCGGCGAACCGCGTCGTCGCATGGAAGTTGGCGACGATCCCGAGGCCATCGACGCGAACGGCCTGGCACACCCGGCGCTCGCCCTCGCCCGCGCTGCTCAAGAGCGACCACCACCACTGCGCCGGCGTGGGCAGCGACCGGGCGACGAGGATCGCGTTCGCCTGCCCCGTGAACGCGGAGCGGAGCAGCCCATGGTGGAGACCGGTGACCGCCTTGCCGAGTCGGGCGCTGACGAGCCGCGGGCGCGCGGCGATGGCCCCGAACGCCTCCATCCCACTCCACTCCTCCAACCGCGACAGCGCCCACACCGGCACCTCCTGGAGGCAGAGCAGGTCGGGCCGGTCCGCTGCCGCCAGCCGGACCATCTCCTCGAGGTACGCGCGCCGCTCGGGCGGGTCGGCGTTACCGTGGAAGACGTTCCAGGTACGGACGAGCAGCGGCACGAGCGTAGCCTACGACCCGTGCGAATCGTGCTCGCCGACCCGCCCGCATTCACGCCGCCCTACGACGATGCGCTCGCGGCGGCGCTCGCTCGCGCTGGCGCAGACGTCGAGCTCGTCACGTCGCGCTTCCGCTTCGGCGACGTGCCGCACGCCGACGGGTATGTGCGCAGCGAGCTCTTCTACCCGCTGTCGTCGCGGCTCTTCCGGCGATCGCCCCTGCGCCTGCCGCTAAAGGCGGTCGAGCACCCGTTCGGGCTTGCGCGTCTCGTCCGGCGGCCCGCCGACGTGCTCCATGTCCAGTGGCTCGCGGCGCCCGAGCTCGACGTTCGGCTCTTCCATCCGCGCGTTCCCGCCGTCTTCACCGCGCACGACCTGCTGCCGCGCCGAACGGCCGGCAAGGCCGAGCTCTGGAGCCGCCTGCTCGCCCGCTTCGACCGCATCGTCGTGCACAGCGAGTACGGCCGGGACACGCTCGCCGCGCTCGGCGTCGACGCCGCCGCGCTTCGCGTCGTTCCCCATCCCGTCTTCCCGAGCGAGCCTGAGCGCCGCGACGACGGCCGCACCGTGCTCTGTTTCGGCGTGATCCGGCCGTACAAGGGGCTCGCCGACGCGATCGAAGCCGTTCGGCGCGCCGGCAACGCGCGGCTCCTCGTCGCCGGCGATCCGCTCGAGCCGATCGAGCCGTACCGCGCCCTGGCGCATGGCCTCGACGTCGACTGGCGCCTCGGCTACCTCCCGCAGCCGGAGGTCGACCGCGCGCTCGGCGAAACGACGCTCGCCGTCTTTCCCTACCTGCCGGAGCTCGACCAGAGCGGTGCGTTGCTGCGCGCGCTCGGCGCGGGCGTGCCGGCGGTCGCGTACGACGTCGGCGGAATCGCGGAGCCGGTCCGCCGCTTCGGTGCGGGCCGCGTCGTCGCCGCGGGCGACGTGGACGCGCTCGCTGCCGCAGTGCACGAGCTGCTCTCCGAACCTGCGGCGCTCGAGCGGGCGCGCGCCGGCGCACGGGCGGCCCGCGCGGAGCTGACGTGGGACGCCGCCGCCGCGGCACATCTCGCGATGTACGAGGAACTCGTGTGATCTTCCGCCGCCGCTTCGCCGACGTGATCTCGCGCCAGCTCGACGTCTTCGCCCAGGACGAGGCCGCGCTCCTCGCGGAGGTGCGCGAGGCCGAGCAGACGTACAACCGCGCCGACCGCGACGAGGCCGAGGAGAAGTACGGCGACTACGTCGACGTCGTCGAAACGGCGACAGAGGCGCTCGCCGACATGCGCGACCGGTTCGCACGCACGCTCGACGAGGCCACCGGCGAGGAGTACGAGGCCGCTTTCAACCGTACCGTGAAGCGGCGCTGGCCTCCATTCGGGCTCGAGATCGAGAACCGCTGAGCGAGGTCAGCGGTGCCCAAAGTGGTGCGCGCTCGGCAGCGAGCCGTGCACGTCGGCGCCGTCCGTCAGCTTCCGCGCGAGCCGGCCGAGGCTCACGAGCTCGCGCACGAGCAGGTTCCGGTTGCGATCGAGGTGCTCGTACCGGCCGCGCGCGAGCAGCAGCGGTTCGCCGCGCACCACCGCGCGGAAGCGCTCGTACACCGCAGGCGGCACGATCAGGTTCACCTGCCCGTGCTCGTCCTCGAGCAACATGAACACGACGCCCTTCGCGGTCGACGGCCGCTGCCGCGCCACGACCATTCCCGCAAAGGCGACGCGTGCGCCGTGCGGAAGCTCGAGCAGCTCGAGGCTCGACAGCGTTCCGGCCGGCAGGTGCGGGCGCATCAGCGCGAGCGGGTGCACGCCGATCGAGAGACTCGTCGTGCGGTAGTCGGCGAGCATTCGCTCCCACGTCGTCGGCTCGGGAAGATCCGGCGTCTCGACCGTCGGCTCGAGCGGCAGCGCGAGCTGCTTCTCACCCTCGTCCGAGCCCGCCACGTGCTGTGGACGCGGGACGAGCCCGAGCTCCCACAGGAGCTCCCGCCTGGGCGGGCCGAAGGAATCGCAGGCTCCGCTCTCGACGAGCGCCACCAGCTCGTCGCGCGAGAGCGCCGTACGCTGTGCGAGCTCGCGGACGTTCGCGAAAGCGCCGTCGGCGTCGCGTTCGGCGACGACTGCTTCGGCGTCGTCCTCGCCAACGCCCTGCACGTACTTCAATCCGACCCGTACCGCGCCGTCCTCGATCTCGCAGCCGGCACCGCTGCGATTGACATCGGGCGGACGCGTCTCGACGCCGCGCCGCTGCGCGTCGCGCACGAGCGTCGCCGGCGGATAGAAACCCATCGGCTGCGCATTCAGCAGCGAGGCGAGGAACTCCGCCTCGTAGTGATGCCGCAGCCACGCCGACTGATACGCGAGCAACCCGAACGCGGCCGCGTGGGACTTGGGGAATCCGAAGCCGGAGAAGCCGACGAGCTTGTCGTACACCATGTGCGCGGTCGCCTCGTCGACTCCCTTGCCGAGCGCGCCCGCGATGAAGCGGCCCCGATACGCCTCGAGCGCGGCGTGTGAGCGCTTGCGGCTCATCGCCCGCCGCAAGCCTTCCGCCTCGCCGACGGTGAACCCGGCGAGATGAATCGCGACGTCGAGCACCTGGTCCTGGAAGACGACGACGCCGAGCGTGTCGCGCAGCGGCTCCCGCAGGAGCGGGTGGTCGGCCGGCGGCACGAAGCCCGGATCCTCGCGCAGCTTCTGGCGCCGCTCGATGTACGGATGCACGGCCTTCCCCTGGATCGGCCCCGGCCGGACGAGCGCAACCTGCACCGTGAGGTCATCGAGATTCTCGGGCCGCGTGCGCAGGAGCGACTGCATTTGCGCGCGGCTCTCGATCTGGAAGCAGCCGACCGTGTCCGCACGCTGGATCTCGTCGTACACGGCCGGATCGTCGAGCGGCACCCGTGAGAGGTCGATCGGCGCGCCACGCGTGCGTGCGATCAGGTCGACGCACTCCTCGATCGCGGACAGCATTCCCAGTCCGAGCAGGTCGATCTTCAGGAAGCCGGCGTCCGCGCAGGAGTCCTTGTCCCACTGGCACATCTGCCGGCCCTCCATCGCCGCGGGCTGCACGGGCACGAGCTCGACGAGCGGGCGGGTCGCGATCACCATCCCGCCCGGATGCTGGGAGATATGACGCGGCAGCCCGCCGATCTCGGCACAGAGCTCGCCGAAAGCGCGCCAGCGCGGCGAGGCGAGCTTGCGCGCGGCGTCCGGCAGCAGCGCGAGCTCCTCGCCGACGTGCGCCGCACTCCAGCCGTCGGAGAGCTTCGCCAGCCGCTCGAGCTCGGCGAACGGGAGGCCGAGCGCCTTGCCAACGTCGCGGATCGCCCCGCGCGACCGGTACGTGGCGAAGGTCGCGACAAGCGCTGCGTGCTCGCGCCCATATCGCTCGGTGACACGGACGATCAGCCGCTCGCGGATGTCCCGCGGGAAGTCCAGGTCGATGTCCGGGACAGACGAGAGCTCGTGGTTGAGGAAGCGGCCGAGCGAGAGCTTCGCTGCGACCGGATCGACGTGCGAAAGGCCGGTCAGGTAGCAGACGAGCGAGCCGACGGAGGAGCCACGTCCGCGGCCGGGCGGCAGGACGTGGCGCATCGAGCCGGGCCCGCGCACCTCGAGCGCCACCTCGCGCGCCAGCTCGAGCACCTCCCAGTGGAGCAGGAAGAAGCCGGCGAGCCCGAGCTCGTCGATGAGCACGAGCTCCTCCTCGAGCCGCTCCCGCACGCGCCGCTTGTGGCCGTTGAGACCGGAGTAACGCTCCGCGAACGCGTCCTCGCAGATACGGCGCAGCTGCACGATCGCCGGGTCGGAGCCGTCGGAGAAATCCGGATACCGGTAGCCGAGCTCCTGCGTCAGGTCGAAGGTGAGCCGCTCCGCAAGCTCGGCGGTATGCATGACCGCGTCGCGATCGTCGGAAAAGCGCTCGAGCATGTCCGCGGGCGCGGCGAGAACGCACTCGTGGTTGCCGCGCCGCTCACGCTCGCTGCCGTCGAGCGAGGTGCGGGAGCGAATCGCAACGAGCACGTCCTGGAGCGCGGCGCGCGGCGCGGCGTGCGCATGCACGTCTCCCGAGACGACGGTGCGAACCTTCAGCGTCCGGGCAAGATCGCGCAGCGCCGCGTTGCGGCGCGCGTCGCCTCGCTCGTACGGGCGCTGGAGCTCGACCGCGAAACGGTCGCGGCCGAATACGCGTGCGAGTTTGGCGGCGGCATTCGGGTCACGCACTGCGAGCCCGTGCCGCGCACAGCCGGAGAGACAGACGAGCCCCTCGTTCAGCTGTTCGAGCAGGCACGGATCGAGCGACGGCGGCAGCGGCTCCCGCCCTTCCTTCGGCCGCGTCCGCGCGTGAGCAGCCGTGAGCAGCCGGCAGAGGTTCGCGTAGCCCTGCGCCGACTCGACGAGCAGCGTGACGTGCGAGCCGCCGTCGAGGGTGACCTCCGCCCCGGTGATCGGGCGGACGCCGAGATGCTTCGCCGCGTGCGCGAACTCGAGCGAGCCGTAGACGCCGTCGTGATCGGTGAGCGCGAGCGCGGGGTAGCCGAGCTCCGCCGCCCGTGCCGCCAGCTCCTCCGGCTGGGACGCCCCGTCGAGGAACGAATAGGCGCTGTGCGCGTGGAGCTCGATGTAGGCCACCCCCCTGTTCTACACGAACATGTGTTCGTATGGAACCCCGGGGCTCAGCTCCTGCGCGGCACGTAGACGAACGTCACGTCTTCCAGCGAGACCCGTGCCCGGCGGTCGAAGCCGAACCTCACCCCGCCGGGCCGGTTGTACTCGGCGACGGCGAACGAGCCGTCGGCGTGCACCGCCGTGACGAGCGCGAGGTGACCGAACTTCCCCGACTCCGGCCAGACGGCGACGGCGCCCACTCGAGCTCTATGGCCGGTCGCGATGCGGTGGCGCTCCGCGACCTCCGGCCAATACCGGGCGTCCATGGAGCCTGCGACGAACCAGTCCGTGCGATAGCCGTTCGCCGCGAGCGCCCACGCGACGTACGACGTGCAATTGCACGTGTTCATCTTCCAGCGGTCGACATCGTCGCGCTCCCCCGCCCCCGGGCACGCTCGCGCGTACGGGTACCCGCTCGTGACGAGCTGCTGCCGCGCCTGCGCACCCGCCGCGATCGCGAGAGCCGCCAGAACGACGGCGGCAGCTACGGGTGATGCACGAGGCTCCACAGCGGTGTGTCGTGCGCCCCGAGCGGCACGAAGTCCATCCCGTCGGGGGTGTTCAGGAGTCCCGGCGCCCGGCCGGGCGAGTCGGGTCGTCCGTACTGCCACACGATCGCGTTCTTTCGTGGGTCGACGATCACGACGCGATCACGATAGTCGTCGTTGATCGCAATGTCGCCGTTCGGGAGCATGATCGCGAGTGAGGGATGGTTCAGTGCCGCCCAGCCGGACGATGGCCCGTACCGCCACAGGACGTGGCCGTATCGCGTCATGATCAGAACCGCCCCCGGGTTGGTGTAGTCGGCCAGGAGGATGCGGCCGCCGGGGAGCATCTGGGGGTCCGACGGGTACGACACGGGGGCGCGCACGGCCCAGCGCAGGCGGCCGTTGTGCGCGATGTTGTCGATCCATGACCCCTGGATCTCGGAGACGAGGACACCCCCGTCCTTCAACGGCGTGTCGCCGTTCACCGCGCCGAACGCCCGCGGTGGATCGTGATAGCACGCTCCGGTACGCCCGAGTTGACGCACGATCTTGTGCGCACGGATGAAGAGGATGCGGCAGTTGTACGCGTCCGCGACCGTGAGAGTGCCGTCCGGCAGCACATACGCATCGTCCGGCGTGTTCAGCTCGTTGGGGCCACTTCCTCTAACTCCGGGCGTCCCGTAGAGATGCACGCGCGCGTGCGTGCGAATGTTGATCGAGACGATCGTGTGCGCCTCCTCCTCGTTCGAAACGATCGCCTTCCCTCCAGGTTCGACGAACGCGTCGTCGTTGAAGTTCAGGTGGATCCCGCGCGCAAGGTCATGCGCCGTCGGAAAGAGCCACAGGACACGATGGTGATCGTCGACGAGCAGAATGCGGTTGTTGCCGCGATCCGCGATCACGAGTGCGCCCGGAAGCGGCCCGGCCGTGCGAACCGCCCGTACGCGTGCCGCGCCGCGGCGCCGGACCGCAGTGCCGCCGGTGGTCGTCGCCGCGACGGTTGCCGCCGCCCGCGTCTCGTGCTTGTCGCGGATCGCGCCGAGGGCGATCACGCCGACCGCGAAGGCGCCGACGAGTAGGACGAGCCGCCTGCCCGTGCGCCGCCTGCGAGGCGGCCGACGCGATCGGGTCACACGACGAGCCTAGCGGCTGTTGCGGGCGGCGCGGTCGTGCTCGTTTGCAATGCTTGGCACATGAGCACGAGGCGCGTCTTCCTCCGGCAAACCGGAACCGCGGGCCTCGCGCTGCTCGGCGGCACGCTGTGGAAGACGGCACCCGCGGCGGCCCGGGCTCGCCGCGGCGCGCTCCCGCTCAAGCATCTCGTCATCTCGTGCCAGGAGAACCGCGCGTTCGACCACTACTTCGGCTATGCGCCCGCGGTCCAGGCGAAGGGCTACGGCCCGCCCAAGAGCTACACGCTGCGGGACGCGCAGGGAAAGCGACATGCGCCGTTCCACCTCACCCAGCTCTCGAGCCCGGATCCCGGCCACTCGTGGGGCAACGTGCACCTGCAGGCGGACGGCGGAAAGATGGACGGCTTCTACGAGAGCGCGGCACTCACCACCGGGGACGGCCGAAACGGCATCGGCTACTACACCGCGCAGGAGCTGCCGTTCTACTACAGCCTCTTCGCCGACGCCGGCCTGTGCGCGAACTACCACTGCTCCGTCCTCGGCCCGACCTGGCCGAACCGCCTCTATTTCGTCTCGGGCACGTCGGGTGGAATCACGACGAACGGCGTCTTCGGCTACGGCGTCTTCGACTCGAAGAAGTGGCCGACAATCTACGACCTCCTCGACGAGCACGGGGTCACGTGGAAGATCTACAACATCGGCACCGACAGCATCGTCGACACGGACAACGTTGCGGTGTTCTGGAGCCGGTACGCGCACGACAAGCGCACGACCGCGACGAGCAAGGAATATCTCTCGGACTGTCGCGCCGGCACGCTGCCGCAGGTCTCGTGGCTCGTGCCGAGCTTCTCGATGCATCTCGACGAGCATCCGCCGGCCGACGTCATGGTCGGGATGAAGCTCCAGCAGCAGATGATCGAAGCGCTGCGCGCGTCGAAGCTGTGGCAGGACGCCGCGTTCTTGCTCACGTACGACGAGCACGGCGGCTTCTTCGACCACGTCGTCCCGCCGCGCGTCGACGCGTACGGGCTCGGGGTACGCGTGCCGCTGTGGGTGATCTCGCCGCACGCGCGCAAGGGTGTGGTGACGTCGAAGAAAACGGCCGAGCACACGTCGATCCTCAAGCTGATCGAGCGGGTGCACGGGCTGCCGACGCTCGCCTCGGCGAACCGCCAGTTCGACCATGCGACGCCCAAGGGCCCGAACTACGACGCCGGGGGCGCGCCCGCGCCGCCCCGGGACGGCGACGAACGGCTCAGCGATCTCTCCGACCTGTTCGCGTTCTGACGCGTCACGCTCCCCGCTGGGTGAACCACCCCTTGCCGGTCCCGTCGTGGAAGGCGACGGTGTTCTCGCCGCTCTCGAGCACGACCTCGAAGTAGCGGCGCACGACGGGCTCCTCGGTCCACCAGCGGTCGAGCACCCGCCACTCCTCGCGCACGACAACGACCGACTGGTGGTTCACCTGCCACGGCGTGCCGTCGAAGTTCGATTCGACGCGCGCCGGGCGCGGCTCGTTCAGTCGTCCCGCGGTACGAACAGCGCTCGCGTCTCGGGAATGCGCGACCACGGTGCGACCTCCACGACGGTGCAGACCGAGCCGGAGCCGGTGCTCGCGCGCACCTGGCGCAGACCCTCGCTCAGCCGGCTGCGGTTCTCGGCGCCGGCGGCGAGCAGCTCGAGCTGCCGGCCGGCGGGATCCGTGAGTTCGACGAGCTCGACCCGGAGCTCGAGCACGGGCGCCGTCAGCTCGGCGAGCTTCGGTGCGAGCACGATGCGAATCCGGTCGGCGTCCGCGCTCGGCTCGCGCAGCGTCAGCGAGCGGCGCCACGAGCCGCCGCCGACGAGCCGTGCGGCGAGCGCCACCTTGCGGACGAAGCGGTCGCGCCGTTCCGGCCGGGCGAGCACGGTCTCGACGAGCGCGCCGAGCGCGCGCCGCAGCGTCAGCTCGTTTCCGACCGCCTCCGGGAACTCGAGCGCCTCCGCGAGCTCGGACGGCGGGCGGCGGCCGCGCACACGCGCGGCCGCCCCGCCTCTCGCCAGGCTCCAGGCGCGCCGGCCGTCCGGCCCCAAGCGTTCGGCGACGGCACCGCCCGGGAGCCCGGCAAGCTGTCCCAGCCTGCGTACACCCAGCGACTCCAGCTCCTCGTAGCGCCGCCGCTCGAGCGGCAGCAGCGTCAGCGGCAGCGGCGCGAGAAAACGCCCCACCTCCTCGTCGCGGACGACGAGCAGCCGGCCGGGCTTGGCGACGGAAGCCGCAGCGAGCGCGGCGAACCGCCGGGAGGCTGCGCCGATCTGCGCATCCCAGGCGGCGCCGACCGCGGCGAGGGCACGGAGCAGCGCAGGCTCGAGTCCGCCATATAGCCGCTCGACCCCGCGTGTCTCGAAGTAGGCGACGCCGAGCGCGGCCGGCTCGACCGCGAAGCCCGCGTCCTCGAGCGAGCGGACGATCTCCTCCCACGCCTGCTCGGCGCGCGCGGGATCCGGGTCGACGAGCACGAGCCGCGGGCAGGTGGAGAGCGCCTCGCCCAGCCGCATCCCCGGCTGCACCCCGGCCGACTCCGCCGCGGCCGTCACGGGGCCGAGCAGCGGCTCCCCGCCGGGCTCCGGCGCGAGCGCTGCCGGATGGGCGGCGAGACCCGGCGCCTTGCGCAGGGCCGCCTTCAGCTCGAACCCGGGGATGGAGAGGCAGGCGATCACGGGAACATATGTTCTACACGAACACCTGTTCCCCTGTCAAACCGGGAACTATCCCTTGACAGGGGGGTATCATGATAGGGCGTGACAGGCCGGATCTCGACCCGGTTCGTCTAGCGCGATGCAAGAAGGGCGTCGAACTCATCAACGAGCGAGTGGACGCCGCCTTGGAGAAGCTCGAGAGTTTTCGTCACCTGCTTCCCGTTCGCATCGAAGACGAGGAAGGCGTCGATGTAGGCGAAGGAATCGAGTGAGCGGCCGTCCTTCGTCACGATCGTCCCTTCCTCGATCCTGCTGACGGTCTCTACTCGGACGGGGATGCGGTGCCGGTCGTCGTTCGAGAGTGTCCGCAGAAGCCCCGCCCATTCTGGGCCACCGGGAAAGGGTTGGACCTTCCTGATGATCTCTCGATGGTCAGGATGGATGTGTTTCAGATAGGCGGCGCAAGGCTTCCCGTCGGGGCGGATTCCGGTGATGCGCGCCTCGAACATCCTCGGATCGTCCTCGATCGCAAACTGCGTCCCTCGGACGGGTTTGCCTCTGTTGATCCACGCCAAACGGTAGGCGACGTGTTCCAAGGCAGCCCTAAGGTGGTAGAGAACTTCGCCCGCAAGGAGACCGGGATACTCGGCGGCATCATCGGGAATCGGTTGCGGCCCGTAGAGCGTTCCATCGTCGTCGAGCTCGACCTTGCCGCTGTAATCCCGATGGAACTCGGACGCGACCTCGCGTAGTTCCCCAAGCTGTTGATTGGCGCGTACGAGCCGCATGTGCGCGTCATCAAGGGGCGATCTGCCCATCGCGCTAAGCTCATCACATGGCGCCCAAGACTTCCAAGCAGCTGCGCGAAGAGATCGAGGCCCAACAGGGCAAGCCGGCC
>Ga0208849_1001274_pt1 | contig 18307 bp, 16 predicted proteins | sample NGESurdeep072012_10_FD_184470 | JGI IMG/M metagenome (GOLD analysis project Ga0208849, IMG submission 184470) | Arctic peat soil microbial communities from Barrow, Alaska - NGEE Surface sample 53-3 deep-072012 (SPAdes) | ecosystem: Environmental > Terrestrial > Soil > Wetlands > Peat ... | reverse complement strand
CGAGCCCTTGACGTGGGCGCTCGCCGATGCCGGTCGGGGTGCCAGCGCGTCGGACTATCTCGAGTCCCGGCGGAAGCTGCAGGCCATGGCGCGCCGGGTGGCGCAGTGGTACGAGGGGGGCTTCGACCTTCTCCTCACTCCCACCATCGCCCAACCGCCGCCGCTGATCGGCGAGTTCGACTCACCGGCGGACAATCCGCTGCACGGGCTGTTCCGTGCCGCCGAGGTGGTCCCCTTCACGCCCCTGTTCAACGCCACGGGACAACCGGCGATCTCATTGCCTCTGCATTGGAACGCCGAAGGACTCCCCATCGGCGTGCAGCTGGTGGCGCCCTACGGACGCGAGGACGTGCTCCTGCGGGTAGCCGCCCAGCTCGAGCAGGCTGCCCCGTGGGCCCAACGCCGGCCCCCGGTGTCCGCGTAGCCTCACCAGTAGTCGCGCATCAACTCCTCGACCCACGCCGGCTCACGCACCGCCCCCCGGGGCCCGAACGCCGAGATGTACGGCTTGACGTCGAGCACGGGAGTGCCGTCGACGGCGTCGAGCCCCCGCACGCGCAGCGCCACGTGGTCGACGGCCACGAGCTCGCACACCGTTACACCGATGCGGTTGGGGCGGCTCTTGGCCCGTTGGGCGAGGATCCCGACGGCGGGCCAGTCGACACGGCCCCGGGGATGGCGCGCCCCGCGCGTGATCTCGTCGTCGGCGACCCGGTCGAAGACGAACACCACCTCGACGTGGGAGAACTCGGCGAGCCCGTCGGTGGCGCCGGCCCCGACGGCGTCCGGCTCGAGCTCGATGGTCGCCTCGACCGACCCCCAGTGGTCGTCTACGGCCTGGGCGCGGCCACCGATGACGAAGCCGATGGGGCGCACGGTGATGGCGCTGCGGCGAGGAGCCACGGGGCGGATGCTAGGGCCACTACGAGGGCGGCCCCGGCACCGTCACCCCCGCGTACTTCGGGGGGGGCTGGTCGTCGGGACAGGCCCCGGGCGGGTCGTTGAAGTTGGGATCGTCCACCCAACTGCGGAGCTCCCAACCCGGGGCCGGGGGCGCGAGCCCCAGCACGGGTGTGAGGTCGTCGACCACCAGAGACCCCAGCTCGGCCGCGCCGTACGGGCACATGTGGGTGTCGTCGACCTTGCGAGCCCGGATCCATGTCCCGGTGGTGGTTTGGTTCCAGGTGAAGTAGTGGTCGCCGGGGGCGAACAGCGCGTCGGTCTGCAGGTACAACGCCTGGCCGGGGAAGAAGCGCACCGCGGCGCTGGCGACGTTGTTCCAGATGATCTGTCGAGCGTTCTGTGCGGTCCACTCCGAAGCCTGGGTCAACGGGTCGATGAAGTAGGGATTGGGACCCACCTGCGGGAATTGCAACAGCACCACCAGGTCGACCCCGTCACCCGGCGTCAGGATCGTGCGCAGGGCGTCGGTCAATTCGACGAGGTACGCCTCCGGATCTTGCTGGGCCAGCTCGTCGTCCCATGACCACGTCCCGATGACGACCTCGGGGTGGTACTGGGCGATGATGCGGGGGAAGTCGCTGGCCCATGTCTTGTCGGTACTGAGGCCCCATCCCCCGAAGGCGCTGTTGGCCACGACGTCGACGTCCCCGGTGGCCTCGAGCGCGGCGGTGACCCCGGGCGAGCTGTCGGCCATGACGCTGTCGCCGAGGATCCAGGCCCGCAGCGGGTCGGCGGCCGTGACCACCCGGCCGGGAGGGAGGGTGATGGGCGCGGCGCTCTGCGCCGGGCGGGTGGCGGGGGCCAGGCGCACCCGGGCCGCCGAGGCCTCGACCGGAGGCACGGTGGCCACGAGCACCACCCCCGCCACGGCGACGATCCCGGCCGGGACGAGGGCCCGGCGCCACCACTGGGTCCAGTCGGCGCGCCGCATCGGCCGTTCGATGAGGTAGTAGCTGACACTGGCGGCACCGAGCATCGCGGCGAGGCGACAGCTCAGCAGGGCGGCTCCGGACAACCCCGTGTCGGTCGTCGTGAGTACCACGATCACGGGCCAGTGCCACAGGTAGAGCGAATAGCTGATGCGCCCGAGCCACCGCAGCGGCGCCCAGGCCAGCACTCGGGCCACGGGACCTTCGGGCTGGCGGATGGACCCCACCACCACGACGAGGGTGCAGATGGCGATGGCGACGAGGCCACCGTCCCACATCCACGGAGGAGGGCCGCCGCCGACGGCGATGCCCAGCGCCACCGCGCCGGCCCCGATCATCGTGGCCGCGCTCCAGCGCGCCGGGTGGCGTGCAGGCCCCGCCCATTGCAGGGCCATGGCGCCCAGGCCGCCCAGGAGCAGCTCCCACATGCGGGTGTCGGTCCCCAGGTAGGCGCGGTTGGGACCGAGGACATGGGCGGCGATGCCCATCCACAGCGCCGAGCCGATCGCCAGCACGGTCGTCCCGATCACGAGCGCGCGCCGGTAGCGGGTACGCCCCAAGAGGACGAGCCCACCGAAGAGCAGCGGCCAGACCAGGTAGTACTGCTCCTCCACCGCCAGCGACCACGTGTGCAGCAGCGGGTTGGGCGCTTGGAACTGGGCGAAGTAGCTGTGCCCGGCTGCGACCTGCTGCCAGTTGGCGACGTACAGCAGCGTGGCCTCGGCCGGAGATCGCAGTTGCGACGCCACCATGGCGTGGCCCCCGGCCAGCGCGTAGATGCCGAGGACGACGACCAGGAGCAACAGGGCCGGAAGCAGGCGCCGGGCCCGGCGGGCCCAGAAGGCGCCCAGTCGGATCGTCCCCGACCGGCGCTGCTCGGACAGCAACAGGCTCGTGATGAGGAATCCCGACAGGACGAAGAAGACGTCCACGCCCACGAACCCGCCCCCGAGGTACCCCAGGTGGAAGGCGATCACGGCCACGATGGCGACACCGCGGACGCCGTCGAGCGACGGCCAGTTTCGATGTTCAGCCATACCCCCCGGACCGCCTCACTCGCCCTGCACCCCGTCCGACACGCTATCGGCGTGGGGGGACCCCTCCCGGGATGCGGGCGGAGGCCGTCACAGCGCGCAGTCCGATGATCACGGCCGCAACGGAGGCGCCGAACGCCACGTACGCGGCGGGTGAGGAGGTGGGGATCCCGTCCGCCTGCTCCACGAGCGCACCGGTCACCGCGATCCACAGGAACGACGTCACCGGCAGTCGCCGGCGGGCCAGGTCGAGGACGAGCAACCCGGCGCTCACCGCCAGCAGGTAGTAGCTCGAGAACCACACCTCGGCCACGAGACGGCCGGCGAGACAGGCGGTGGCCAGACCGATGAGGGCGACCGGTGTCAACAGATCCCGTCCCACCCGCCGCCGGGCCCATAGGGCCATTGCCAGGGCCAGGACGACCGGTCCGTCGCGGGCGATGACGAGCTTGGTCGACTCCGTCAGGTTCGTCATGCCGAGCACCGTGCCGGTCGTCAGCTTCACCACCCCTCCGGACTCGACCGCGCTCAGGGTGCTCCACGTGCCCGACGCGTCCACCACGGCGAAGGGGAGGATCCCGCACCCCACCACCAGCGCCGCCGGGAGGACCACCCGCGCCCGCTCGCGCCACCCCGGAACAGCCACGAGCACGGCCACCAGGGGCAGCAGGGCGAATTGCTTGCACAGAAAGGCCACGCCGAACAGCACACCGGTGGCCACCCATCGCCGTCGCAGCACCTCGGCGATCGCAGCACCGATGAGCCCGAAGCTCACGAGGTCCTGGGGGTGAAACGTCTCCACGATGCCGGCGCTGGCGGCGGGGATGGCGGCCAGCACGATCACGAGGAGGGCCTCGGCGACCCCGCCACCGGCCCCCGCCGTGCGCAGGAGCCGGGTGCACCCCAGGGCGAAGACCACCCAGGCCAGCAGACCGAGCACGGCCTGGGACCGGTACCAGTGGTGGGTGGCGAGCTGCGACGGCTTGCACCAGGGCAGGAACAGCCGCGTCACCGGGGGCACACGCGCGTCACACCACGTGGGCGAGCCGATGATCGGCCGCAAGACGAGCACGAACGGGGCACTGAGCAAGGCGTACCCCGGGGGTTGGGGAAGCACCGAATCGTGCGCGGCGCCGTGTAGGTCGCCGTCGGCGAGGGCGGTGGCGGGCTTCGTCACTCCGTAGGCGTCTCCCACCGACGGGCCCCCCCGGACCGTCACGATCCCGACGAAGGCACCGAGGGCGGCGAGATAGACCACGACCATGACCAGCGTCGGGAGACGACCGCCGGCGAGCCGGGGTTCGTCCCGTGGCTCGTGGTCGGCGGCAGTGTCGAGTGAACCGTGGGCCGCCACTACTCTCCGGCTTCGAGGTCGCGCTGCACGGCCATTGCCGCGTTGCGCCCGTTGATGGCCATCACGCTGCCGCCGGGATGGGTCGAGGCCCCGCACAGATAGACGCCCGGGATCGGGGTCCGGGGCCCGAAGCGCTGCGCCCACATCTGGTCGGGAAGGCATTCGCCCTGGAAGATGTGGCCGCCGGTGAGGCCGATGCGCGCTTCGACATCGGGTGGTCCGAGCACCTCGCGGTGCACGATGGTGCTCGCCACCTCGGGGGCAAAGCGGCTGACCGCGGCGATGGCGCGGTCACCGATCTCCTCTCGCCGTTGGTCCCAGGTCCCCGTGGCGAGCTCGTACGGGACGTACTGGGCGAAGACGCTCATGATGTGGTGGCCCTCGGGGACCACCGAAGAGTCGTAGGCGCTCTGGAAGTAGAGCTCGCACCACGCCGGGTCCGGTTCGCCGGCCCGGCTCCTTTCATAGGCGTGCTGCGTGGCGTCGACACCGGTGCTGATGGTCACCATGGCCCGGTGCGGTTCGACGTCGGGACGCGCCGCGGGGAAGTGGGGGAGCCGGCTCAGCGCGCAATTGATCTTGAGTACCGGACTGTCGCTCTGCCAGGCGGTGACCCGGGCACGGAAAGAGTCGGGGACGCCGTGGTGACACAGAGCCACGGTGCGTTTGGGATCGGCATTGGACACGACCGCCCGGGCCCGGATGGTTTCGCCCCCCTCCAGGGTGACGCCCTCGCCCGGTACCACCGCCGCCACCGGCACCCCGGCCGCCACCACGGCTCCCGCCTCGATCGCCGCGTCGGCCAGGGCGAACGACACCCGACCCATCCCGCCGTCCACGTACCCCCATGCTCCGGCCCGGCCCTCGACCCGGCCCGAGGCGTGCATGAGATGGACCCCGGCCGTCCCCCGGTCCCGCGGCCCGGCCCAGGTGCCGATGATGCCCTGGCCGTGCAGGGCGGTGCGCAGACGCTCGTCGCGCACGTGGTGCTCCACCACCTCGGCGATCGAGGCCTCGAACACGACGTCGATGGCCTCGGTGTCGCCCCCGAGGAGCTCCTCAATCTCGGCGCGATCGGGGGCGTCGCCGACCCAGGTGTCACGGGGGCCGTCGCGCAGCGCTTCGCTGATCCGCCCGAACAGGGCGCCATAGGCCTCGTAGCCGGCCACGTCTCGGGGAGCGAGCTCGGCCACCGCCGCGGCGCTGCGGGCCTCGTCGTCCCACAACGCGATCGAGGTGCCGTCCTCGAACGGGCACCACATGTGCGGGTCCACCAGCTGGACCCGGTAACCCCGCTCGCGTAGCCCGAGCTCGTCGACCACCATCGGATGCAGGAGGCCGACCGAGTAGGCGCACGGGCTCACGATCCAGGCCGGATCGGGGAAGGGCTGCTCGAGCGTGCACGCCCCCCCGAGTCGGGAACGCCGTTCGAGCACGAGCACGCTGCGCCCAGCACGGGCCAGATAGGCCGCGGCGGTCAGCCCGTTGTGGCCACCGCCCACCACCACGACGTCCCAGTGACGGGCGGCGAGCTCGTCGACCGGGGCGGGGAGACCGACTTGTCCGAACACGTCACGCGTGGGCACGAAGCGCCATGCTTACAGGTCACGCGGGGCAGCGAGGCGCTGCGCCGACGACGCGCACCGGGTCGGAAACGCCGGCTGCCTACGATGCCGCGGCTTGGTCCAGGATGGTGGACGGCACGAGCGACAGGAGTCTGCCGCGCCGCGGCGGGGACCACCCGGCCGCACCGGCCAGGTCACCGAACACGTCGCCGTCGTCGTCGGTGCCGGTGTGGGGCTCAGGGCTTAGCCCGAGCACCTGGCCCAGGGTCATGCCCGCCTCCCAGGCGCGCAGCAGCGTGGCCAGTGACCCCAGCGAGAATCCACCCGCCTGCAATCGCAGGACGGCGCGGAGCCGGTCGAGATGGACGGCTCCGTAGAAGCCGGTGCGGCCGACGAGGTCGGGGCGGGGGAGAAGGCCTTGGGTCTGCAGGGCCCGTACCTGCCGGGTGGTGGTTCCGGCCGCCCGGGCGAGCTCGTCGACGGTCAGCCGGCGCGATGGGTCGCGGTCGGACGGAGACGTCGTCGATCGCGGCCAAGCCATGGTTGATTGTAACATGAATGCGTGTTACATATCTACTCTATTCCGGCCAAGGCCCGGACCGCCGCCTAGGGAGGACCGCCATGCCCATCAATCTCGACGCTGTCGGAGTCCGCTCGGACCCCGTCGAACGATCGTGGTCGTCGACGGACTGTCTCTTGTACGCCCTCGGAGTCGGTGCGGGCTCGCTCGATGCCGTCGACTTCGAGCTCGAGTACACGACCGAGAACTCCGCCGACCGACCCCAGCGCGTCCTGCCGACCTTCGCGGCGGTTGTGGGCGGGGGCGGCCCGCCGCGTGCCACCCTGGGCTCGTTCGACCTGGCCATGCTGGTGCACGGGGAGCAGTCGATCGAGCTGTTCGGTCCCATCCCCGCCGACGGGTCGGTGCGGACCACGAGCGTCGTGACCGGCATCTACGACAAGGGCTCGGGTGCCCTGGTGGTCTCGGAGTCCACCTCGGTCGATGCGCACAGCGGTGAGCCCCGGTTCTCCTCGACGACGTCATTGTTCGTCCGGGGGGAAGGCGGCTTCGGAGGCGACCGCGGGCCGTCCTCGGGTGCGGGGTCGATGCCGACGGGCGAGCCCGACGACGTGGTGACCTACGCCGTGCGACCCGACCAGGCCCTGCTGTACCGGCTCTCGGGTGACCGCAATCCCCTGCACTCCGATCCCGTGTTCGCCAAGCGGGCCGGGTTCGACCGTCCGATCCTGCACGGGTTGTGCACGTACGGGTTCACGGGCCGGGCGTTGCTCCACAGCGTGTGCGGATCGGACCCGGCGCGCGTCCGTTCCATGGCCGGGCGGTTCTCGCGCCCCACCTATCCGGGCGACACCCTCACGATCTCGATCTGGAGCGACGATGGCGGCGGGGGCGTGCGGTTCCGCACCGACAACCAGCGCGGCGAGACCGTCATCGACGGGGGACGGTTCGTGACGGTGTAGCGAGGCGACCGGGGTCGCTCCCCGACGGCTCCGCGGTGGCGAGCCGGGCCCGATCGACCCATCCGGTCGTCTCCTCGAGCAGCGCTCGCGCCCGGACGTGCCGATCGTCGCCGGGGTCCTGCGCCAGGTTGATCCGGGCCAGCGTGACGGCGGCTTCGACCCCCGCACCGGCCAGGGCCGCGGCCACGAACGCGTCCCCGCGCAGGTTGGGGTTCCCCTCGAGGGCCAGCCGGGCCGCCAGATGCGCCAGGCGTGTGCCCGCCTCGGCCGTGGCCATGGGCACGTCCGAGGCCCTCGACAGTGCTTCGGCGACGCGCTGTCGTCGATCGTCGGGGTCGGCGGTGGCGGCTTCGGGGCTGCCGAGTTCGGGGCTGCCGGGTTCGGGGCTGCCGGGCAGCCGGCGGGCGGCGATGACGTCGAGGTAGGTCCGGGCGTCCTGCTCGCACAAGGGGATGATGGCGTCGCGGATGGAGAGCGCCTCGCCGGCGATCTCGGGTGCGTCATGGATCTGGCGGGACGAGAGTCGAGCCGTCATGGCGCACAGAGAAGCTGCCAGGGCCACCGCCACCGCTGCCGCACCGCCCCCACCCGGAGCCGGGGTCGCGTCCGAGAACGACTCGAGAAGGTCGGCCAGGGCCATGTCCGGGTACGACGGGACCTCGTCGCGCGAGCGATGCTCGTTCACGTCAGCCCGACGACATGCTCGTTCACGTCAGACCGACGACGTCGCCGTTCTCGTCGATGTCGATGCGTTCGGCGGCCGGGTGCGACGGGAGGCCGGGCATGGTGCGCATGTCGCCGCAGATGGGGTAGACGAACCCCGCACCCACCGAGGCCCGCACCTCTCTGACCGGGAGCCGCCAGCCCTGGGGCGCCCCCCTGAGCGTCGGGTCCGAGGAGATCGACAGATGGGTCTTGGCGATGCAGATCGGCAGGAGACCGAACCCGTTGCGCTCGTAGCTGTCGAGCTGTCGCGCCGCGGCGGGTGCGTAGTCGACGCCATCGGCGCCGTAGACCCTGGTGGCGATGGCCTCGATCTTCTCCCGCAGCGACGCCTCACTCGGGTAGAGGAGCCGGAATTCCGACGGCTCCTCGGCTGCCTCGGCGACCGCCTCGGCGAGTTCCACCGCTCCCCGGCCGCCGTCGACGAAATGGGTGCAGACGGCGCAGCGCACGCCCATGGCATCGGCGATCTCCCTGATGGCGGCGTGCTCGGAGGCGAAGTCCTCGGGAAAGGCGTTGATGGCCACCACGGGTGTCACGCCGTGCATGCGCACGTTCTCGAGTTGCTTGCGGAGGTTCGCGCCTCCGACGTGGACCTCGTCGGGGTGTTCTTCGAGGAGGGCCGGTGGCAGGGGTTTCCCGGCCACCACGCGATGGGCCCCGGCGTGCACCTTCAGGGCCCGGACCGTCGCCACCACCACCGCCGCGTCCGGGGCCAGGCCCGAGGTCCGGCATTTGATGTTGAAGAAGCGCTCGGCTCCCATGTCGGCGCCGAAGCCGGCCTCGGTGATCAGGAAGTCCCCGGTGTGGATCCCGATGAGATCGGCGATCACCGACGAGTTCCCGTGGGCGATGTTGCCGAAGGGCCCGGCATGCACGAGCACCGGTGTGTTCTCGAGGGTCTGGAGCAGATTCGGCTTGATGGCGTCGCGCATCATGACTGTCATGGCCCCCGCCGCCTTGAGCTCCTCGGCGGTGATGGGCTGGCCGCTCCGGGTGTACCCGACGACGATCCGTCCCAGGCGGGTGCGCATGTCGCGCAGCGAGCTCGACAGAGCCAGGACCGCCATGACCTCGGACGCGGCGGTGATGTCGAAGCCAGTCTGGCGGGGGATGCCGTCTTCCGCCGCGCCGAGGCCGATGACGAGGTTGCGCAACGCCCGGTCGTTGACGTCGAGGACGCGCCGCCACGTCACGTTGTGGAGGTCGATGCCGAGCTCGTTGCCGTGATGGAGGTGGTTGTCGAGCATGGCGGACAAGATGTTGTGGGCCGCGGTCACGGCGTGCATGTCGCCGGTGAGGTGCAGGTTGAGCGCCTCGAAGGGCACCGCCTGGCTGTATCCGCCGCCGGCGGCTCCACCTTTGATCCCGAACGTGGGGCCCATCGATGCCTGGCGGATGGCGATGGTGGCGCGCTTGGAGATGTGTCGCATGGCTTGTCCGAGCCCGAGGGTCGTGGTCGTCTTGCCCTCGCCGAGCGGGGTCGGGGTGATGGCGGTGACGACCACGTACCGGGCCCGGGGTCGGTCCGAGAGCGCCTCGATGGCATCGAGGTTCACCTTGGCCACGTACTCGCCGTACGGCTCGAGCAGTCTTTCGGGGATGCCGGCATCGGCGGCGATCTCGGTGACGGGTTTCAGTGTCGCCTGTCTCGAGATCTCGAGCGCGCTCAACATGGCGATGTCTCTCTCCTTGACAATGAGGTGTCGGCGCGCATGCCGGGGAGAGAGTGCTCGGTTCCATCCTCCTCCCGGATGGCTGGCCCACTGTTTATAGCCCCTTCGGCGCCGTTGCCGCTCCAGCCGGGATCGGGCGTGCAACAGTGGTGCGCTCCGTGCACGGCAGAAGGGATCGATCCATGTCGACGTTCATCACGCGCTTCGACACGTCGGGGTCGGGTGTCCGGCTGGCGGTGAAAGACCTGATCGACATGGAGGGCGTGCCTACGACGGCGGGGTGCCGGGCGGTGGCGAACGAGGCCGCACCGGCCCCTGAGGACGCCGCCTGCCTGGCCGGGGCCAGGTCGGCGGGCGCCCGGATCGTGGGCCGGACAAACCTCCACGAGTTGGCGCTCGGGGTCACGGGCGTGAACCCCTGGTACGGGACGCCGGTGAACCCCCTCGACCCCCGGCTCGTCCCGGGGGGATCGTCGAGCGGGTCGGCGGTGGCGGTGGCCACGTTCGAGGCCGACGTCGCCTACGGCAGCGACACCGGGGGATCGGTCCGGATCCCCGCCGCCTGCTGCGGCACGGCCGGGCTCAAGACGACGTGGGGCCGGGTCCCGCTCCGAGGCGTGTGGCCCCTGGCGCCGAGCTTCGACACCGTGGGCCCCATGGCCCGCGACGTACGCGGCCTGGTGCTCGGCATGGAGCTCCTCGAACCGGGCTTCGCTGTCGAGGCGCGTTCGCGGTTCCGGGTGGGGCGACTGCGGGTTGACGCCGACCCGGTGATCGACACCGCCATCGACGGGGCGCTCGCCCTCTCGGAATGGGAGGTGAGCGACATCGATCTGCCCCGGTGGTACGACGCCACCGCCGCGGCCGGGCTCCTGCTCGTCGCCGAGGCGTGGGACACCGACGGCGAGCTCGTGCAACGGCGTCCGGGCGAGATCGGGGCCGACGTCGTTGGGCGCCTGAAGCTCGGCGCCTCCATCGACGCCCGGGGCCTGGCCTCGGCCCGAGAGGTGCGCGAGGAATGGAACCGGTGCCTCGAGGAGGTCTTCGGGCGCGTCGATATCATCGTCACACCCACCTTGACGGTGTTCCCGCCGCCGCTCGAAGGCGGTGAGGAGCTGCTCATGGCGCGCTGCACGCTCCCGGTCAATCTGGCCGGCGTCCCCGCCCTCGCCCTTCCGGTCCCCACCTCAGGTGCCGTGCCCGCCAGCGTGCAGCTCGTCGGCCCCCGGCACGGTGAAGAGATGCTCCTGGCTGCGGGGCTCGCCCTCGAGTCCGCGCTGGCCACGCTCTGACCCTTCGGGCGCACGCCTCGGGCCGCCCCCGGCGGGGATCAGACGACGTTCTGGGGCAGGCGGACCACCGCGGCAGGGTCAGGCGGGAATTCGGCGAGGTCGCGGTAAGGGAGGTCGAAGATGCCGGCCAGGGCGCGGCTCAGTTCTTCCTCGTCGATGACGCCTCTGGCCACCAGCAACCCGCCCAGGGGGTCACCGGTGACACGTTGTTCGGCCAGGGCCGAGTCGACATCGGTCGCGCTAACAAAGCCGTGCGAGACGAGCCAGTCGCCCAGCCTGGCCCGGCGCGCCGAGTCGTCGTTGTCGGTGTCGACCGACGAGGCGTCGGCGATCTTCAGCTGGGGCATGAGGAACCGGTGCGGAGGCCCTGCAGGCTCACGGAGAGCTCGTGACGGAGGAGGAGGCCCTGCCGGGCCACCAGCCGTCGTCAGCGGAGTCGGCGTAGGCCTGGCGGGGGTTCTTGCGCAGGGCCTCGCCCACGGGGCCGACCAGATGCCAGTCGATCCCTCGCCGGCATCCCGAGCAGTCGGGGAAGCGCTCTCCCTTGCTCACGACGACCTGCTCGTGCCCACAGCGTCCTGTCCACACGCCGGACTCTTCGCACGTCCGATTGCTGAAAGCCATCGTGCTCCCTGTCGTAGCGACCAACTCGCGCCGATGGGCCGTCACGGCACACCCAACAACGACTACCGGTGAATTCATCGTCCTGGGCGCGGAGCTGAGTGAGAGAACATCGTCTCGAGGGGCAGAGTTGTGACTTTGGTCCCCTTGCCGGAAGGACAGCCCGACACCCTCCGCAGCAGCCGCTCGTCGTCCGAGCGCCGGCGATTACCGGCCGGACGCGCTCACAGACTCAGGAGAGACCAGAGATTCAGAAGAGACCAGAGAGTCAGGAGACAGACTCAGAGGGTGACGCGTGGGACGGGGGTTTGGGAGCGGTGTTGACCAGGGCGTCTCGCAGGAACCGGATCAGGTCGCACCGAAAGCAGTAGTCGCGGCACCGATGAGCCATGGCCCCTTCCCCCCCCTTGCCGACTGCCCGTCCCGGACCCCCACGCCCGGACCGGACCGCCCCCCTGTCGTCTCAGGCAACGGTGATCCTCGAGCCTCACCGCCCGCCCTATCGGTTCCCAACAATGGCCCAACAGAAACCCCCGGGCTCCAATTCCGTGCCCGGGGCCACCGAGCCCGCGCCCGAAGGGTCGCGGCCCGGCTCGGGGGCCATGCGCCCAGGTCAGGTGGGTCGGGGGCCCGGTGGGGCCCTGCTGAGCCGGGGCTGAGGTCCCGAGAGCGAGACCAGGCGGCTGGGTAGTCTCGCCCGTGAGACGAGTGGGGAACGACCTCGGAGGTCCGACATGATCCGTGGCGAAGGGACCGTCGTGGTGAAGGGCGTGAGCCCCGACGAGGTCTTCGACTTCGTGCTCGACCCGGCGCAGTACACCAAGGCCGACACCAAGATCGTGTGGGTGACGAAGCTCGCCGATATCCCCGGGGGCATGCTGGCCCGTGAGGACGGGAAATTCCTCGGTCTGTTCCGGGGGTCGGTCGTGACCCGCTACCGGTGGACTCGTCCGACCAGCATCGACGTCATCTTGGAACACGGCGTACCCCGGTCCCTGCACGCGTGGTTCGAGATCGACGCCGTCGGAGGAGGGACCAAGGTGCGCCACGTCGAGGAGCTCGACCTCGGCCACGGACCCTTGGGGCTGCTCCACGACGCCGTGGCCCGCTCCTGGTTCGCGCGCTCGGTGGCCCGTGAGGTCTCGGAGATCGGGCGGTTGCTGGAGTCAGGTGAGCGAGGTCGTGGCCCTGATCACGAGGCCGCCTCGTGAGCGCGGCACGGCGTGGTCACGTCGTGTCTCTGCGGGTCAGAGCCCGGTGAATCGGATGTCGAGGGTTCGCAGGTAAGTGTGCAGGCCGGCGTCTTGCACCGGCAACAGGTTCGCCGCCGACCCTGATTCGTTGTGGTGGCTGTGCCAGAGCCCGGGCGGGGTCACGAACGCCGCGCCGGGCTCCCAGTCCACCCGCACCGGGTCGACGATGGTCCCGTCGGGCTCGATCTCGGGCCCGACGAGCGTGTAACAGCCCGGGTCGCAGTGCACGATGAGGTCGAGGGCGATGCTCTGGTGCCGGTGCGGGCGCTGGACGTGCCCTTCGGGCAGGACGCCGAGCATGGCCCACAGCGTGTGGGTCGCCGTCAGGGTCTGGTGGTTGCGGGCGTTGCCGAGGAGCACCGCCACGCGGCTGCGCCGTTCCGCCTCGGGATCGGCCGCCACCTCGGCCAGCCGGGCGTGGGCGAGCGCGCCGTCGAAGCGGGTCGGTTCAAAGCGCGCCTCGGTGGCCTGCACGCCCAGATAGCCCAGCAGGGGCGAGTCGTCGACGTGGTACAGGACGACGCGATCATCGGCGCAGTGCCGGGCGACCGAGGTCCCGGGCAGGGTGACGACGTCTCCCGCCCTCCAGTCGATCCGTCCCGTGACCCCGGGGCCCTCCACCTCGGTGTGGCCGCGGCCCCGGAGGCAATAGACGAGCACGCTGGTCGCCGCAGGGGCCAGACGCACCTCGTGTCCTGGGGCGATGCACACGAACCGGGCCAGCAGTGACGGGCCGGTGGCGGGGTACGGGGTCCCGAGCGCGTCCGAGAGGTCCAGGTCGACGACCCGTGTCTCTTCGGGGTCGTGCCACTGCGACGGGAATTGCCGGACGGGCACGGCGCTGATGGCCCCGGATCCGATGGGGTCGACCGCGGCGCTGTACTCGTAGAAGCGGGCGTCGCCGGTCCAGTCCTCGACGGCGAGCCCGATGCCCACGGACCCACCCGCTGTGTCGTCGGGGGGCGGTTCGAGACGGTCCATGGGACCAGTATCGACCACGCCGGCGCGCCGCGTGTCACGAGGACCGTATTTCCGGTCCGTACCGGCGTCCCCAGCAGCGGCGGTATCCGGGGTCGCTGGGGATGACCTGGGGAATACCCTGCAGCCCCTGGGGAAATCTCCGCCCCAATTGGGGATAGCCCGACAAATTCTCTGGAGAACATCGGGATTTCGCGTGGTGCTATTGACCTTCGTCGCACGCAGGCGCACAGTGGTGATCAGCCGAACGAACAACGACCACCCGGAAGCCGGAGAGAGCGCCGCAAGGCGGGATCACCGGAGGGACGGAGGGCACCGAGTTCGCCGGCGAGGCGGATGGTGAAGTAGCGGGAGGTTCCCTGGAATCGTCCGGTACAACGCCCTGACCGGGGGTCGTCCGACCCATGGAAGGGGCGAGCTGTCAGCCGAAGGTGCGGCCCCGAGGAGTGCGGGCGACTTCGGTCGAACCGGCTACTCGGGGCCCTGCCGCGTCCGGGCTCAGATTCTGTGCCGGTCGAGAGCGGGTCAGCGGATCTCGAATGCCGCGTCCCCCCGGGGGACGTCGTCGGTGACCTCGATGCCGTCCACGTGTGCCCACGACGGGCCCTTCGAGCACCACTGCACGAGGGCGTCCACGGCGGGACCAGGGCCTTCGAACGCCGCCTCCACCTCGCCTCCGGCGGTGTTGCGCACCCAGCCACCGACCCCGGCGTCGACGGCGCGACCATGACACGACGCCCGGAAGCCCACCCCCTGGACGCGCCCGTGGACGAGCACCCGGCGCCTGACGATGGTCGGTTCCGAGTGAACCGAGGTCACCTCGAGGAGGCACCCCGGCTGTCGCCCACGCTGTCCATCAGACACGGGTCGACCTCGCCGTCGATGCAGCGCTCACACTCGAGCTCCAAGGTGCTGTGGGCGATGGTAAACGGCGCACCGATGGCGGACTTCACCCTGTCCCCGACGACCTGGGCCTCTTCGAGGGTGGGGTGACCGGACAACACGACGTGGGCGGACAGGGCCCGCACCTCGCTCGACAAGCTCCACACGTGGAGGTCGTGGATCTCGGCCACACCCCGCACCCGGCCCATCACCGCCGTGAGCTCGGCCAGGTCGACATCGGCGGGGGAGGATTCCAAGAGCACGTCGACACTCGCTCGGAGCAAGCGATACGCCTCGATCACGATGATGACGGCCACCACCAGCGAGGCGGCGGGGTCGGCCCACTGCAGCGACGGGTTGGCGACGAGCACCGCGCCGGCGCCGAGCACGGCCAGCGAACCCAGCGCGTCGCCACCCATGTGCAATGCGGCGGAGCGCATGTTGAGGTCACGGCCGCCGCGCTCTCGCAGCATGACCGCGGCCAGGCCGTTGGTCACGAAGGCCACGGCCGCCACCACCACGACCAGGCCGCCGTGGACGGCATGGGGGTGTACCAGGCGGGTGACGCTCTCGACCACGATGGCAACGGTGATGACCGCGATGACCGCCGCGTTCCCCAGCGCGGCCAGGATCGGCCCGCGGTGGTACCCGAAGGAGTGCGAGGGGCTGCGCGGGCGCAAGGCCCAGCGGACGGCGAGCAGCGACATGGCCACGCCCGCCACGTCGGTGATGTTGTGCCCGGCGTCGGAGAGCAGACCCGTGGAGTGCGCCACCAGACCACCGACGAGCTGCGTCGCGGCCAGGGCGATGTTGAGGCCCAGGGCGACCACGAGGCGTCGGGTGCGGCTGGTGGCGCGATCCATCGACGGTGTGACTCCTCGATCGGTGTCGGTCCGTCCAGCCTACCGGGGGCCCTCGTGCAATCCGGCGTCTACCCGAAGGGCCCGAACCACGAGCGATCGGCCCGGCCCGTGCGATAGCAGCTCAGCAGGTGCTCGAACCACGCCGTGCTGTCGCTCAACCCACCGGGGCGACAGCGCTCGAGCCACAGGCGGCGGTACACCTCGATCCTCACGCCGAGCTCGGTCGCCAGGGCGTCGCGGTCGGCGTCAGGGATCGACGCCAAAGTGCCGTCGCCGCGCAAGCGGAGGTCGAGGTCACGGCAGGCCAGGTCCAAGGTGTCGGCGGTGGCCGCCACCTCCTCGAGCACGAGCGGGCCGTCGCCGCGTCCGGGTCGGGCCCGCTCCAGCGCGGCCAGGGTGTCGTGCACCAGTGTGCGGACGGCGTCGAGGTCGGACGCGCTGAGCCCGTCGGTCACCCCTCTCCCCATGGGCCACTGGGGAAGCAGGTAGGGCAACGCCAGCGCCGACATGTTGGGAGGGCGGGGGCCGATCATGCGGTAGGCCTGGCCCAGCCCGACGACGGCACGCCCCGTCTGTCGGGACGGGTCGTCGTAGCAGTGCACGTCCAAGAGGGTGGCGAGGTCGTCGGCGCCCAGCCCGGCATGCGACGCGGCGCACCACCCGAAGGCCGCCGCGGCGGCGAGCCCGGGGTCGCTCACACACGGTTGCTGGTGATGGCCCATGTCGCCCCAGTCGGTGACGAGGAGCCCGTCCGCACCATGGGCGACTCCGGCGGTGGCGGCGGCGGCGATGTTCCCGATCATGTTGTCGACCCGCCCCGAGATCGACGTCCAGCTCGAGGTGCCCGGGCACACCCAGAAGGGCACGCCGGCGGCCTCGAGTCGGGCCGTGCGTTGCTCGAAGGGATGGTTGGCCTCGTAGCCCCACTCGCACACCGTGACGCCGTCGGGCAGCTCGGCCAGCAGCTCGTGGTGCACGGCGGGCACGTCGCCCCACACGAGCAATTCACGGTTCGCCAGGACCGGGAGCTCCCGCAGGGCGCGCAGCCATCGGACCCACTCACCTCGGCGTTCGGGGCTGAGCTCCCAGGGCTCGTCCAGGCCGATGTGGACCCTGGTGCTGTGCAATTGCGGGACGAGTTGCCCGAGGAGGTCCGAGACGAGCCCGAAGGCCTCGGGGTTGGCGGGGTCCAGTGTGAGCGCCGGACGATGGATGCCGAAGACCCAGTCGAAGCCGTCGGGGGCGATGGCCAGGGGCCGGTACCGTTCCAACCGCAGCCATCGCTCGTAGTGCCCGAGGGTGTTCTGGTTGGCCACGAGCTCCACGCCCCTCGACCGGCAGTGGGCGTCGAGGGCGTGCATGTCCGACGCCGTGTAGGGATCGGCGTGGCTCCACACGTCCTCGTGGCCCGCATAGGCGAAGGTGTGCTCCATGTACAGCTGCAGCTGATTGATCTTCCAGCCCGCCAACCGGTCCACCAGTGCGAAGAGCGTGTCGGTGCTGAGCACGCGGTCGCGTGACACGTCGAGCATCACGCCGCGCACGGCGAAGTCGGGCCAGTCCTCGACCCGGCACACGGGCAGGGTGCGTGGTGCGGCGCCGTCGGGGGCGTTGGCGCGGTGTCGAAGCTGGGCCAGGGTGGCCCGGGCGTGACCGAGGCCCGCCTCGTCGGCCCCCACCACCAGAACGCCGTCGTCGGAGACCTCGAGCCGGTAGCCCTGGGGTGCCAGCGAGGCGTCGATGGTCTCCACGGGCTCCCGATCGCGAACGCGCCGCGCATCGGGTGCAGCCTCGAACGACCGGGGCCGGGGAAGGAGGATCGGTGCCGGTGCCACGGGGCTGCGTCGAGGGCCGGCGGGGGCTCGGGCTCAGCCCGCGAGGTCCCAGGGACCCTCGGGACGCAGTCCCTGCGCCACCATGAGCGCCAGCTCGTTGCGCACCACGGGGAGGTCGTCGGCGTGGGTGACCCCGATGCAGCGGCCGGGCCCGTCGAGCACGCGCACCGAGGCGCCACTGGCGCCGCCGGCGATCATGTCGCCCACCACCTCGGGGAGAAGGACCTCGGCGTGATCGCCCAGTGCGGCCGGATCGGGCACGGTGCCGTCGGGCGACACCGACGGATGGGCGCGCAACACGGCGGCTTCGAGCACCGGCCAGATCGACGGTTGGAAACCCCACAAGTTCATCGACACCGGGGTGTCGGCGGGGAGGACGGCCGGGTCCAGGCCGTCGCCGACGTCGAAGGCCCCGTCCGGTCGGCGCGCCACGCCGCGGCGCTCCACCAGTCGTTGGAGACGCCCGTCTGCCCCCACCGCGCACGTGCCCCGGGTCACGGGTGCATCGGCGACGATGGTGTCGCCCAGTCGGTACGCCACGATGGCGTGCTCGACTCCGTCGGCCAGCCGACGGGCGAGCAGTGCCATGGCGGGGGCGCCGTACACGTCGTCTGCATTCACCACCGCGAACGAGCCGTCCCCGACGTGTTTGCGCGCACAGAGCACGGCGTGCGCGGTTCCCAGCGCCACGGGCTGCTCGGTGAAGGCCACCTCGAGCCTCGACGGGAAGCACTGCCGCACGTGGTATCGGATGGCGGGCCCGGTCTGGGGGCCGAGGACGAGGACGATGTCGCCGAATCCGGCGGATACGGCGTCGCCGGCGATGAGGTCGATGACCGCTTCACCATGCAGGCCCA
>Ga0208849_1001273_pt1 | contig 18311 bp, 16 predicted proteins | sample NGESurdeep072012_10_FD_184470 | JGI IMG/M metagenome (GOLD analysis project Ga0208849, IMG submission 184470) | Arctic peat soil microbial communities from Barrow, Alaska - NGEE Surface sample 53-3 deep-072012 (SPAdes) | ecosystem: Environmental > Terrestrial > Soil > Wetlands > Peat ... | reverse complement strand
GAGCCCGATCTGCTCGTGCTCGACGAGCCGACCCGCGGCGTCGATCCGCAGCGGAAGCTCGAGCTGGCGGCGCTCCTGCGTGCGCAAGCCGAGACGAGAGCGACGCTCGTCGTCACGCACGACCGCGCATTCGCTGCGGCCGTCGCCGATCGAGAAATCTCGCTCGCCGCCGTGCCGGAGGTCGTGCTTGCGTAGCCGGGTCGCCCGCATCCTCTTCGTCGCCGCGCTCGCGGCCGCGGCTGCAGTCGCCTTTGTCACGCACACGTCGGCGCTCGCGCTGCTGCTCGCCGCGGCCGCGCTGCTCGCGGGTGCGGCCGCGTGGCTCGACGGGGGTCCGCAGTCGGCGAAGGAGGTGACGATGATCGCGACGCTCGCCGCCGCCGCCGCCGCGGGCCGCGTCCTGCTCGCGCCGGTTCCCGACGTGCAGCCGCTGACCGACATCGCGATCGTCACCGGCGTGGCGCTCGGCGCGCGCGCCGGCATCGGCGTCGGTGCGACCGCCGCGTTCGTGTCGAACTTCTTTCTCGGCCAGGGTCTCTGGACGCCGTGGCAGATGCTCGCGTGGGGCGGCTGCGGCGCCGCCGGCGCAGCGCTCGCGCCGCTCGTCCGCCGCCGGATCCCATTCGCGGTCACGTGCTTCGTGCTCGGCTATGCGTACGGCTTCGTTCTCGACCTCTGGAACTGGTACGGCTTCTATCCGCACACGTGGGCGTCGTTTCTCGCGCGCCAGGCGGCGGGCTTCCCGTTCGACACCGCGCACGCCGTCGGCAACCTCGCGCTTGCGCTCGCCGCCGGGCCCGAGCTGCGACGGCTGCTCGAGCGCTACAGCAAGCGGCTGCGGACGGAGGTCGTATGGGCGTGAAGCTCGCGCTCGCGCTTGCCGCGACGGTGCTCTCGTTCGTGCAGGGTCGCGCGCAGTCCGACGGCGGCTACGCGGAGCCGGGCGGCAGCTCGACGCCTGGCCTCACCGCCACCGCGGTGCTCGCGCTGCGCGCTGCGGGCGCGCCGGTGCCCGCAGCGACCACCGGCTATCTCCGCGCGCACGAGACGGGTTTGACGGTGACGGAGGTCGAGCTCGTGACGATGGCGGAGGCGGTCGGCGGCGGCGTCTCGCCCGGCTTGCTCGACTCGCTGCGCGGGTTCGAGCGACCGGCCGGCGCGATCGGCCCCGCGGTCAACTCCACGGTGTGGGGCGTGCTCGCGCTGCGCCAGGCGGGACAGCCCGTGCCTGCCGCGACCCTCCGCTACCTCGAGCAGGCCCAGGCGAGGAACGGCGGCTTTGCCTGGGCGCGGGGGGCCGGGCCGGACAACGACGATACGGCGGCCGCCGTCGAGGCGCTCGTGGCCGCGGGCGTCCGCGGCAAGCCGGTCGTGCGGGCGATCGCGTTCCTGCGCACGCGCGAGGCCCCGGGCGGCGGCTTCCAGCTCGAGGCCGGCGCAGGGTCGAACGTCCAGTCGACCGCGTGGTCGATCCAGGCGTTCCTCGCCGCCGGCGTGACGCCTCCGGCAGCCGCGTTCCGCTATCTCTCGCGCATGACGCGTGCCGACGGCAGCCTCCGCTACTCGGCCCGGTACGCGACGACGCCGTTGTGGGTGTCCACGCAGGCGTTGCCGGCGCTTTTCCATGTCGCCTTCCCGCTGCGATGATCGGGTCGATGGCGAACGCCTCGATCCTCACGATCGGCAACGAGATCGTCTCCGGCGACGTGCCGAACACGAACGCGTCCTGGCTCGCGCAGCGGCTGGCGCCGCTCGGCGTCGCGGTGCGGATGATCGCCGCGCTCCGCGACGAGATCGAGACGATCGCGGAGTACGTCCGGGCCGAAGCGCCGCGCGTCGACTTCCTGCTCGTCACCGGCGGTCTCGGCGGCACGCCGGACGATCTGACCCGTGAGGCGCTCGCGCATTCGTTCGGCGTTCCGCAGGAGGAGATCCCCGAGCTCGCCGCCGGCCTGCGCGAGCGCTTCGCGCACAACCCGGAATATGCAGCGCGCTGGGCGCTGCTCCCGCGCGGAAGCCGCCCGCTCGCGAATCCGCTCGGCGGCGCGCCCGGCTTCGCGATCGAGAACGTCTACGTGATGCCCGGCCTGCCGGCCGAGATGGAGGCGATGTTCGCCGCGGTCGAGGACGAGTTCCGGCGCGGCAGCCCGATCGGCAGCTGGCGGCGCACGTACCGCAAGCGCGAGAGCGTGCTGACGCCGGTGCTCGTCGAGTGCGGCGAGCGGTGGCCAGGCGTGCTCGTCGGCTCGTACCCGGCGTTTCTCGCCGACGGTCCGAGCGTCGAGCTCGTCGTGAAGTCCGCCGACGCGGTTGAGCTCGCCGCGGTGTCGGCGTGGCTCGAGGCGCAGATCGACGCGCTCTAGCGCCGATTCGTGACAGAGTTCTGGGCATGAGCACGCCCTCTTCCGGCTCCTGGATGCTCGCGGCCCTGCTGCGGCCGGTCACCTTCGTGCTCGCGATCGTCGCCGGTGTGATCACGGGGAACCGGACGGGGACGTTCTGGCTCGGGCTGCTCGCCTTCCTGGTCGCGATGTCGGCGGGCCGGCTCCTGCGGACGCTCGTGCGCGGCCGTGTTGCGCTCGCCGTCTACCGCGCGATCTGGCCGGTCGCCGCAACCGGCTACGCGTTCCTGTTCGGCAGCCTCGGCCTGCCCGGGTGGGCGAACCTCATCGTCACCGTGATCGCGGCGGCGATGACGAAGAACGCGCTCGGCGGCGCGCTCCGCCCCAAGGGCCCGAGGGTGCGCTGGGAGTGGCGGAACCTCGATGAGTGGGGCGTGCCGGACGTGGACCAGATCCTGTCCGGCCGCTGGAAAGAGCTCTAAGCTACCGCGGGCGCGAGCTCGCGGCCGATCAGCCGAACCGGCTCGAGGTCGGTGTGCAGCAGGTGCTGGAGCATCACGCGCCCGCAGCCGGCGGCCTCGTACTCGCGTAGGCGCGCGGTGACTTCCTCGACGGAGCCGATCAGCGCGCGCTGGGTGTAGTCGACGAGCCAGGCGCCGAAGTCGGCGTGTTCCGCCCCGCGCTCGTAGAGGAGCCGTGCCCGCTCGAGGGCATCGTCGCGGGTCGCGCCGATCACGCAGCCGGTCATCAACGACAAGCGCATCGTCGCCGGGTCGCGGCCTGCGTCCCGGCACGCGCGCTCGACCTTCGCCTTCATCGCGGCGAACTCGTGGGGGGACGCGAACGGCGTGTTGTACTCGTCCGCGAATCGCGCGGCCGGCCCGGCGGTGCCGCGTCCGCCCCGGCCGCCGACGATCAGCGGCGGATGCGGCTGCTGCACCGGCTTCGGCAGCCCGGGCGCGTCGTCGAGCGTGTAGTAGCTGCCGGCGAAGTCGACATGCTGCTCTGTCCAGAGCCGATGGACGATCTCGAGCTGCTCGGTAAACATCTCGATGCGCACGGACATCTCGGGGAAGGGGAAGCCGAACGCGTCGTGCTCGCGCTCCATCCAGCCGGCGCCGATCCCGAGCTCGACGCGCCCGCCCGAGACGTGGTCGACGGTGGCCGCGGCATTGGCGAGCAGCGAGGGCGGCCGGAAGGTGGCGGGGGAGACGAGCGTGCCGAGGCGGAGCCTCGTCGTGCGGGCGGCGAGCGCGGCGAGCGTCGTCCAGGCGTCGTGCGCGACGTTCGCGTCCTCGTCGGACATCGAGATGTAGTGATCGGAGCGGAACAGCGTCTCGACCCCGTGCTCCTCGCACGCGTCCGCGAGCGCGCACCAGTGCTCCCAGGTGACGCCCTCCTGTCCCTCGATCATCAGCGCGACGCGCACGGCCGTGAGCCTACTGGCCAACGGCTCCCAGGGACACGTCCCGGTGCCAGGCACCGGGACGTGTCTCCGCGGGACATGTCGGAGCGGGCTTCCGGGGGCCCGCCGCTACGATCGGAAGGTGGCTGCGACGACCCCCGAGACGTACCTCGACGACCTGAATCCGGCCCAGCTGGACGCCGTTCTGACGACCGAGGGCCCGCTGCTCGTGATCGCCGGCGCCGGCTCCGGCAAGACGCGAGTGCTCACCCGCCGCATTGCACACCTGCTCGCCGCCGTCGGCGTGAAGCCGCCGGAAATCCTCGCGATCACGTTCACGAACAAGGCCGCCGCCGAGATGCGCGAGCGCGTCGAGGATCTCGTCGGCCCGCCTGCCCGCGCCAGCTGGGTGATGACCTTCCACGCCGCCTGCGGGCGCATCCTGCGCCGCGAGGCGCCGCTGCTCGGCTACCGCTCGAACTTCACGATCTACGACCAGGCCGACCAGGTGCGGCTCGTGAAGCACTGCCTCGACGAGCTCGATCGCGACCCGAAGCGCTTCACGCCGCGCGGCATCCACTCGCAGATCTCGAACGCGAAGAACCATCTCATCGGCCCCGCCGAGTACATGTCGCGCGTCGCGAGCTTCTACGACCAGACCGTCGCCGACGTCTACGACCTCTACCAGCGGCACATGTTCACGCACAACGCCGTCGACTTCGACGACATGCTCTATCTGACGGTCGACGCGCTCGAGCGCTTTCCCGAGGCGGCGGAGAAGTGGCAGAAGGCGTTCCGCTACGTCCTCGTCGACGAGTACCAGGACACGAACCACGCGCAGTACCGACTGCTCCAGCTGCTCGCGGCGAAGCACGGGAATGTGTTCGCCGTTGGGGACCCGGACCAGTGCCTCGTTGTCGGCACGCAGATCACGATGGCCGATGGGACGAAGAAGCCGATCGAGCACGTGCAGGCCGGCGACGAGGTGCGGACATGCTTCGGCAGCGGTGTCTTCGGCGCAGGGCGCGTGACGCGAGCGCATGAGTCGACGGCGACCGATGGTGTCGTCATCACGACGACGTCCGGCCGGCGCATCGTCTCGACGCCAGAGCACATCCACTTCGCAGGCTTCAAGGTCGGCCGGACGCCTCAGGTGCACATGACCTATCTGATGTGGAAGCGTGGCCACGGCTACCGTGTCGGTACGTCGCGGACGTACACGAACCGCAAGAGTCAATCGCTGGCCGGCCCGGCGATCCGGCTCAACGGAGAGCACGCGGACGCCGCCTGGGTACTCGGCACGTATTCGGACGAGGCGCAGGCGCGCACGGCTGAGACGCTTCTCTCGCTCCGCTACGGGTTGCCGACGATCCCATTCATCGCCCGACCGGGCAGAACCGGCGAAGGCCGGAGCCTTGTCGGAGAGCAGGCGCTCCTCGACCACGTCTTCGCAGAGCTCGACACGGAGGCGGCCGGGCTTCGCCTGCTGGCAGACGAGGGGCTCAGCTTTGGGCACCCGCACTTCAGTGCTGCGACGACGACGAACGGCGCGCGGGTCAGGCGCCGCCTCACGGTCGCGCTCTGCGGCGACCGGCGCGGGGCGGGGCCGCAGCATCGCATCTCACTCTTTGGGTACGACGAGGACGGCCGCGGTGCGCTGGAGCGTCTCGGCCTTCCCATTCGGCCGGCGTACAAGGGATCCGACGGCTGGAGGTATGAATCGTCGTTCGCGGACTTCGGCAAGCTGCATGAGGCGGTCGAGCGCATCCAGGGCGAGCTGGACGTCTCGGTGCGCTACACCGCTCGTCTCGCTGCGCAGACCGAGTCGGTGGGCAATGAGCGCAACTCGCTGCCGTTCATGCCCGCGTCGGCCGTCCGTCCCGGAATGGTGATGATCGACGGAGATGGGAGCTTCGACCTCGTCGAACGGGTCGAGCGAGTAAGGCTCGACGTTCCTGTCTACGACCTCGACATCGAGCGGACGCACAACTTCGTCGCCGAGGGGCTCGTCACGCATAACTCGATCTATGCGTTCCGCGGCGCAGACATTCGCAACGTGCTCGAGTTCGAGCGCGACTTCCCGGGCGCGCGCACGATCGCGCTCGAGCAGAACTACCGCTCGACGAACAGCATCCTCGAGGCCGCGAACGGCGTCATTCGCCACAACCGCGAGCGCAAGGAGAAGAACCTGTGGTCGGAGCTCGGCGAGGGCGAGCCGGTGCGCGTGATCGAGGTCGAGGACGAGCATGCGGAGGCGCGCTACGTCGCCGCGGAGATCGCGATGCTCGTCGAGCTGGGCTATTCGAGTAGCGAGATCGCCGTCTTCTACCGCACGAACGCGCAGAGCCGGGTGCTCGAGGACGTGCTCGTGCGCCAGGGCGTCGCCTACCAGGTGATCGGCGGCCCGCGCTTCTACGAGCGCGCGGAGGTGAAGGATTTGATCGCGTACCTCCAGGTGATCGACAACCCGTACGACGCCGTCTCGCTCGTGCGGGTTGCGAACCGGCCGCGCCGGGGGATCGGCGACTCGACGCTCGCGCGTCTCCAGAGCTACGCGGACGCACAGGGCATCTCGCTCTGGGAGGCGACCGACTTCGCGGAGGATGCGGGTGTCGGCGCGGCGCCGCAGAAGGCGGTGCGCGCGTTCCGGACGGTGATCCAGTCGTGCATGTCGGGCGCGCTCGAGCTCGAGGTACCGGAGCTGATCGAGCGCGTGCTCGATCAGTCCGGGACGATCGCTGCGCTGGAAGCCGAGCGCACGATCGAGGCGCAGGGGCGGATCGAGAACCTCCAGGAGCTCGTCTCGCTCGCGCGCGAGTGGCAGGAGCAGAACTCGGAGCCGAATCTCTCGTCGTTTCTCCAGGAGGTGTCGCTCTACTCCGACCAGGACGCCATCCGCGGCGAGGCCTCGCTCGTGACGCTGATGACTCTGCACAACGCGAAGGGTCTCGAGTTCCGCGCCGTCTTCCTGATCGGGATGGAGGAGGGGATGTTCCCGCACTCGCGCTCGATCGAGGAGCAGGGCGTCGAGGAGGAGCGTCGCCTCTGCTACGTCGGCATGACACGCGCAATGGAGAAGCTGACGCTGCTGCACGCGTCCTCGCGGATGCAGTACGGCGGCCGTGCGCACAACCTGCCGTCGCGCTTCCTCGACGAGCTGCCGGAGCGCCATGTCGAGCGCGAGCGGCTGCAACCGGCGTCCTGGTCCGGCTACGGCGTGCCGCGCCAGAGCCAGGTGCAGCCGCGCTCGGACGCTCCTTCGCTCTCGACCGGCGACTCGGTGCGCCACGGGACGCTCGGCGAGGGCGTCGTCACGCGGATGGAGGTAGGCGGCGTCGTCGTCGTGCGCTTCGCCGGCGACGGCTCGGAGCGGCGGCTCATGCTCGACTACGCGCCGCTCGAGAAGATCTAGGCTTCGCCGCCGTGCCGTTCGACGTCCGCCCCTGCCGCGACCGCGAGGAGTTCGGCCGCGCGCTCAACTCGATCGGCCAGAACGTCTTCGGATCGCCTCCCGAGGAGACGCTCGACCGCTGGCTGCGCCTGGTCGAGCTCGAGCGCGTGCACGCGTCGTTCGACGGGGAGCAGCTCGTCGGCGGCGCCGGCGCGTTCGCGCTCGACCTCACGGTGCCCTGCGGCGGCTCGCTGCCGTGCGCGGGCGTGACGATCGTGGGCACGTATCCGACGCATCGCCGACGTGGCGTGCTGCGCTCGCTGATGCGTGCGCAGCTCGACGACGTGCACGAGCGCGGCGAGCCGCTCGCGGCGCTGTGGGCGTCCGAGGAGACGATCTACGGCCGCTTCGGCTACGGGATCGCGTCGTGGTGCGGCGACCTCGCGATTCCACGCGAGACGAACGCCTTCGCCCGTCCTTTCGAGCTGCGCGGTCAGGCGCGGTTCGTCTCGCAGGAGGAGGCGGCGACGCTGTTCCCGCCGTTGTGGGACGCGCTACGCGCCGAGCGAACCGGCATGTTCGCGCGCAACGCAGCCTGGTGGGAGACAAGGAGACTGCGCATCCCCGACGACGAGCAGATGAACCCGAGGCGCTTCGTCGCACTCGAGCTCGACGGCGGTACGCAGGCGTATGCGATCTATAAGGTGCAGCCCGGCTTCGAGGACGGCAGCCCGAACGGCAGGCTCGACGTGCTCGAGGCGGTCGGCGCGAACCCCGAGGCGACCGCGGAGATCTGGCGTTTTCTGCTCGACGTCGACTGGATCGCGACGGTGAAGGCGTCGCTGATCCCTCCCGACCATCCGCTGTTCCTGCTACTGGCGAGCCCGCGGCGTGTGCGCTACCGCATGGGCGACGGGTTGTGGGTCAGGCTCGTCGACGTCGGTGCAGCGCTGTCGGGCCGCGCGTATACGGGCGACAGTGCGGTCGTCTTCGAGGTGCGAGATGCGTTCTGCCCATGGAACGAGGGCCGCTGGAAACTCGAGCGGGGTAGGGCCGCGCGGACGGACAAGCCGGCCGAGCTGGCGCTCGACGTCGGCGCGCTCGGCTCCGCGTATCTCGGCGCCGTCTCGTTCGCCCAGCTGTGCGACGGGCTGCGTGTCGAGGAGCTGGCGGAGGGAGCGATCGCGCGGGCGGACGCGCTGTTCGGTTGGCGCCCGCTGCCCTGGTGCCCCGAGATCTTCTGACGCTACACTTCCCGCTCCAGAGGGCGGTTAGCTCAGTTGGGAGAGCACCAGCTCGACAAGCTGGGGGTCACTGGTTCGAGCCCAGTACCGCCCATTTCGGAAAGCCCTGGAAACGGGGCTTTCGCGTTTGCCGTCTAGGCAAGTATCTGCTCATCGTGCTACCAGGGTGCTACCAGCTCGTTCGCGGAGTTCTAGAAGGGAGCTCTGAAGCCTTCGACGATGCACGCACCAGAGGAGATCACGACAGATCTGCGACCGGAACTGGTCGGGAACATTGCCGGCGCGTTCGTCGTGCCGAGTTACCAGCGCGGGTACCGCTGGGGACGCGATGAGGTCATCCGGCTCCTCGATGACATTCACGAGAGTGCAGGCAAGAAGTATTTCCTGCAGCCGGTCGTGGTGAAGCGCCGCGACGACAAGAAGTGGGAACTGGTGGACGGCCAGCAACGCCTGACGACTTTGTCCCTGATCCTCCGATATATCCAGTAGCACCTCCCGACGGCGAGTCTGAAGTACTCGCTGGAGTATGAGACCCGCCCGTCCAGCGCTGAGTACCTGCAGCATCCGACATCTGAAGACAGCCAGACCAACATCGATTTCTTCCACATCTTCGGTGCTTCTGAGTGCGTCCGGGAGTGGTTCGACGGGCGGGGCAACTCAACGCTCGAGGCCATCAATTTCTACAAGTACCTCTCGGAGTCGGTCTATGTCATCTGGTACGAGGCTCCGCCGGAGGTCGAGTCAACGACGCTGTTCACCCGACTCAACATCGGACGCATCCCCCTCACCGACGCCGAACTCGTCAAAGCTCTCGTCTTGGCCCGCAGCCGCGCGGTTAAGCGTGATCGTGAGATCGCCGCGCAATGGGATGGCATCGAGCGTGACTTGCGCATCCCGGAGGTGTGGGCCTTCGTTACTGGGAAGTCCACGCCTGAGGCGACACACATCACCCTCTTGCTCGACACGCTCGCTGGCAGGCCGAAAGCAGGCCAGCGTCCGCTGTTCCACACCTTCGAGACTCTCCGGCCGCTGATCGAGGCGTCGGCGCAAGACCTCTGGGATCAGGTGATCGATCTCCACTCGCTCGTCATGGGGTGGTACGACAACCGCGATCTGTTCCACAAGATTGGCTACCTCATCGCCAGAGGCCGCCGCTTCGACGAGCTGGTGGCGCTGTCGCAGGACTGCACCAAGCATGAGTTCGGGGCCCGCCTCGACGGGCGGATCCGTGACGATCTGAACCTAGCGCCGTCCGATGTCGCCGAGCTTCGCTACGGAAACAGGAAGGCTGAGGCTGTCTTGCTTTTGATGAACGTCGAAACCGTGCGAAGCATGAAGTTGTCCTCCGAACGCTTCTCGTTCAAAGAGCATGCGGCCCGGAAATGGAGCATCGAGCACATTCACGCTCAGAACGCTGAGCAGTTAAACCGCGCAGCGCAGTGGGCGGAGTGGCTCCGCCTGCACCGTGACGCTCTAGTCGGGCTTCCGACGATCGATGACACAGAGCGCGCCGCCCTCATCAAACGGATCAACGTCGCTCTTGAGGACATCTCAGCAGAGGCGTTCGCCTCTCTTGAACAGGAACTCGGCACGCTCTTCAGCCTCGCGGGCGAAGGGGTAGACATCGACGTGATCTCGAACCTTGCACTGCTGTCGAGCGACGACAACAGCGCGCTCAGCAACTCGGTCTTCGAGGTCAAGCGGCGCAATATCCTAGAACGTGACCGAGAAGGCTCCTACATTCCGGCCTGCACCCGCAACGTCTTCCTCAAGTACTACACCGAGGCAGAGGGCCAACAGATTCACTTCTGGGGCGAGCACGATCGAGAAGGGTACCTCGGGGCCATGCAGAGGCACATCGCGCCATACTTGCTCGAGGAGGATGGCCCGCCCAGCAGGGAACGGCGGCGGGGATCAACCGCGCCCACACGATCCTCGCCGCCACCCCCGGCCTCACCACACACCTCCACACAACCACGACCGTCACAGGCGACGAGGTCACGGTCGAGATCAGCGGCAGCCCACCCAGCTTCGGCCCCTTCGCCGCCCTTGTTCCCGCCGTACACGAACAGGCGAGCCTGCCGATCGAACGCTACCCGACCGCCGAAGCACGCCCATGACGCACCGCCGCAAACGTGGCAGCGGAGACCAGCGCGGGGAGGCGATCATCGAAACGCTGCTGCTGCTCGCCGGCGCACTGCTGCCGCTGCTCGCCCTGATCGGGCTGACTGCGCGGCTCGAGCTCGCCCGCCTCGGCGTCGACCAAACCGCCCGCGACGCCGCCCGCGCGGCAAGCCAAGCCGCCACCAGCACCGCCGCGACCGCCGCCGCCCAGTCGGCGCTGCGCCGCGCCCAACAACAAAGCCCAAACCCGCTCACACTCACACTGCGCGGCCAACTCGTCCGCGGCGCCGCGTTCACTGCAACCGTCACCACCACCGTCAACCTCGCCGGCGGCCCCGACTCATGGCTCGGGTCATTCGCGAGCGTACGGATCAGCGGCCACGCCACGATCCCCGTCGACCAGTACCGCAGCCTGCCATGAACACACTCAGCGACGAGCGCGGCTCGCTGCTTGTCGCGGGACTGCTGTTCACGGTCGCGCTGCTGATGGCGGTCGGTGCCAGCGTCGATCTCGGCCGCGCCTTCATCGCCCGCCGCGAACTCTCCGCCCTCGCCGACCAAGCCGCACTCAGCGGCGCCCAACAACTCGACCTGACAACCCTCCACCAAGGCCGACTCGCCCTCAACCCCACAAACGCCGTCGACGCGGCCGACGAAGCGCTCACCGGCCAGAGCGGCCTCGGCGTCCAGGTCTCAGCAGCCAGCGGCAGCGTCGATGTCCGTCTGCAGCGGCGACTGATCACGGTCTTTCTGCCGCTGCTGGGAATCACCAGCCTCACCCTCAGCGCCACCGCGCTCGCGACACCCCGCCAACCATGAGCAGCGCCAAACCGTCCCGGCCGGGCCGTTGCTGATGCTCGGCACGCGTGCTGGTCTATTGCTGGTTCCCTGAAATCGGGCTGGCGGGGACGCGCCCGGGGCGGACAGGTCTCGGGCGGCCATCTTGTTTTGCGAGTGGGGCGGCTGGTACGGCTATAGGCGAAACCGAGCAGGAGACGAAGCGATTCACACGCGCGCGCCCGGCAGGCGCAAGCGGCGGCTTCTTAGCCGCAGACATCTGCTCGGGCTGGCCGCGTTGGCCGCCGCTGCCGCCGGTACCGTCGCTAGCGTCGCGCTCGTCGTCGGGTCGTGGCCGCTGCGGGTGGCACCCTCGCAGCCGTTAACAACGACGCTGATCGAACGCGCCCTGACGGCGGCCGCAGCAGTGGCCGTGACGATCGTCGCCTATGCGGCATTGGGACGCAGCCTGCCTCGGCAGCAGCCGGGCGCGCAGCGACGCGCCGACGATCGCCCGGCTCTACCGGCGGCGATGGCGGCAGTGGTCGGGGTCGGGCAGCGGCGTCCGGCGGAGTGGGTGGGAGCGATCCCGCTTGTTGTGTCGGGGCTGCGCCGCGCCGCAGCGGTCGCGCCGCCCGGCCGAGTCACGACCTCAGCAGTCGAGATTGAGGCGGGGCCGTTGCTTTGTCTCTCGCTGCTCGGCCCGCTGCGGCTGTTTGATGCGCAGGGGCAGGTGCCGCCGCTTCGCGCGGCGAGTCGCGCACTGCTCGTCTATCTCGCCTTGCATCCGCACGGATGCGACCGCGAGACGCTGCTGGAGACGCTGTGGCCAGAGATGGAGCGGCAGCGAAGCCAGCAACGCCTGTGGCAAACAACAAGCGAGTGCCGCCGCCACCTCGGTGCGATCATCAGCCGCAAGCACGACCACTACCAACTCGACCGAGAACACGTACGCATCGACCTCGACCAGCTCGAACGGCTGCGAGATGAAGCCGCACGCTCGCCCGCCCCGGCGGGGCGCAACCTGCTCATTGAGGCCTACGAGCTGATCCGCGGCGTACCGCTGGCGGATTGCGACTACCCGTGGATCGATCCTCACCGCCGGCGCCTGCACGCGCTCGCCGCCGACCTGATCATCACACTGGCGCGCACCCACCTGGCAAACGGCGAGGCGACGCTCGCGATCAGCTTGGCCGAGCGCGGACTGGAGCTCGACCACCTCGACGAGCAGCTGTGGCGGATCGCCCTGCAAGCCGAAGCGCAACTCGGGCTGCGCCAAGCGCTTACCCGCCGCTACAGGCACCTCGAGCAAACACTCGACGCGCAGCTCGGCCTACGCCCCGATCAGCAAACCCGGCAGCTATACCGAACGCTCCTCAGCCAGGAGTAGCGATGCCCCTTCACGCGGCCTGCGAGGACGGCAGGCAAGCGGTGATGTCGGTTGGCTGGTGGCTTCGGTTACGGCTTCTCGAGCACGATGTGGAGCTCGCCGGCTTGGCCGGGGGTGACGTCTTGGACGCGCACGCGTTCGTGGCCGAGTGTGAGGACTTGGCCGGGCTGGGGTCGTTCTTCGAGTGTGATCCTGCCGGTCGAGCTGACCGTGGCGCCACGGCGCAGCTCATAGGTACAGACGTAAGCCGCTGCCATCGCGAGACCCCTCTCGGCGGAACTCCCCGTTCTTTGTGGGCGCCTCTGGGAGGACGACCCCGGACGAAAAAAGTTGAGTCCCGCGAACCCGAGGGCCCACAGGACTCAACAAGCGCAACTGTATGAGGCAGGCGTCGCCTCTGTCAAGCAGGCCACGGCGGGAGCCTCGAGACCGATGGTCTCCGAGTGTCTGGTCGCCTCTTCGCAGCGATCGTGCGGCTCGAGCTTTCCGGTTAGGGGACGAGTACACGACGTGGTTGTTTCGTTAGGCGGCGGTCTGTTCGGGCTCGCCGCTGGCGCTAGGTGTGTGCGGAAGGAGGGCGTGTTCGATCGCGCGGGCGATCTCGTCGATCTTGCCGGCGAGCAGCTCGATTCGCTCGGCGGCGTGGTCGGGGTTCCAGGCGGCGAGGTAGGGGACGCTCTCGCTGTGTGTTTCGAGGCCGAGGCTGCCGCAGACGATGCAGGCGACGCTCTCGACGATCAGCTCGGCCTCGGCGCGGCTGTAGCTGGTGTAGTCGATGCCGTGTGCGTGCGCGAGCTCGTGCGCGAGAGTCGCGACCTTGGCGTTGGTGGGTAGGTCGCTGTCGATCGCGATGCGCGTCTCGCGGGCGGAGCAGTAGCCGGCGGGACCGTCGAGCGGCTTGTACTCGACGGTGAAGCCGAGCGTGGCGGCGTGCGCTTCGAGTGGGTCGAGCAGGTGGGCGTGGCTGTCGCCGGTGACGGGTTCGGTTGGCGGGTCGAGTGGTGCGGGCTCGACGCCGGGGAGCGGCTCGGTTTGGGAGACGTCGAAGACGGCGGCGAGGCGGAAGCCGACGAGCTGGGGTTCGCTCTTGTTCTCGTCGGTCTGCTCGACGCTGCAGCGTCTGTAGCGGATGGGGGCGAAGATGCGGATCGCCTTTTCGCCTTTGCGGACGCAGCGGCCGAGCTCGAGCCATTTGCGGAAGCCGGCGACATGGGTTGCATGGGGGCACTGGAAGGCGATCAGCAGCGTGTTGCGCAGCGAGTAGCGGTGGAAGCGCGAGCGCGTGCGTAGCCACTGCTGCCAGCCTTCGCTTGTGAGCAGAGCGCTTGTTGCTTGGCGGAGTTGCCGGAGTTGTTCGCGTCGGCGCGCGTCGCGCTGCTCGGCGGTCGGGCGCTGCTGTGAACGTGCGGCCATCTCGTCCTCCTTCTCGTGGGCCCGCGTGACGCCGCCGCAAGGCCCGGACGAGGAGACGCGCAAGGGCGGGGTTCCCCCTGGATTCCGAAGCCGCCCTCTGGGCGGCCGCGCCCTTGGCGCGGGAATCGAGGGGTGCGGTTGCGCGGCGAGAGGCCGGGCAGAATCGCGGCGGCCACGCAGGCCCGAAGAAGGACAGGGGCCGGGGCTGCCCGGAGTCGCGAGATCAGACTGTCGCATATGCGACACTCGCTTGACCGTGGGTGACCGGAGCGCGCGATGTACTCCGGCCTGTCTTGGTAGACGGCTACCGACCGGATCACAAAGCTAGGCGCGCCCAAGCCGCGCCCAGATCATCGTCTCTGCCCGGCACCCATCGTCGCTCACAACAACAGGATTCGCGGCACCGATTATTCTATCAAACGAAGATTCAGAACACTAGAGCGGTTGGCCCAAGGTCACTGCTCGCGCGCGGTCTCCGTTCGCTTCTCGCTTGACATGCACATGGGCAATGAGGCTAAATACATATACACCGTGGGAGGCGAGGGGCTGTCCCGACGGACCACGTGCAACAACTGGAGGCGAACCCATGCGCACTCGCTGTGGTCTTTTTGTCCTCGTCGGGCTTGTCTGCGCCGGCTTTCTTTCACTTTCGTCAGCGTCCGGCGGTCTACTGCCAAGAGCAGCCGTTCGATCCACTGCCATCGCGGTCGCGCCGGCATTCACAGCGGCCCAGCTCGATGCGGCGCCGACCGGCGATTGGATCACAAACGGTGGAAGCATCTCCAATGATCGCTATTCAGCCCTGAACCAGGTTAACACGTCGAATGTGAGCGGCCTCAAACTTGCCTGGCAGACGACTCTGAATGGATCCGGTGCTGGGCCTCTATATTCTCAGGAAGCAACGCCTCTTGTTTATCAGGGCATCATGTACATCTCGACCGGTAACGATGACGTCTTTGCATTGGACGCAACAACCGGACAGCACCTCTGGGAATATCAGTCAGGGCTCCCCGCGAAGCTAATTACGTCGGCATGCTGTGGCCTCGACAGCCGCGGTGTGGCGATCGGGGGCGGCGCGGTCTATGTCGCCCAAGTTGACGGTGCCGTTGTCGCTATCGACCAGTTGATGGGCGGCGTGCTCTGGAAGACGTGGAACGAGCGTTGGCAGGAGGGTGGCACCGAGACTATGGCGCCGCTTTATTACGACGGGAAGGTGATCGTCGGTATGTCTGGCGGAGAGCTCGGCGCCAGGGGTTCCGAGACGGCATACGACGCAACGACCGGGGAGATGGTTTGGCGCTTTTTCACTTGCCCAACCCCGGGAGACGTCGGCGGCGGTACGTGGTCAGGAATGGAATGGATGCATTGCGGCGCCAGTATCTGGAACACACCCAGCGTGGACCCAAGTCTTGGCCTTCTCTACTTCACAACAGGCAACCCTGATCCGTGGTCTGCGCGCGGCCCCGGAGACGATCTCTTCTCGGATTCTTTCGTCGCGCTGGATGCGAACACGGGCCAGCTTCGATGGTGGTTCCAAACCGTGCACCACGACCTCTGGGATCAGGATCAGCCAAGTCCGACCGTCCTGTTTGACGTGACGATCAACGGACAGGTCCGACATGCCATTGCTGAGCCCGGAAAGACTGGCTGGGTTTACATACTCGACCGCACGAACGGTCAGCCCTTGCTCGGGATCCCTGAGAAGAAGGTTCCGCAACTCAAATCGCAGTTCACCTCGCCCACTCAGCCAGAACCGATCGGGGACACGTTTGCGCAACAGTGCGCACACAAAGCGAACTACGTGTCAAAGAAGACTGGAAAGATCCTCAACGCGCCGAACGGCAAGCCATATAAGATTGCATGCATCTTTACGCCGTATGGCTACAACCAATATGTCGCGGTCGCTCCCGGTGGTTCCGGTGGCGACAACTGGCCGCCTAGCAGTTTCAATCCGAGCACGAGCCTCCTTTATGTGTGCTCGATTAATGGCGACAATGCCCTCGAATCGATCCCGGATGCTAAGCAACCCCCATGGGCGGGTGGTCAGACTTACATCGGAGATAACTTCGGTGTGGGTAACACGACGTTTGCGAACGCTAGTTGGACTGGCCTGACTGGTGATTTCACCGCGATGGATATGACAACGAACAAGCGTGCTTGGCAGATCCAGATGCCAAAGGGCGATTGTTACAGCGGGTCATTCACGACGGCAGGCGGACTTGTCTTCCTCGGTCATAACAATGATTCGACGCCGACCTATAGCGCTTACGATGCCGCGACGGGAAAGGATCTTTGGGATTACCCGACGAACAATACACCTCGAGTAGGCATCAACGCTCCTGGCATGACCTACATGGTCAATGGCAAGCAGTATGTGAGCGTCTTTGCTGGAGGTGGAGGTGGACACAGTGGAAACGGTGCGCTATCTGGCCATGGTGATATCGTCTACACGTTTGCGCTCGGGTAGACTAGACTGTAAATTGGGTCGTCAAGGTGAGAGGGTTAAGGTTGGATTGCTACCGAGGAAAGGTTCTTCTACTTAATGTATTTCGCTCGTAGAGTCTTTGTCACCATTGCAATAATGGCGGGTGCCGGCAGTCTCACAGTTATCCTGCCCAATTCTGCCCTTACGGGTGCAGCACCTGCACGCGGGGCGGTGCGAGCAGCGAGGGTGACGCGCGTCACAGTCATCATGACCGAGTATCACTTTGCGCTGTCGAAGCGCACTGTACCAATCGGACGGGTCGTATTTACGGTTATCAATAAAGGGAAGATTGGCCACGACTTTTCTATCCCGAAAGCGGGATCTGCGGTTACGCCTCTACTCCAACCGAGCCAGCGCTCCGTACTAACCGTTGTGTTCAGAAAAGCAGGTCGGTATTTATACCGTTGCACGGTAGGCGAGCATTCCTACTTTGGGATGCAGGGATACTTGAAGGTGACGTGACCCCCTGAATCTGGTCCAGCCGTTGTGAGAGTCACGATCGCCCGAATGGGCGAGGGGGCACGCCACCACGAAGATGATGGGGTGGTTCCGCATCTCCGAGCCGGTACGGCCCGATTGATCGACATCAAAAGGGTCATCGTCGCAACGGTCGCCGCCGGACTCATGCTCGCCCTGGTGGGCGCGTTGGGAGCTGGAACGCTTGCCGCCTCGGCGTCGGCCAAACTGAAGCCAAAGAAGCCCACGGCCGACGTGATCTTGAGTCAGAGCGTCCACGTACTCGGGGCGCACTTCAAGCCAAGTGAGCGCCTGACAGTCACGCTCGCCGCTCGGGGCCAGAAGTGGACGCGCAAGGTTCGAGCGAAGAAGACAGGCTCGTTCGACCTCGATCTGGGCACTCTGGGACTGAACGCCTGCAACGCCTACACGCTCAAGGTCGTCGGCGCACTCGGGAGCCGCGTCAGTTTCTCGCACTACGAACCCTGCTGATCCGATAGCGCCCGGTCGCGCAGCACAGGAACGGTCAGGGGCAGCGCGACTAGCGCTCAACAAGGGTCGATTTCCTCGCTTCCGCCCGGACAGCCGAAGACGTGCATCTTGTGGCATCTTGGCGAGCGAGCAGCGTGAGTGCTTCCTACGTGGCGGACGAGCGCACAACCAGCGTTAGCGGCGGAAGAGGTTGAGCGGTTCGGCCCGCTGGCGATGGCTCAGGCCGGCCAGCGTTTTCGAGTGCGCGATGCCGAAGTGGGTCAAGATCCGGCCGGCCTTGACCGAGCTGGCCTGGACCCTGGTAGCGCGTAGACACTTGCCTGGTTGAGGTTTGTCGGGCGCGCGGTCGGCGCGGAGGCGAGGCCCGTAGGGTCGAGCCGCAGCGACGATCGCGTCCGGCGCGCCTCGCAGGATGGGCCGCTCAACCATGAAGGGAGAACTGGGTTGAGCGAGCAGCGCAAGTACCGGAGTTGGCCAAGCAGAAACTGGAGATCGTGCTGGCCGGGTTGAAGGGCGACCGCTCGGTCCGCGATGTCTGCCGGGAGCATGGGATCTCGGAGGCGCTGTAGTACGGCTGGCGGGACAAGCTCTTCGAGGCGGGCCTGGCGAGTCTGGCTGGCAAGGAGGAGCATCAGGTCGAGCGCGAGCTGAAGAAGCGGCGCGAGCCCGTACCCGGTCAGGCCCGCCTCGTAGGCGACCCGCACCGGGGCCGGATACTGCTGCAGCCACGCCACCGTCTCCGCGATCACGGCCGGCGCTCGCCAGCTGCGCAACTCGCCGGCGTCCAGCACA
>Ga0208849_1001271_pt1 | contig 18333 bp, 20 predicted proteins | sample NGESurdeep072012_10_FD_184470 | JGI IMG/M metagenome (GOLD analysis project Ga0208849, IMG submission 184470) | Arctic peat soil microbial communities from Barrow, Alaska - NGEE Surface sample 53-3 deep-072012 (SPAdes) | ecosystem: Environmental > Terrestrial > Soil > Wetlands > Peat ... | reverse complement strand
AGCGGCTCGACCGTGCGCACGAGGTCATAGCCGAAGAAGCCCACCGCGCCGCCGATGAACGGAGGCGCGGACGCCCGGGCGTCCTCAAGCGGCGCCTGGTGAAAGCGCGCGGCGCGCTCGGCCGCCAGCGCATACGGGTCGCCGCCGTCCGCCAGCGACCAGCGCAGCACCGAGCGCGGGCGAAAGCCGATGAACGACCAGCGCCCGACCCGCTGCCCCTGATCGGCGGACTCCAGCAGGAACGCCGGCTCGCCAGGCGCCAGCGCTCGCAGCTTCAGAAACGCCGACACCGGCGTCTCGCAGTCTTCGATGAAGCTGTACGACAGCGGTATCAGGTCGTGCGCACCCGCGAGCACCCGCGCCTGCTCGAGGCTCGGCGCGAGATCGAGCGCGCTCGCCTCCGGCGCGCTAGGAGCGACGGCCATCGAGCACCCGCTCAGCGTCCATGAGCGCGCGTCCACGGCTGCGCAGCAGCACCAGCAGGTGGTACAGGACGTCGGCCGCCTCTTCGTCCACGCGCGCGTCGGACTCCTCGCGGGCCGCGCGCGCCACCTCCTCGGCCTCCTCCATCACCTTCTCGCCGATTCGAGCAGGATCGTCGAGCAGCTCGACCGTGTAGGAGCCGCGCGGACGCTCGCGCGCGCGCTCGGCGACGGTGCGCTCGAGCGCCGGCAACGTCTCGTACGGCGCCGTCGGGTCGAGCTCGCCGCGGTGAAAGCACGTGCGCTCACCCGTGTGGCACGCCGGGCCCGCAGGCTCCACGAGCGCGAGCAGCGCGTCGCCGTCGCAGTCCAGGCGCAGCGCGCGCACCGCCTGCACGTTGCCGCTCGTTTCGCCCTTGTGCCACTGCTCTTCGCGTGAGCGGCTCCACAGGTGCAGCTCGCCGGTGTCGCGTGTGCGCGCGAGCGCCTGCTCGTTCATGTACGCCAGCGTCAGCACCTCGCCGGTTCTCCAGTCCTGCACGACGCACGGCACGAGGCCCTCGCCGTCGTACTCGATCTGCACACCGAGGTCGAGCAGCCCGTCACCACCGTCGTTGCCATTGGCACCCGCTGCACTCATCCGCACGATTGTAGGTGCCTGCACCCCGCCCGGTCCGGCCCCTCGGCTCGCCCGCGGCGGGTATGAGCCACACTCCCACGGCTATGCATTCGATACTCGAGCGCCAGCTGCTCGTGGTCACCGGCAAGGGTGGCGTGGGCAAGACGACCATCGCTGCCGCCATCGGTCTGCTCGCCGCGCGCGCCGGGCGGCGCACGATCGTCGTAGAGCTCGGCCAGGAGAGCCAGCTGCCGCGACTGTTCGATGTCGTGCCGTCGGCGCCCGGGACAGCGACGCCGCTGGCGCCAGGGCTGTCGAGCATCTCCATCGACCCCGACCGCGCGCTGCTCGAGTGGCTGCAGGTGCTCGGGGGACGCGTCTCCGGCCGCGTGCTCGCCTCCAGCGGGACCTTCCAGTACTTCGCCGCCGCGGCTCCGGGCGCGAAGGAGCTCGTGACGATGGTCAAGGTCTGGCAGCTGACACGCGCCGCCGGCCGTCGTGGCGCCCGCGGCTATGACCTCGTCGTGCTCGACGCCCCCGCCACCGGCCACGCGCTCGGCATGCTCAGCTCACCGCGGACCTTCGGCGCGATCGCGCGCGTCGGCCCGATCGCCGGGCAGACGCGCCAGTTGCAGGAGCTGCTGCAGAGCCCTTCGCGCTCCGGCTATCTCGCCGTCGCGCTCGCAACCGAGATGGCCGTCACCGAGGCGCTCGAGCTCGAGGACGCTCTGCAGGCACGACTCGACCGCAGCCTCGAGGCGGTGGTCGTCAACGCGCTGCTGCCACGACGCTTCACCCCGGCCGAGCTCGACCGCATCACGACGCTCGCGGACGGCTCGAGCGACGTCACCGACTCGGCAGCGCGTGCCGCGATCGCAGTCCACGACCGCGCGCGCTTCCAGCACAACCAGCTCGCGCGCCTGCGCCGGCGCAGCTTCGACGTCGTCGGCCTGCCGTTCGTGTGGAGCGCACAGGTCGACCTGGAGGCCGTGAGCGCGATCTCCAAACGCCTCGAGCGCAAGCTCGGGACGAGCGCCGCTGAGCGCGTTGGCGCGGACCGCGAAGCGGGACGCGCCTCGGCTTCAGGGTGACGCGAGCCGGTAGCGGCGCGTCCCCGGGTCGCGCTCCAGCAGGCCCACCGACAGCAGAGTCGTCACGTAGCGGTGCGTAGTGCTCGTGTTCATCCCCAGCGTGCGAGCGAGCTCCGCGATGCCCAGATAGCCCCCATCCGGGGGGAAGCACGACAGCACCAGCAGGCCCGACAGCAGCGAGCGCGACAGGCGCCGGTCATCCATCTGCGCCGGAAGCTCGCGCTCGTCTGATGGCGCTGCGAGCGTCCAGCTTGCGTCTCTCACAGCGGACAGCAGTACCGACATCGTGCCGCCCTGCCCGGCAGCGCGGATCACCTGATCGACCTGCGCCTTGGAGAGCTCGATGGTCACCGCTCCAGCGGTCTTCGCATCTCTCATCGCGTACGCACCATCATCGCGTGATCGCACTCCCCCGCAAGGCGGCCCTGAATATTCAGTTCTGACTAGTCAGCGCAGCTCTCGCTGGTCACGCCAGCTGTTCACCGCGCCGTTGTCCCCGACGAGCGCGCGGACCGTCGGCGGGAGTTCGGCCTGCGTGAGCAGTCGCCGCAGCAGCTCCTTCGCGCTTCGCAGCCACTCGATCCTCGCTTTCCACAGCGCGATCTCGGCATCCTTGGTGAGGGCCCGCATCAACCTCGACCAGTCCTGGGGCTCACCTGCAATCTGCGCGCCCGCATCGCCCGCCGACCCGTCGACGCCCTGGGAGCCCTGCGTCAGATCGTGCAGGCGACCGATGCACGCGAGCTCCTGGCCGTAGACGAGATCGATCAGCCGCGGCAGGTTGCCGGGTCGGCACAGCGCGATCTTCATGTGCAACTCGTCCCGCAGGGGCGGGGTCGGCGAGGATCCGAGGATCCACGCCTCGAAGTGCTCGGCGCCCCGCTCTGTCGCCTCGTAGATCATCCGCGGCGCCGAGCGCCTCGCCGGCCCGGGGCCCATCTCGCCCGCGGCGCGCACCAGTTCGTCGCGGCTGAGCTGGTCGAGCGCCGAGTACACGCCCGAAGGCGCGAAGCACGAGGAACCGAAACGCTCCTCCAGACGCTGTGCCAGCTGGTAGCCGTAGCCGGGGCGCTCGATCACCAGTCCCAATATCGCGTACTTTGCCGACATGCACACCTCCGTGAGCTTCCCGAGCGCAGACCGTACCCCAAACATACATCCCACAAGCTGAACAAGTCAGATCCGCGGGAATGCGCCCAGCTCGATCGCGTGCAGCTCTTGGAACGCCGAGGGCTCAGGTGATGCCGAGACGGTCCAGCAGGCCCGCGTCGGCGCGCCAGTCGCGCCGCACGCGCACCGAGAGCTCGAGGTGCACCTGCTCGCCAACGGCGCGCTGCAGCTCGCGACGTGCGGCTACGCCAATCGCCTTGATCATGCGCCCATGCGCCCCGATCACGATGCCCTTCTGCGACTCGCTCTCCACCCAGATCAGCGCGCGCACGCGCACAAGCCCCTCGCGCGGATACTCGAGATCCTCGAGCACCACCTCGACCGCGTGCGGCAGCTCCTGGAACGTGCGCCGGATGACCGCCTCGCGGATCAGCTCCGCCAGCAGCAGCTCGCGCGGCTGATCGCTGCTCGCCCCGGCGGCGAACATGTAAGGCCCCTCGGGCATCAGCGACACGAGGTGCTCGACCAGCGCGCTCACGCCCGACCCCCGGCGCGCTGAGATCGGGAACACCTCCGCCTGCGGCACGAGCTCAGACGCCTCCTCGAGCACCGGCATGAGCGCCGCGCGCGACAGCCGATCTACCTTGTTGACGGCGACCGTCACCGGCACCGTCGCCGCCGCCAGTCCTGTGGCGATGAAGCGGTCGCCGGGACCAACGCCCTGCTCCGCGCTCAGCATCAACAGCGCCACGTCCGCGCCGTCCAGCTCCTGCTGCACGCGTCGCGCCATGCGCGCGGTCAGCTCGTCGCGCGGGCGCTGAGCCCCCGGCAGGTCCACGAGCACGATCTGGCAGTCCCCGCTCTGATGCACGCCGCGGATCGCGCGCCTGGTCGTCTGCGGGCGGTCGGATACGATCGCGACCTTCTCGCCGACCACGGCGTTCGTAAAGGTCGACTTGCCGACGTTGGGCCTGCCGGCGAGCGCGACGAAGCCCGCGCGCGTCACCCATCGACTCCAGCGAGCAGCTCGCGCTGGAGTTCGAGCATCTCGCCGTCATCGGTCTCGTGATCCATGCCCAGCAGATGCAGCATCCCGTGCACGACCGCCTCGCGCACGTCGACCGTGTGCTCGGGGCAGATCACCACGTCACCGAGCTCGACCGGCACGGCCGTCGGCGAGCGCGCCGCCAGGCCGTCGATCGGGAACGACAGCACATCCGTCGGGACCGCCTTGTTGCGATGCTCGCCGTTCAGCTGCGCGATCCGCTCCGCGTCCACGAACTCGACCGCCACGTGCGCCTGCTCCACCCCCATGTGTGCGGCGGTCAGCACGCACAGGCGCCGCACCTCCCGCGGCGGCAGCGCCGCCGGCTCGCGCCCCGTGCCCAGCACCTCGACGTCGATCATCGACTCTCAGGCGCTGCGGACAGCGCGCGCGCCGATCTCCGCCTGCACCGCAGGCTCACCGCGGGAGTGCACGTCATACGCCTCCACGATCCGCTGCACGAGCTTGTGGCGAACCACGTCCTCCGCGCCAAAGCGAATGAACTCGATCCCCTCGACGGCCTCGAGCACGTTCCCCACCACGATCAGACCCGACTGCTGCTCACGCGGCAGATCCACCTGGGTGACATCGCCCGTGACCACCATCTTCGAGCCAAAGCCGAGGCGCGTCAGGAACATCTTCATCTGCTCAGGCGTCGTGTTCTGCGCCTCGTCGAGGATTACGAACGAGTCGTTGAGCGTGCGACCGCGCATGAACGCCAGCGGCGCGATCTCGATCACGCCGCGCTCGATGTGCTGCGAGACCTTCTCGGGGTCGAGCATGTCGTGCAGCGCGTCGAACAGCGGACGCAGGTACGGATCGACCTTCGCCATCAGATCTCCCGGCAGGAAGCCCAGGCGCTCGCCAGCCTCGACCGCCGGGCGCGTCAGGATGATGCGGTTGACCTCGTGGCGCGACAGCGCCGCCGCCGCCATCGCCACCGCCAGGAAGGTCTTGCCGGTCCCCGCCGGTCCCACGCCGAAGGTGATCGTGTGCTCGCGCACCGAGTCCACGTAGCGCTTCTGGTTGACCGTGTTCGGCGCCACGCGCAGCCCGCGGTGGCGCCACACGACATCCTCGAGCACGCGCGCCGGTGATTCGTGCGCATCCAGCGCGCCCGTCACCGCCGTGATCGTGCCGGGCCCGATCTGGTGGCCGCGCGCGATCAGGTCGGCCAGCTCGCGCACCACGCGCTCGCCCGCGTGTGTCTCGGACTCCTCGCCCTCGAAGGTCAGCAGGTTGCCGCGCAGGAAGACCTTGCAGTCGAGATGCGCCTCCAGCGCGCGCAGCACGGCATCCTGGCTGCCCGCGAGCTCGGCCGCCACGACGTTCGAGAGCTCAATCTGGGTCCTCATCCCTGCAGTGCCGCTCGCACCAGCTCGGACACCCGCTTTCCGTCAGCGCGGCCATCGACAGCCGCCATCGCCTGCTTCATAGCCGTACCCATGTCCTTTGCCGACTGCGCCCCGCTCTCGCTCACCGCCTGCGTCACGATCGCGCTCAGCTCCTGCTCGGAGAGCTCCGCCGGCAGATATGAGCCGATCAGCTCCGCCTCGGACTCCTCTGTGCCGGCCAGGTCCTCGCGGCCGCCGTCGCGGTAGGCCCGCGCAGACTCCAGCCGGCGCTTGCGCTCGCGACGCAGCACCGCCAGCTCGTCATCCGAGCCTTCCTTGGCGGCCTTCTGTAGCTCGGACAGCACCAGGCGCAGTGCGCCGACCCGCTGCTTCTCGCCCGCGCGCATCGCGCCCTGCACATCGACTTTTATCTGCTCCACGATCGCCATCTGCGAATCAGGATACGCCGCTGCGGCGATGGCGCGGGCGGCTCAGTCGTGTTCGAGCGGAGTCGGGTCGCCCAAACGGCCGGGCGCGGAGACGTCACGACCGAACAGGAGCGCGACGTTCCAGTCGACCAGCAGGCGCAGCCGGCGTCCCACGCCGGGCATCAGCAGCAGGTGGTAGGTGCGCGCGATCAGCCACGCGGGCATGCCGCGCCAGCGGATCCCGAGCGTGATCGCGACGGCCTCGCGATTGCCGAGCTCGGCCACCACTCCTTTGGTGCGGTAGCGGAACGGTCGCTTGCGAGCACCCGCGAACGTCGCGGCGATGTTGCGAGCCACCAGGCGCCCCTGGCGGATCGCGTGCTGCGCCGTCGGTGGACACGGCTGTCCCGGCCTGGCGGGGTCAGGTACGGCGGCGCAGTCGCCGATCGCCCAGACGCAGGCGGCGCCATGCACGGCGTCATCTGGGCGCGCAGCCGCCAGCGTGCTGACGTCCACACGCATCGTCCGGTCGACGACCACGCGCCCGTCCCGGTCGAGGGGAAGGCCGAGTCTGGCCAGGACCGGGCTGGGCTTGACGCCGGCCGTCCAGACGACCATCCGCGTGGCGATCTGCTGGCCGTCGTTCAGCGTCACGGCACGCGCTGTCAGCTCGCGCAGCGTCGTGCCGGTGCGCACCTCGATCCCGCGGCCGCGGAGCTCATGTTCGGCGAACACCGACAGGCTCGGAGGAACCTCCTGCATGATCCGGTCCTTCGCCTCGATCAGCACCCAGCGCATCCCCTGGGCGCGGCAGCGGGGATACAGCTCGATCGCCTGCGCAGCGAAGTCCTGGAGCTCCGCGAGTCCCTCGACGCCCGCATAGCCGGCGCCGACGAACACGAACCCCAGGTACTCGGCGCGCGTGGCCGGGTCCTCGACCGACTCGGCGATGTCCAGGCAGCTGAGCACCTGGTTGCGCATCGCCGTGGCGTCCGGCAGCGACTTGAAGCCGATCGCGTGCTCGGCCAGACCGGGGATCGGCAGCGTCCGCGACACCGACCCGAGCGCGACGACGAGCTGGTCGTAGGCGAGGTCGAGCTGCTCGCCGTCGATGCGCTGCACACCGAGCGTCGCCTGCGCCGGGTCGGCGCCGGTGACCCGCCCGATCAGCAGCTCGGTACGCCGCAGCTGCGATCGCAGCGAGACGACCACGTGGCGCGGGTCCAGCGTCGCACCGGCGGCCCCCGGGAGCAGCGGGGTGTAGAGCATGAAGTTGGCGTCGTTGACGAGCGTCACCCGCGCGCTCTGAGCCGGCAGCCGGCGCTCGAGCGCGCGGGCAGCGTAAAAGCCACCGAATCCGCCGCCCGCGATCACCACCTGCCAGGCCACGCTCGACACAATAGGGTGCACGGCGTGAACGACGATCCCTACGCCAGCGCGCTCGCGCCGTTCCTCGCAGAAACTGAGCTTATGCGCCCCGCAAACGCCGAAGTGATCGACGCCCACACCCACCTGGGGCTCGACGAGGACGGGCGCTCGCTCACGCTCGAGCAGCTGCTCTCCCAGCTCGACAGGGCGAACGCGCGCCGGGCATGCGTGTTTCCGCTGCACGACCCCGAGCGCAAGCCCTCATACAGCGTGCCCAACGACCGCGTGCTGAGCTGGGCGGCCGAAAGCGAAGGCCGACTCGTCCCGTTCTGCCGGCTGGACCCCGCCGAAGCGCCGCTCGCCGAGGCCGAGCGCTGCCTGGCCAAGGGCGCGCGCGGCATCAAGCTGCATCCGCGCGCACAGGACTTCGACTTCGACGGACCCGAGATGGGCTCCGTGTTCGCTCTCGCCGAAGACGCGCACGTGCCGATCCTGATCCACGCCGGACGCGGCCTGCCGCCGCTCGCCGACGGGCTCGTCGAGCTCGCGCTGCGCCATCCAGGCGCGGTGCTGATCCTCGCCCACGGCGCGATCTGCGACCAGGGGATCCTCACCACGCGCCTCGCCGACCATCCGGGCGTCCTGTACGACATGTCCTGCTTCTTCCCGCTCGACGTCATCGAGCTGTTCGCCCGCGTGCCCGCTGAGCGGATCGTGTTCGCGTCCGATCCCCCCTACGGGCTGCCGGCGACCACCCTGTACATGGCGCTGCGCGTCGCCTGGAAAGCCGGCCTCGACGAGGCGAGCACCAAGACGGTGATCGGCGGCACGATGGCGGCGCTGCTCGACGCCCACGAGCTGCCGCCTGCGGGGCCCGTGCGCCGTGGCCCCACGATCGAGCTGTCGGGGCGCCTTGCGCGCGTGTACGGATATGCGAGCCTCGTCGGGCCCGCCTTGTTCGCCGGCGCCGCCGAGCAGGCACGGGCGATGCTCGACATGGCGCTCGCCGCCTGCCGCGATCCAGAGCCGGGCACCGACGGCGACGCGCTCGAGACGATCGGCACGGCACTGGGCGCCGCGGGCACGCTGATGGACAGCCAGGACGGGATGCGCGGAGCGATCGACCTCGTCTACCGCGCGATCGTGCGCGCCGCGACCGAGATCCCCGACGGGCGCTGATCGAGTTGGCGCGCCGGCGCTCATGCAGTCACCCGCCGCGCACACGCCTTTGCGCCGGCGCCTCGCGCAGTCACCGCCCCCCGCGGTGAGCCGACGCCGCAGTCGCGCCGGGCCGTTCACGCCGGGTGACTGCGCGCAACGATCGCGCAGTTCCGCACCACAGAGCCAAACACAGCGCCTGCTGCGAACGCAGCGGCGCTGAGCGAGCGCTCGAAGGCGGCGAACGCACGTCGCGCTCGTGCCCGCCGGCTACGCTCATCGCTCCCCTTTCTCCGCATCCCTGACCCGTTCCAGCCCTCGCCGGGCGCCGTCCACAGCTCTCGATGAACGCGTTCGCGCCAACTTCGCCGCGACCGCGCCGCCCAGATCGGGATTTCCGAGAACCCCTTCGGGTTCTCGGAGCGCTGTCCACGCCGTCCTGACTCCTCTCACCGCCTCTTGACGGCTGCTCGCCGTGCTCCTACAAGCCCGCCGAACCCAACCCGGCGCCGCGCGTCGGGCGCCAGCCACCAGAGACCGGCAGGAGACAGCCATGACCCCCACCTCGACCTCGCCCGCCACGATGCCGCCGAGCGCTCGCGCACATCGCCCAGGCTCGAGCCGCGCAACCGACGTCCCCCTGCGGCGCCGCCAAACCCGCTCCGCACGTAGGCGCAGCGGTCGCGACCGCTTGCTCGACCGATACGTCGACCGCAACGGTCAGCCTCGCGAGGTCATCGCGCGTCCCGGCGCCGCCGGCAGCACGCTGGTCGTCGATCGCGACCGCGCGAACGGCAGCGATCAGCGCCTGGTGGCGCACCTCAGCGCCGACGAGCCTGCCGGCAACGCCGCGCTCGTCTGCGACCGCTATCTGCAGGACGCCGCGAACGGACGCGGCCGCTGCCGGGCGCTCGACGCCGAGGACGGGCGCATCACGCCATTCGAGCATCCGCAAGAGCCCGAGCAGACGCCGCCGCAAGCTCGCGACGCAGAGCTCGTCGACCGCCTTGGCTGTGCCTACGCGCTGGAACAGGTGCGCACCGCTCTGTCGATACCGGAGCTGCGCTGGTGCCGCAGCCGTCAGCCGGTCAGCGTGCGTGAGGCAATCGCCTCGCTGGAAAGCTACGAGCCCGTGCGTGCGCTCACGCTGCATGCACTCGCGCTGCACGGCCGCAGCGACGCGATCTCCACCACCGTGCTGCGTGCCGAGCTCACCCGGGTTCACGAGAGCCCGATCGTCCTGAACCGACGGCTACGCGAGGTGGTGCTCGCGACGGTCGAGCGCCAGCAGCTCAGCATGAGCGAGATAGCCATCCGCTGCGGGCGCGTCAAGCGCGATCGCAACGGCAACCAGAGCGGTGAGACGAGCTGGCTGGCACGACGCGTCGGGCTGCTTCCCGAGGGCGGGCGCAGCACACCGACCCCGTGGATCCACAGCGACGTGCTCGCGCTGATCGCGCGCCACGGTCTCGGCGTCAGCCCGCGCGAGGTCGAGCTGTGCTGAGCCCCGCGCGAGACGCGCCGATTCTCGTCGTCGAGGCTGACCCGCGGCTCGGCCACGCGATCGCCGAGCAGCTCGTCGCAGACGGCTTCAGCGTCGAGCTCGCCCGCACCGCGGAGCACGCCCGCATCCTCGCCGGCGCGGGCGCACCCAAGCTGGTGGTTCTCGGCCTGCTGGACTCGCCCTGTGGCGCGATCGAGCTGCTTCGCGAGATACGCCACGCGCGCGACCTCGCCGCACCGTGGGACCGGGCGATGCCGGCGATCGTCGTCGGCTCCGCGGCGCAGGAGCTCGACATGCTGCGAGCGTTTGAGGCCGGCGCCGACGATTTCCTGCGCATGCCCGTCGCGTACCTCGAGCTGAGGGCCCGGATGAGGGCGGTCCTGCGCAGGACCGCGACCGCGCCACACCCGGAGCGCCTGATCGAGGTCGGGCCACTCGCGATCGACACCGGCGCGCACATGGTCACAGTCGAGCGCGAACAGGTGCAGCTGCGACGCATGGAGTTCGACCTGCTCGTGCACCTCGCGCGCGAGCCGGAGCGCGTGTTCACGAAGGCGGAGCTCCTGCGCTCGGTATGGGGCTACCGCTGCGGCGGATCGACACGGACCGTCGACAGCCACGCGAGCCGGCTGCGCCGCAAGCTCGCCCCCGACGGCGCCACACGCTGGGTGATCAGCGTGTGGGGAGTCGGCTACCGGCTGATCTGAGCCGGCAGCGACAGACACCTTCCGGCTGATTTGAGCCGGCAGCAACAGGCAGCACCCAGGTGGCGGTCCGTGTGGGCCGCCATCGGTCGTTAACCACCGTGGCCGGCTCACGCCGGCCCTGTTGGGCCAGGCAATCGTGCCCGGCCCGGAAGGGAGTGGCGCAATGCCCTCGCATGCATTCTCAGAAGCCCCGGTCGACCCTGCGTCGACCATCGATGAACTCATCGGCTGGCTGTTCTCAGCTGGCTTTCACGCCATCCTCGGCATTGCGTTCGGGGTGCTCGCGGCGCGAGCCATGCGCGCAAGACATCTGCACTGGAGCTGGGCGGCGGGCGTGCTGGGCGTCGCGGCCCTGGAGCGCCCGCTTCACGGCGGCTGGATGCTGACGCTCGCGAGCGCAAGCCTGCTCGCCACCACGCGCGGCCGGCGCTGGCACCGAGAAGACCTCGAGGCGGGCGCGGATCTAGCCGATATCGCCGCCCGCCGCACCGGTCCGCTCGACCTCGTGCGCTGGCTCGCGCTGGCGCTCGCGGCACGGGCACGCGTTCACGAGCGGATCGGCGCCGCGCGGCGGCCGCACGCCGACGAGCTGCTGGTCGGCCACGATGAGCGCCACCGCGGGGTGTCGATCCCGTTCGGCGGCGAGGCCGGCGGAACGCACGCGCTGGTCGTCGGCGCCACCGGCTCGGGCAAGACGGTCACGCAGACGTGGATCGCTGTACGTGCGATCGAACGAGGGATGGGCGCGATCGTGCTCGACCCGAAGGGCGACGGCGGCATGCGCGAGCAGCTGCGTAAAGGCGCGCTGGCCGCAGGACGCTCGTTTCTGGAGTGGACGCCCGACGGTCAGCGCGTCTACAACCCGTACGCGCGCGGCGGCGCGAGCGAGATCGCGGACAAGGTGCTCGCCGGCGAGCGCTTCACCGAGCCGCACTATCTGCGCCAGGCGCAGCGCTATCTCGGCCACGTGGTGCGGGCGTTGCGCGCGAGCGGGTCGCAGGTGAGCCTCAGTTCGATCGTCGAGCACCTCGAGCCGGCGCGCCTGGAGCTGCTAGTCCGGGAGCTGCCGGAGCCTGAGGCCCGCGCCACGTTCAGCTACCTGGACTCGCTCTCCCCGCGCCAGCACAGCGAGCTCGCGGGGGTGCGTGACCGCCTGGCGATCCTCGCCGAGTCCGATGTCGGGACGTGGCTCGATCCGCAAACGAGCGGCGCCCCGCAGTTCGATCTGCTCGGCGCGGTCAGGAGCAGGGCGGTCGTGTACTTCAGCCTCGAATCGGACAGCCGCCCGCTGCTGAGCGAGATGTTGGGTGCCGCGATCGTGCAGGACCTGCAGACGACCGTCGCAGCCCTGCAGCGGAGCCCGCAGCCGACGCTGGTCGTGATCGACGAGTTCTCCGCGATCGCGGCAGAGCAGGTGGTCAGGCTGTTCGGCCGGGCGCGCTCTGCCGGGTTCAGCCTGGTGCTGGGCACACAGGAGCTCTCCGACCTGCGGCCCGCGGGGCGCGAGCGGTTGCTCGAGCAGGTCCTCGGCAACCTCTCCGTGCTGATCGCTCACCGGCAGGTGGTTCCCGACTCCGCCGAGCTGATCGCGAGCGTCGCAGGGCGCAGAGGCGCGTGGAAGGTCTCGCGTCACAGCGATGGCAAGACAACGCGAGTGAGAGCGCGCGAGCCAAGGCTCGATCCCGACCGAGTGATGAGCCTGGCCCGGGGCTGGGCAGCGGTGCTGGTGCTCGGGGACGGAGGAGCAGCCCGCGTGACGCGGATGCTCTCGCCGGCCCGAGGACGCTGAGCCCCGGGCCACACCCAGCGCCACCGACACAGCCTCAAGCCCACGGCTCGGCTCGCGGGAGCACGCCGAGCCGTGGGACCCAACCCGATAAACGACAAGAAGGAGGACCGAGATGGTCCAAGCAAGCACACCCAGTTCACCCGAGCAGCTGGCGCTCCTGCGCTGGACGGTCTGCCTCGGCGCCGTCACGGCCGACGCAGCGGCGGCACACGGAGAATGGACGCTCGCCTCCGCGCGCGCCCGCCTGCACGCCGTCGAGCGCGCGGGACTGCTTTGCAGCCGGCGCGTGTTGGCAGGGCGCCCGGCGCTGTACACGGCGACACGCGCGGGGCTTCGCGCATCGGGCCTGCACGGCTTTGAGCCGTGCCGCGTCAGCGTCGCCAACGCGCCGCACGCGACTGAGTGCGCGCGCGTCGCCGCGGCACTGGAGCAGGCATACCCCGACCACTACGTCATGGGCGAGCGCGAGCTGCGTCGCGACGAGCGCGAAGCGGCCACGCCGCTCGCCAGTGCGCTCCTGGGTCGAGGCCCCGGCGGCACGCCGCTGCTGCACCGTCCCGACGTCGTGCTCTGGCCGCAGGACGCGAGCTCCGACGAGCGACTGCCCGTGGCAGTCGAGGTCGAGCTGACGATCAAGGCTCCGCGCCGCCTGCTCGAGATCTGCCGCGCGTGGGCGCGCTGTCGCTGCGTCGCGGGCACGCTCTACATCGTTGCCCCCGACGTGCAGAAACCGCTCGCCCGCGCGATCACTCAGGCGCAGGCGGCCGAGCGTATCGCTGCGGTGCCGCTCGCCGCGCTCGTCTGCGGCGATGGCGACGATGGCGATGAGCGGGCCGCCGCCGAGAGTACCGTCCCCGTAGATGCGTAGCTTGGCCGTCGGGGGTCAACCATCCGACAAATGGAGACCAAGCGATGTCCTATTTCACGATCAACCGCGTCGTTCTCGTCGGCCGTCTCACCCGCGACCCGGAGCTGCGCGCCCTGCCGTCCGGAACCAGCGTGTGCGGGCTGCGCATCGCGTGCAACTCGAGCTACAAGGACGCCGACGGCGAGCTCGTCGAGCGGCCCAACTACTTCGACGTCAGCGCGTACGGCGCGGCCGGCGAGAGCGTCAGCCGCTACATGCGACGGGGCAGCCGTGTCGCGGTTGACGGACGCCTGGAGTGGCGCGAGTGGGAGACCGCCGAGCAGGAGCGCAGGCAGGCGGTGAGCGTAGTCGCCGACACCGTCCAGTTCCTCGACAGCCCCGGCGAGCGCTCGCACACGGGTGACGGCGACACGGGCGTCCCGGCCGGCGAGGACGGCGGCGAGCTGGTGGGGGTCGGAGCCGGCGCAGCGGAGGACGATCTCGTCTTCTGACAGGCACCGGGAGACGTGCTGCGGCGTGCTGCGCATAAACTGGCGCGCCGCAGCGCAGCCCAAACCGCCCAACCAAGCCCGCAAGGAGTCCCCGTCACCGATGCCAGTCAACACGCAAGCGATCGGCAAGACCTACGAGCCCGTGGTGTACGCGGTCGGCCGGGAGAAGGTCAGGGAGTACGCGCGGGCCGTTGGTGAGACCAACCCGGTCCACCTCGACGTAGGGGCGGCCCGTACGGCCGGCTACGCGGATGTCGTGGCACCGCCGATGTTCACCGTCGTCTATAGCGCACCGGCCGTCGGACCGCCGATCTTCGATCCCGAGATCGAGCTCAACTTCGCGATGATGGTCCACGGTGGCCAGGAGTTCGTGTGGGGGCCGCCGGTGGTGGCCGGCGATGAGATAACTACGACGGCGAGCGTCAAGGACATCTCCGAAGACGACGACGCGCGTGGCTACTACGTGTTCGAGTCGATCTCCACCAACCAGCGCGGCGAGCAGGTGTGCCGCGGAACGTGGACGAACATCGTGCGAGGAGTGTGATCGCAATGGCAGACCTCCAGGCAGGCGAGCAGATCCCCGAGCTGCGGGTGACACCCGACAAGTACCTGACCGTGCGCTACGCAGGCGCGTCAGGGGACTTCAACCCGATCCACGTCGATGAGGAGTTCGCCCGCGCCGTCGGGCTGCCCGGGCGGATCCTGCACGGGCTTTGGACAATGGCCCAGGTCGCGCGCGCGCAGACAGACGCGGCCGGCGGTCCGGAGCACCTCAAGCGGCTGTCGGTGCAGTTCCGCGGCATGGGCGTGCCCGAGCAGGAGGTGGTGGTGAGCGGCACCGTGCGCGAGCGTTCCGGCGGCCACGTGGTGATCGACACGGTTGCCGAGCAGGCTGACAAGCAGATCATCCGCAACGCAGAGGCCGAGCTCGAGCTGTAGCGCGGCGCGCTTGCCGGCGGCGCCAGCCCGGCGCCTACAATCACACGCATGCTGAGCCCGCGTCAGGAGCGCATTCTGTGCAAGGTGGTCGACGACTACCTGCGTACTGGGCAGCCGGTGGCCTCGCGCACGATCGCCGCCGACGGCGACCTCGACTGCGGGTCATCGACGGTGCGCAACGAACTCGCGCTGCTCGAGGAGCACGGCCTGCTTGCGCACCCCCACGTGTCCGCCGGGAGGGTGCCGACCGACGCGGGTCACCGCTACGTTGTCGACCGCCTGCTGAGCGCCGAGAGTGCGCTCCCGGCGCCGCGTCGACGCCTGGAGCTGTCGCTGATCCGCCGTGAGGTGGACGAGGCGATGCGCGCGACGACCGAGACGCTCTCGAAGATGACCAACCTGCTCGCGGTCGTCTCAGCGCCGTCGATGAACGCGGCGACGGTCCGTCACGTCGAGGTGCTGGCGCTGCAGCCGCAGGTGGTGCTGGTCGTGATCATCACCTCCGCGGGCAACGTGTCGAAGCTGTTCGCGACCTTCGATCGCGCCGTCGACCCCGGGCTGGTGGCGTGGGCAGGCGAGTACCTGAACGAGCGGCTCGTCGGACTTGGCCTTGGCGCGCGCATGCTCCAGCAGCGTCTCGTCGACCCGGGCCTGTCAGCGACCGAGCTCGCGTTTCTGGCGCGCTTCGCGCCCGCATTCGGCGAGCTCGCCGCGGACGGTGAGGACACGCTGTTCGTAGACGGCACCGCGCGCCTGTTCGAGGCCGGCCAGATCGATGACGCAACGCCGGTGAACGAGCTGATCGATCTGCTCGAGCGACGGGTGGCGCTGCTGCGCGTGCTGCGCGCGGCGCTGGCCGAGACTGGCGTGTATGTCCGTATCGGGCGCGAGAACGAGATACCAGCGATGCACTCGCTGGCGTTCGTCGCCACCGGTTACGGGATGGCGCGACGCAAGCTCGGGACCGTGTCGCTGATCGGGCCGGTGCGCATGGACTACGCGGTCGCGATCGCGAGCGTGCGCGAGGCCGCACAAGAGCTGTCGCGTTTCGTCGAAGACGCCTACGCCGAGAACTGACCGCCCAGGAATGCCCCGCGATCCCTATGAGGTGCTAGGCGTCGGACGCGACGCCTCCGCACAGGACATCAAGAAGGCCTTTCGCCAGCTCGCGATGGAGCTGCACCCCGACGTGAACGCGCACGACCCGGACGCCGAGGAGAAGTTCAAGGAGGCCGCCGAGGCCAACGAGATCCTGTGCGACCCGGAGCGGCGAGCAACGTACGACCGCTACGGGCACGACGGGCTGCGCTCGGGTGGCTACGCGCCGAACTTCGAGGGCTTCGGCTCGATCAGCGACCTGTTCAACGCGTTCTTCGGCGGCGGCGCGGCCGGGCGTGGCGGCCCGACTCAGGGGGGTGACGTCGCGGTCGCGATCGAACTCGACCTGCTCGAAGCCGCCAGCGGCGCCAACGTCGAGGTCAGCTTCGAGGCCGTCGAGCGCTGCGAGCACTGTCACGGCAACGGCGCCGAGCCAGGCACGCCGATCGAGACGTGCGCGCGCTGCCGTGGGGCCGGACAGCTGCAGGCGGTGACGCGCACGATGCTCGGACAGATGGTGCGCACGATCGTCTGCGACGAGTGCCACGGCGACGGGCGCGTGCCCCAGCAGCCCTGTGCCGAGTGCCGCGGTCGCGGGCGAGTCAACAGCAGGCGCACGCTCGAGGTGGACGTTCCTGCGGGGATCTCCGAGGGCCAGCGCATCCGTCTCGCCGGCCACGGCCACGCGGGCGAGGCCGGCGCCCCGGCGGGCGACCTGTACGTGGTCGTGCGTGTACGCGAAGACGATCGCTTCGTGCGCGAGGGCGACGATCTGATCACCGCGCTGGACGTCGCCGCACCGCTGGCTGCGCTCGGTGGCACGCTCGAGGTCCCCACGCTCGAAGGCAGCGCCTCGATCGAGCTTCCTGCGGGCACCCAGCCCGGCGAGGTGCTGACGCTGCGCGGGGCGGGAATGCCGGCGCTGCGGCGCAGCCGCCGCGGCGACCTGCGCGTCGTCGTCAACGTCGTCGTGCCACGGCGTCTGAGCGCCGAGCAGCGCGAGCTGATGGAGCGCCTCAACGAGACTTTGAGCGAGGAGAACCTGCGCTCGCAGGAGTCCGTGTTCGCGAAGCTGCGGCGCGCGCTCGGTACCCAGGCCGCGTGATCAGGCTGGCCGTCCGCGTGAGCGGCGAGCACGCCGAGCTGGTCCTTGCCGAGCTCCTGGAGCTCGCGCCGGCGGGCGTCGAAGAGGTCCAGCTCGAGGGGGGCGTGATCGAGTACGCCGTCTACGGTGCGCCCGGCGAGCTTCCCGGGCTGCCGGACCTGCATGCGGTCGTCGGGGACGCTCCAGTCGAGATCTCCACCAGCGAGATCCCCGACGACTGGAGCGAGCGCTGGAAGCAGTTCCATCGACCGGTGCTGATCGCGCCGCCGCACGCGCCCGACGGTGGCACGCCTCGGATCCCCGCGCTGCACGTGCGGCCGCCGTGGGTGCCACCGAGCTCCCACGCCGACGGCCCGGTGCGCGAGCTCGTGATCGACCCGGGGCAGGCGTTCGGCACCGGCGCCCACGCCAGCACGAGGCTGTGCCTGCAGCTGCTCATGGAGCTCGCGGCAGCCGAGCCGCCGAGCGGTCCGCTGCTGGATGTTGGAACCGGCTCGGGAGTGCTCGCGATCGCGGCCGCGGGGTTGGGCTTCACGCCGGTGCTCGGCCTCGACCACGAGCGCGAGAGCGTGCACGCGGCACGCGAGAACGCGGCCGTCAACGGCGTGCAGCTCGAGGCCCGGCGCTTTGAGCTGCGCACGCAAGCGCTGCCGTGGCTCGGCGACGAGGCACTGCCGCGAGCCCCGATCGTCGTGCTCGCCAATCTGCTGCGTCCGCTGCTGCTCGAGCTCGCGAGCACCATGCCCGAGGCGCCCGCACACCTGATCGTCGGCGGCCTGCTGAGCGAGGAGGTCGACGAGATCGTGCACGCGTTCGCCGAGCGTCATGCGCTGCGCGAGCGCGAGCGGCGCTCGAGTGGCGAGTGGGCTGCCGCGTGGCTGACGCGGTGAGGCGCCCAGCCGGAGATGCGCGGTGCATGCGCGTCACGGCGTCGCCCGCTGGACGGCAGCATGCGCGGCCGTGAGAATCTGCCGCGACTCCACGGTCGTCTCGTGCGCGCGAGGATCTCCGTGGGCGGCGATCACACGGACGTCCGGCGGAAGGCGCGGGACGCCGTACGCTCGCAATAGACCCTCGTGCGCGTCGCGCTCGGCGACGAACACGATCCGCTCGCGGCCGGGGTACTGCCAGTCGAGCGGGTACTCGCCGGCGTACGCACGGCACGCGCGGAGCACCGAGTCGGCGCGCCGGGCGCACTCGCGCGCACGCGCTCGGTCGCGACACACGAACACGACCACCGCCACCGCTTCCGCGCGC
>Ga0208849_1001270_pt1 | contig 18339 bp, 20 predicted proteins | sample NGESurdeep072012_10_FD_184470 | JGI IMG/M metagenome (GOLD analysis project Ga0208849, IMG submission 184470) | Arctic peat soil microbial communities from Barrow, Alaska - NGEE Surface sample 53-3 deep-072012 (SPAdes) | ecosystem: Environmental > Terrestrial > Soil > Wetlands > Peat ... | reverse complement strand
AAGGAGAAGCAGTTCATCCAGGGATTCATCGCAGACAGCTACATCGACATCCAGGCCGCTCGCCTGATGACGATCCACGCCGCCGAGAAGATGGACCAGGGGGACGGGTCAGCCCGAACGGATATCTCGGCCATCAAGGTCTTCGTGCCCGCCGCTTACAGCCGCGTGGTCGACCGTGCCATCCAGGTGTGGGGCGCGGCCGGTGTTTCCAACGACCTGCCGCTGGCCGCCATGTACTTGGGGGCGCGCACCCTACGACTCGCCGATGGCCCCGACGAAGTCCACAAGATCCTCATCGCCAAGAACGTCGTACATCGCTACGAGATCGGGGAGAGCTGGGATTTCGGGAACTAGCGCCTCGCACGAGACCAAGTCCCCAGACACACCCGCCACGGGGGCTTTCTCGAAACACGGATGGCGTCACACGGCCCTCTTGCCTTTGACGTGCATCACATCCTTTGTATGGAGCGAGCAGTAAGAACCCTTGTTGTAAATCGAAAGGCGTGTGTCACAGGCGTAATCCGCACACAGCCGACCCGAGAGGTACCTCCGTGGGGGCCGGTCGTGATCGTTGAGCGCCCTCACGCTAGTGGTGATGCTGGTCTCGGTCCGTACTTGCATCTACTTCACCTTCTAACCCCACGAGCGTCATCGACGCTGAGCGAGGACCTTGGGACAAACGAAAGATTGGAGATTCCAACCAGTTCGCTACTTGCCACAGGAATTGTCCGCCCCCGAAAGGGCGTTACCCCCCACGCCGCCCCATCGGGGGCAGGACACTTCCACTGTGACAGCAGGTGGTTGCGACGAATAGAGCAGAACGGCACCAAGGTTATTCCGGCTCGGAACCTACGCTCCGCCCACTCAACGTGGTCTACGGCGGTACCGCATGCGCGACACACGTTGCATACCCGTCGCCCACGTGTGACGTGATCGTGTTCGCTAGGGCATGCGTTCGAGCTGCGACGTCTCGGAGGAAATACGCGAGCCTGTTGTGTTGTTGTTCACAGGTAGCAGGGGGGCGTGAGCATTGCGACGGCACGAGGGGGCCGTTGTGAGTGCCCGGGTGTTCTGGACGGTGGGGAGTGTCGCAACTCCGGGCCGCTCGGGCCAGCCGTCCCCCGTGTTGCGAGAGTGGCTCGACTATGGGGGGAACGATGCGAAGTACATCATTATTGGAGTGTTCGGGGACCGTCGGGGTCCACCGAGACGAAGCTGTCACCTGCACGAGCGACACTTGCCCGAGAGACCTGCCCATGCCGATGTGGTTCAGTCTCCACTCGACCTTCGTGAGGTGCAGCACCGCACTCGGCACCAACGACTGTCCCAACTGCGGGTTCGAGACTCCAGTGGACGTCCGGCAGGTGGAACGCAACCTGACAACGATTACGACCGGTCGTAGTCGTAGCCGGAGCCACCTCCTCGAATCTGCTCGTAGTCGCCATCCCTCTTCGTCTCGTAGTGAGTGACCAGGACTGGGCTCTTTGGGAGGGTTGTGTCTTCCGGCCCTATTGCACCGATGGCGTTCGGTGAGAGCCTGGCAGGTGCGGGGGCATGAGCATTGCGATGGCACCGGGGAAGCCGTTGTGAATGCCCGATTGTTCTGGACGGTAGGGAGTGTCGCACCTCCGGGCCGCTCGGAACAGCCGTTTCCGCGTTGTGAAGTGGCGCGTCAAGAGGGGGGAACGATGCGAAGTACATCTCTATTGGAGTGTTCGGGGGCCGTCGTGGTCCATCGGGACCAGTCTGTCTCCTGCACGGACGACAGTTGCCCGAGGGACCTGCCCAAGGTGCTGTGGTTCAGTCTCCACTCGTCATTCGTGAGGTGCAGCACCGCACTCGGCGGCGACGGTTGCCTGTACTGCGAGTTCGACGCTCCTGTCAGAGCAGAGACACGACGGTGGCAGCCAGGGTTATCATGACCGATCTGGAAGAAATGGACGAGTCCGAGTGCTGGGACTTGCTCGCTCATGTGACCATCGGGCGTCTAGGTCTCCACTTCGGTGCCATACCCAGGATCGTCCCGATGCACTTCACCGTGTTCGACAAGCGCATCGTCGTCAGTACTGCCATTGGTGCCGCTGTCACTCACGCTCTTCGGGACGCGGTCGTGGCTTTTCAGGTCGATGACTTCCATCTCAACACACCGAAGGGGTGCAGTGTTGTAGCGGTGGGGCCATCCACCCGGGTGACCGATCTGCGGACGCTCAACGCCGTGGACGGTCTCCCAACCGAGCCTTGGACACCTTGCCAGCGCCAATGCGTTACCCAGATCGAGCCACGCCTCATCTCAGGACGGCGGTTCGTGCAGCGGACGTCCACCATGAGTATTCCCGAGGGCGCGAGTCTAGGTAGCCCGTTGTAAATGCCCGGTTGTTCTGGACGCCGGGACCAGTTCGGCGCAGCCCGCCTGTCGAAGTGATGTGGCGTGTGAAGAGGGGGAGCGATGCAAGCTATGCCATTACCTGAGTGCCTGGGGACCGTGGTGGTCCACCGGGGTGACGCCGTTACCTGTACGAGAGACTCTTGCCCGAGAGGCTTGTCTTTGGAATCGTGGTTCAGTCACCACACGTCGTTCGTGACGTGCAAGACAGATGAATGTCCGCATTGCGTGTTCGACGCTTTCGTGCCGTTGGGACACGGAGATGACCGTCCGATATCGCGTGCAGGCCGTCTCCTCGAACCGGCGTTTCGTCGCAAAGGCTCCTCATGAGGACTACCTCCCTGGCATCGAGTTGGTCCTCAGCCGTCAGGGGAGGCACCAAGAAGCGGGGTCGTGCCAGCCAACCCTGGCACCTCGGACGGCACAGGGCAGTCGACAAATACCGTTTCTGGCCAGACCTGACGATGCTCTACAAGGCGGCGTGCCACTACGTCGGGAGGGATCGTGACGGATAGCGCCTCTGATCAGATGTCGTCCCGAGTCGAAGAGGCGCGCACTTCCTGCTGTCACCATCACGCAACCGAGCACGATGTCTGATGTGTAAGCGTTGTAAGGCACAAGCAGTGGCGCTTCAGCTTCACGAAACGCAGTGGTCACTCGTTTGTGGCACCTGCCAGTTCGAGGAGCAGTTCCAGTACCTCCGAGAATGGAGGCACCTCCGCTACGTCGGGTAACCCACCCCGACCGTCGACGTTGACATCGGCAAGGCTGCCAATGACACCGTCCGGGACGATACGGACGGTTCGTCTCTACCTTGAGGCGATGCGTCACCCCGACGGAGATCCAGCAACCCGGGGCGGGTACCTGCCACAAGCAGGGAAGGGCTCTAGCGGTTCGAGAGCGCCCAACTTCTTCGCGAGATGCCGTCACGGATAGTAAGGCTCCTCCTGCGCCCAGGTGAAGTCCGTGGTCAAAGGCCCCGTGGTCTCAACGATGAGTTCGGTCACGCTTATGGTGCCTTCAGGCGTCGTCACGAAAGCGCCCCCCATAACACACAGATTGCACGCGAGCGGAGCCAGCACGTTCTGCCGGTGCCCCCAACAGGCGGCGAGATCCGCCAACGAGCAATCGACGTTGCTCGAACCAAACCCGTCGTCATACATCCAGTAGTACATGGCTTCGAGGGGATTTCCGACGGGACCGGCCCAGTTGCTGCCGAGGTCGGTCCAGGGAAACCCCGGCGGAGGGATGGGATCAGCATTAGCGGCCCCTGCCATCGCTGCTGCGGCGTCGAGCGCCGTGGCCAGGGCAGACACTGGAGCGAGGCCACGTGCCGTGCGCTCAAGGTTCGTCGTCACGAAGAGCTGCTCGGTAGGGGTGAGTGACGCCCAGTTCGTGGGCAGGACCATCGACGGCAACCCCTCAGTAGCTCGAGCGTTGTCGAAGGCAGTCACCACATCCCAGACGCAGTTGAACGAATCGTTGTATGTGGTACTGCCGCAAGAACCGAGGAAGTTCGGAGACGGGGGGATGTTCGAGTTGGGATGAGCGAGCGTGATGGCCGGAGTGAGAGGCTGGTCGGGTGACGGCGCGGAAGGAAGGGTCGTTGCGGGCATTGTGGGCGTTGGCGCGCTCGGGACCGCCGCCGGTGGATCGGTCACAGCGGGTGGAGACCCAGCCGCTGGCTCTGTAGAGGTCGTTGCTGATGGATCAGATCTCGGGGGTGCAGGTGGAATGATAATCGGTGCGGGCGGGATCGTGATCGGCGTAGATGGAGCTGTCGTCGACGATGATGGAATGGGAGGAGCGTGTCGTGACTCCCCCAGCGCGCTTTGCTTTGGTTCGACCGTACTCGTCTCCGCCACGTCGCACGTGACCATGAGCGCACTGGCGAAGACGACCACGACTACATACAACGACACTCTGCTGATCTTCACGGTCTGATTCTTTACGTCAAGTGGCAGCCCAGTCGAGCGAATCCCGCAACTCAACAGTCACTCTTTGTGCGCCGTCGACACTCAGAGTGCGCTCGTCCAGCGCAACGCGCCGGGCGGGATCGCAAAGGGCGTCCCCAAATCGACGCGAACCCAGAATCATTCAAGTGAATGAGGACTCGCAACACATGGGACGCAGCTCCGAGTTCGGTCGGCAGACCGTCGCTGGAGGCAGTTGCCCGCACTAAATCGCCATGTTCCAGGCTCATCTCGAACCGTCATACTGGGCGGTGATGGTCCCCATCGACGAAGAGGGCGACTGGACTGAGCGCCAGCGAATCCTCGCATCGTGGGCGCTGTCCCGTTGGGCTGATTTCCCCATTGACGCCGATCCCCGACCCTGGGTCTTCGTGGAACCCGTCGTTTCACCCGATGGTGGGTTCCACACCGGGGGCGCCAAGGTCTCGTTCTCCAAAGGTGACGTCATCACAAAGGTCCCGATTCCTGACGACGTGTTGAAGCTGGTTAGAGCTGAACGTCACGAAGTCAACGGCCCGTCGGAATCCCCGGCGGCAGAGCTGGCGTAGACCCCTGAGCGTTGATTGCGTTCTGCTCCCTCGCCCATACCGCCAACCTGGCCGGGTACTCCAGGTATTGGGCCACTCCTCGGTGACGGTGACAAAGGATGTCTATGGGCACCTCACGGCTGATCGCAGACGGGCAGCTGCCCAGGCGGTGGGCGATGCGCTTTGGGGCGCTAGGACGGGCACTACGTGAGCAATGTGAACGAGTGTCAACCGAGTCAGTTGGTCAGACGACCGGTGCGGACTGGCTTCCTCGGGCGGCAGCCAGGTGACCTGGACTCTCTCAGCGCGCTTGGAGGGACTCGAACCCCCAACCTTCTGATCCGTAGTCAGATGCTCTATCCAATTGAGCTACAAGCGCCGGCTACCACCCGGGAGCGGTCCGCAAGACCCCGCTCCGGGGACGGCCGGTCATCCTACTTGGTGCCGAATCGTTCCAGCGCGGCCAGGGTGGCCGCCGAGCCCAGCAGCTCGACGAAGGCGGCGTCCTCTCGGTCCCGGGCTGCGGTCACGTCGGGCACCCGTGTCGCCAGCAACAGGCGCTTGCTGGCCATCACGGCCTCCACCGGCGCCGCCGCGATGGTGGCGGCGACGGCCAAGGTCTCCTCGAGGAGGGACTCGGCCGGATAGTGCGCCAAGGCGATGCCGGCGTCGACGGCCTCAGAGGCCCCCATCCAGGAGCCGGTGAACAGCACGTGGGCGGCGCGCTGCCATCCCATCGTGCGCGGGAAGAGGAAGCTGCTCGCCGCCTCGGGTGGCACGCCCAGTTCGGCGAACGGCACCCGCAGGCGGGCGTCGTCGGCCATGAAGACGAGGTCGCAGTGCGCCAGGAGGGTAAACCCGAGACCCACCCCCACGCCGTTGACGGCGGCGAGCAACGGCTTCTCGAAGGACTGCACGGCGTCGAGCAGGCCCCGGAATCCCTTGGCGGCTTCGGGTGTGGCCTCCCCCGTGACCAGCTGGGCCATCTCCTTCAGGTCCTGGCCGGCGCTGAAGGCCGAGCCCGTCCCGGTCAGCACCACCACGTGCACCTCGCTCGACACCGCCGCATCGGTAATGGCGTCGGTCACGGCGTCATACAGCGCGAAATTGAAGGCGTTGCGGGCCTCGGGGCGGTTGAACCGGACGAGGCGCACCGACCCGTCCCCGACAGCCTCGGTCACCACGATCGGCGCCGAACCGCCGGCGGCGGGGGTGGTCACGGGCGCATGACCTGTCCGCCATCGACGCTGAAGATGTGCCCGGTGATCCACCGGGCGTCGTCGGACAACAAGAACATGCACATCCCCACCAGGTCCTCGGGGCTCCCCTGGCGCTTGAGCGCCAGGGAGCCGACCAGCTGGCGCATGTACTGGTCGGGGACAACAGAGCGCGCCGCTTCGGTGTCGGTGGGCCCCGGGGCGATGGCGTTGACCCTGATGTTCATCCCTCCGAGCTCGTGCGCCAGTTGTTGCGTGAGCGAGTTGACCCCAGCCTTGGCCCATCCGTAGTAGCCGGCGTAGAGATAGGCGGCACTCGAGGACTGGTTGACGACCGCACCTCCACCGCGCGCCGCCATCGACTGGTAGCAGGCCCGGGTGCACACCAGGGCGCCGAGGAGGTTCACCTCGAGGAACCGCTGCAGATAGGCCCAGTCCACGGTGAGGAGGAAGTCGAGCTTCATCCCTCCGAAGATGGCCGCGTTGTTGACCAGGTAGTCGATACCCCCGAACTGGTCCGTGGCCGCCTCGGCCATCGACGCCACCGAGTCGTGGTCGGCGATGTCGACGCGCACCGCCGCGGCTGCTCCTCCCGCTGCGACCACGGCGTCGGCGGTTTCCTTGGCCCCCGCCTCGTCGATATCCGCCACCACCACCGCCGCGCCGCCGGCCCCGATCGCCTCGGCATAGGCGCGACCGATGCCGCGCCCGGCCCCGGTCACCACGGCCACCTTGCCGGCGAAGTCGAAGCCGCTCACGACGTCTCACCCGTTGCCTTGGCCCGCCGGGCGATGACCCGCTCGGCGGCCTCGCTGACGCCGGTCGCCAGGGGCCATCCCACGTAGTGGGTGAGGTGCACCACCAGCTCACGGACCTGGTCCACCGACAGCTCCCCGTTGTCGAGGGCGCTCTGAAACTGCACGTCGAGGAGGTCGGTCTTGCCCAGCGCCGCCAAGACCCCGATGGTCAGCAGTCGCCGTTCGAACACCCCCAGCTCGGGCCGGCACCAGACGTCACCGAAGAGGTGGTCCACGGTGTAGGCCACGAAGTCGCCGGGCACGTCGTCGGGGTCGACGGTGAAGTTGTAGACCTCTTGCATCTTGGCCATGCCCTTGGCCCGGTCCGGCGACGGCGGCCGCCGCTCAGGGTGCCCGCCCGGGGCACTCATGCCGGTTCCGCCACGACTTTGGTCTCGAGGTACTCCTCGAAACCCGCCACGCCCATCTCGCGCCCGATGCCCGACTGCTTGTAACCACCGAAGGGGACGTCGGGGCTGTACCACACGCCGCCGTTCACCCCGACGGTCCCGGTGCGCATGCGCCGCGCCACCGCCATGGCCCGGTCCCTGTCCCCCGACCACACCGAGCCCGACAACCCATAGGGGGAGTCGTTGGCGATGGACAGCGCGTCGTCGTCCCCGTCGTGGGGGATCACGACCAGCACAGGGCCGAAGATCTCTTCTCGTGCCACGGGGGAATCGTTGCCGATCCCGGTGACGAGCGTCGGCTCCACGAAGAACCCCCTGGTCTGTTCGGCGGGGCGGCCCCCGCCGACCACGATGGTCCCACCTTCGTCACGAGCCAGGCGGATGTAGCGCTCCACCCGGTCGCGCTGGCGGGCGTTGATGAGTGGACCGCAGATCGTCCCGGGGTCGGTCGGGTCCCCGGCCGGCAACTTGGCCAGCGCCGCCGCGGCACCGTCCACGGCGTCGTCGAAATGCCGGCGGGGGACCACCAGGCGCGTCGTGATGGCACACCCTTGGCCGGCGTGCACGCACACCGTGAAGGCGGCCACCCCGCACGCCCCGCGCAGATCAGCGTCGTCGAGGACCACGAACGCCGACTTCCCGCCGAGCTCGAGGAAGACGCGCTTGAGCGTCCCCGCCGCCTGCGCCATGACGGTGCGCCCCGTGGCGGTCGAGCCCGTGAAGCTCACCTGGTCGACCCGGGGGTCGCTGACCAGGCGCGCCCCGAAGGCCGGTTCCGACGAGGCCAGGATGTTGACGACGCCGGCGGGGATGTCGGTCTCCTCGGCGATCATCCGGCCCAGCACCGTGGCGCACCACGGCGTGTCGGGGGCGGGCTTGAGGATGACGGTGTTCCCCGCCGCCAATGCCGGGCCCAGCTTGGCCAGGTTGATCTGGTGGGGGACGTTCCACGGCGTGATGGCGGCGACCACGCCGGCGGGCTCACGGCAGACCCAGCGCCGGGCGGGCATCCCCAAGGGCTCGGCCCTCCCCAGGTCCGTCGTCCACGCATAGCCTTCGGCGAGATCGGCGACCCACCCCAGAGACTCCACGGGGTCGTCGAGCTGGGCCGAGCGCGTCATGAACACGGGCGACCCGGTCTCGGCGATGGTCATGGCCCGCAGCTCGTCGGCGTGCGACCGCATCGCCGCCTGCATCTGTCGCAGGCACCGCACCCGCAGCGCCACATCGGTGGACCAGGTAGTGGAGTCGAAGGCGCGCCGGGCCGCGTCGATGGCGCGCTCGGCGTCCCCGTCCGTGGCGTCGGCGGCGACCCCGAGCACCTCCTCGGTGGCGGGATTCACGGTCTCGAACACCGCACCGGTCGACGCCGGCACCAGTGCGCCGTCGATCAGCAGGCGCTCTTCGCCGAACGAGGTCGTCATCGGTTCTCCTCCGGGCCGGCGCGGCCCTCGAGCCCGAACACGGCGTCGCAGCGGGCGTCGGTCATCGCCGCCAGGGGCAACTCGATGTCGAGGCTCCTGCCGAGCGCCAACGCCGCCTCAAGGTCCTTGTGGGCCAGGGCGGCGCCGGCCGCCATGGCACTCACGATGCCGGGATGGGCGTCGGCCGCCAAGGGGGCGACGGTGGGCCTGAACATGAGCCTCGAGGATCCACCGATCAACTTGTCGCTCTCGCGGATCACCTCGGCCAGCTTGGACAATTCGATCCCGGCCGCTTCGGCCAGCACCTGCGCCTCGTAGGCGGCGAGCCATGACCCGTACTGCACGAGGTTGCGCGCCAACTTCGCCTTGAGGCCCGCACCGAGAGGGCCCATGTGCACCACCAGCGAGGTGAAGCTGTCGAGGACGGGCCGCACCCGCTCGATCACCGCCGGGTCTCCCCCGACCATCGCCACCAGGGCGCCGTCGGCCGCCGCCGCCGGGCCGCCGCTCACCCCGCAGTCCACGACGTCGATGGCGCGCGCCGACGCCAACGCCGCGACCGACTCGATGGTGCTCGGCGACACGGTGCTGAGGATGACGACCGTCGACCTTCTGGCCATGCCGGCGAGGGCACCGTCGCTGCCGTCGAGCACGGCCAGGACCTGGCGATCGTCGACCACGGCCACGACCACCACGTCGGACCGGGCCCCGAGGAGCGAGGGGCCTGCGGCGATAAGCGCCGAGTCCGCGTAGGGTGCGGTGACCTCGACCCGGAGGTCGCAGACTCCCAGGTCGTGACCGGCGCGCTGCAGCGCGTCGGCCACGCCCCGGCCGATGTCCCCCAGCCCGATCACCCCCACGGCGGTCACCGGCGGCTCGCTCCTCGTCGTCGCATCGACTCCCGAATCCCCCTCTAGGCAGACAGGTGTCTGGAATGTAGTCTGGCAGCATGGCCGACCGCAATGACTACTCGGGGCCCTTCGACCCCGACTTCCGCTACGAGGACCTGTCCAAGGAGGCCCTCGTCCGCCTGGTGCGCGAATACGCCCTCATCGTGCATCTTCTGGACCGGTCCATGTGCGCCGCCATCGGCATCCGGTACGGCACCGACATGGTCAACGAGCTCGCCATCGAAGAGTGGCGCGGCGCCAGTCCCATCTACGGCGACCGCCTGCGCGAGATCATGGCCGTGGAGGGAAACGGGATCGAGGCCATCTTCAAGGTCCTGCAGCTCGACCCCGGCTTCCCGCATCACTACATGGACGTCCACTACGAGGTGGTCGACGACCACCACGGCTATTTCGAGTTGCATAGCTGCGGGGCGCTCATGGACGTCGAACCCTGGGGCGACCGACTGGTCACGGGCATGTGCCACACCATCGAGGACGGCACCTTCGACGTGACGGCCCAGGCCGTCAACCCCAAGGCGAGGGTGCGCGCCGTCCACCGGCCCCCGCGCGTCCCTACCGACCGGGTGCCGCACTGCCGGTGGGAGGTCGTGATCGACGAGGACACCGAGACGCTGCCCGAAGCCGACATCACCACCATGACGCGCACAACCGGGGCGGCGACCTTCCGCTTCCCCGCCATGCGCGACGGCACGCCGCATGTCCCGCCACCCGAGGTGGCCGTCGAGCTGAAGGCGAGGACGTGACCGAGGCGGCGGTGGCGGTCCTCGCCGCCGAGGCGTCTCGTCGACGCCTCACCGTCCGCCAGGTCGCCGTGGTCGAGCAACTGGTCGAGGCCGCCGCCGACGAAGCCCGCCAGCAGGGCTACGAGGGCATGACCGTCCGCAACGTGGCCCGGCGCGCCGGGGTGGCGCCCGCCACCGCCTACACCTACTTCGCCTCGAAGGACCATCTCTTGGCCGAGGTCCTGTGGCGCCGGCTCCAGGCACTCCCCGAGCCCGATCCCGTCGTCGACACCGTGCCCGGGAGCGGTGGCGGATCGCCTGCGGTCGAACGGGTCGTGGCCGAGCTGCGGGTCCTGGGGCTGTTCATGGCGGGCGACCCCATGCTCGCCGCGGCGTGCACCACCGCGCTGCTCGGGAGCGGGACCGAGGTGCGCACCCTGCGGGTGCTGTTCGGCACGGCACTGCGCCAGCGGATCGCCAGCGCCCTCGGGGACGACGCCGACGAGGCGGTGCTGCGCAGCCTCGACCTCGCCTACAGCGGGGCCATGCTGTGGGCGGGCATGGGCCACATCCGATTCGAGGACGTACCCGACGCGCTGGCCGACGCGGCCCGGCTGGTCCTGCGAGGCGCGTCGTGAGCGACACCGGCACCGTCGTCGACACCGGCGCCGGGACCGGAACCCCGGTCCACTACAGCCCCTACGACTACGAGATCCACGAGGACCCCTACCCGACCTATGCCCGGTTGCGGACCGAGGCCCCGCTGTACCGCAACGACGAGTTCGACTTCTGGGCCCTGTCGCGCCACGCCGATGTGCTGGGCGCCTTTCGCGATCCGGCGCATCTCTCCAACCGCTTCGGCGTGACCCTGGATCCCGCCGCCTACGGCCCCCAGGCTCACAAGTCGATGTCGTTCCTGGCCATGGACCCGCCCCGCCACACCCGCATGCGCTCGCTCGTGTCCAAGGCCTTCACCCCGCGCCGGGTGGCAGAGCTCGAGCCCGACATCCGCGCCCTGGCCGTGCGCTACCTCGATGCGGCCGTCGAGGCGGGCAGCTTCGACATGGTCGGCGACGTGGCGGGCAAACTCCCCATGGACGTGATCTCGCAGATGATCGGTGTCCCCGAGGCGGACCGCGCCGAGGTGCGACGCCTCGCCGACCTTCTCGTGCACCGCCAGGAGGGCGTCTTCGACGTGCCCCAGGAGGGGATGGAGGCCGCCCTCGTCCTGGCCGGGTACTTCTCCGACATGGTGACCGACCGTCGTCGGGCCCGGCGCGACGACCTCACCTCGGGACTGCTCGATGTCGAGGTCGACGGCGACCGGCTCAGCGACGACGAGATCATCGCCTTCCTCTTCCTCATCGTGGTGGCGGGCAACGAGACGACCACGAAGCTGCTCGCCAACGCCTGGTACTGGGCGTGGCGGTTCCCCGACCAGAAGGCCAAGGCCCTCGCCGACACTGGGCGGGCCGGGCAATGGGTGGAGGAGACCCTGCGCTACGACACCTCCTCCCAGATGCTGTTGCGGGTCGCCACGGGCCATGTCGAGCTCCTCGACACCATCGTCCCCGACGGCGCTCGCGTCCTGCTCCTGGTGGGCTCGGCCAATCGCGATCCCGACGCCTTTCCCGATCCCGACCGCTACGACCTGGACCGTGACACCACCAAGCTCATCAGCTTCGGGGGAGGTCGCCACTTCTGTCTGGGCGCGCCCTTGGCCCGACTCGAAGCCCGCGTCATGCTCCAAGAGCTCGTGGCGCGCGTGGCCGACTATGACATCGACACCACCGGAGCGCGTCGGGTGCACTCCATCAACGTTCGGGGATTCGCCCGCCTCCCCACCACCGTCACCTCGCGCCGCAGGGCGCGTGCCACGTCGCACGGCCGGGCGAACTGAGCCAGGATCTCGACCGTGCCCCGATCGAAATTCGTCGCCCATCCACCACGCCGCGCCTCGGTGGTGACCGGGGCCTCTTCGGGCATCGGTGCCGCCACGGCCGTGGCGCTGGCCGCGGCCGGCCACCCCGTGGTGCTCGGGGCCCGGCGGGTCGAGAAGTGTGAGGAGGTGGCGGCCGGCATCCGGGCCGAGGGCGGCGAAGCGCATGTGCAGCGCCTGGATCTCGCCGAGGCCTCCTCGGTCGAGGAATTCGCCCGTGCCGCCGAGGAGGCGGTGGGCCCGATCGACATCATGGTGTCGAGCGCGGGCCACGCCGAGCCGGGCACGGCGCTCGAGACGTCTCCGAAGGACTTCGCCCACACCGTCGAGGTGAACCTGCTCGGCGCCCACCGGCTGGTCGCCGCCCTGGGCCCCCCCATGGCGCACCGCCACCACGGCGACCTCGTGTTCGTCAGCTCCGACATCATCCGCAGCCCGCGACCCCTGATGGCCGCCTACATGGCGTCGAAGTGGGGGCTCGAGGGATTGGTGCGAGCGCTGCAGCTCGAGCTCGAAGGCACCGGGGTGCGGGCCACCATCATCCAACCCGGCCAAACCCTCACCGAGATGGGGACGGGCTGGGGGCCCGAGGCCACCGAGACGGTGTTGGGCGAGTGGGTCCGGTTCGGCTCGGCGCGCCACAGCCATTTCCTGCGCCCCCCCGACGTCGCCGCCGCCGTGGTGGCGGCCGTGTCGACGCCGCCGGGGACGCATCTCCCACTCATCGAGGTCCAACCCGTCGCGCCCATTCAGCGCACCACAGGAGGCAAGCCATGACCATCGACGTCGAATTGCGCGAACCGCCCCAGGTGTCGGGAGGCGAGGGTGAGCACGGGCATCTCGACGAGCTGCGCGTCGACCCCATCGGGCTCATGCGACGGGTCCGGGACGAGTGTGGTGACGTCGGGCAGTTCCGGTTGGCTGAGCGCGACGTGGTGCTCCTCACCGGAGCCGAAGCAAACGAGATGTTCTTCCGTGCCCCCGAGGAGGTCCTCGACCAGGCCGAGGCCTATCCCTTCATGACGCCCATCTTCGGGGAAGGCGTGGTCTTCGACGCACCTCCCGAACGCCGCCGCGAGATGCTGCACAACCAGGCGCTGCGGGACAAGTTCATGCGGGGCCACGCCGCCACCATCGCCGACGAGGTGGAGGGCATGGTGAGCTCGTGGTCCGAGGCCGGGACGATCGACCTCCTGGACTGGTTCGCCGAGCTCACCATCTACACGTCCTCGGCCTGTCTCATCGGGAGCAAGTTCCGCCACGAGCTCGACCGCCGCTTCGCCGCGCTCTACCACGACCTCGAGCAGGGCACCGATGCCATCGCCTATGTCGACCCCTATGCGCCCATCGAGAGCTTCCGGCGGCGCGACGAGGCCCGGCTGGGGCTCGTGGCGCTGGTGCAGGGGATCATGGACCGACGCAGTGCGGCGCCCGCGGTCACCGACGACGACCGCGACCTCCTCGACGTCTTGATGTCGATCCGCGAAGAGGACGGGTCGCCGAAATTCTCGACCGACATCGTCACCGGCATGTTCATCTCGATGATGTTCGCCGGCCACCACACCACCTCGGGCACCGCGGCCTGGACCCTCATCGAGTTGCTGCGCCACCCGGGCGAGCTCGACGCCGTGCGGGCCGAGCTCGACGAGCTGTACGCGCACGGTGAGGAGGTGAGCTACCAGGCGCTGCGCGCCATGCCCCGTCTCGAGTCGGCCATCAAAGAGGCGCTGCGCCTGCACCCCCCGCTCATCCTGGTGCTGCGGGTCGTGAAGGAGGAGCTCGACGTGGAAGGGTTCCGGATCACCCCTGGCAAGCTGGTGGGGGCGAGCCCGGCGGTGTCGAACCGCATCGCCGAGGACTTCCCCGACCCCGATGCCTTCGTTCCCGAGCGCTATCTCGAGCCCCGGGCCGAGGACCGGACCAACCCCTGGACCTGGATCCCCTTCGGGGCCGGTCGTCACCGTTGCGTGGGGGCGCCCTTCGCCATGATGCAGCTGAAGGCCATCTTCTCGGTGCTGTTGCGGCACTGGGACTTCGAGTTGGCCCAGCCGTCAGAGACCTACCGCAACGACCATTCGAAGATGGTGGTGCAGCTGGCCCAGCCGTGCGTGGCCACCTACCGCCGGCGCGCCGTCCCGGCCCCTTCGCCCCCGCCGGCCCCCGCCCCCGCGCCGTGAAGGTCGTCGTGGACCGAGACCTGTGCCAGGGTCACGGGGTGTGTGAGTCCGAGGCCGAGGCCGTGTTCACCGTGTCGAAGAACGCGGTGGTCGTCCTCGACGAGTCGCCCCCCGAGGAGCTGCGCTCCTCGGTGGAGGCGGCGGTGAAGTTCTGTCCCACCCATGCCCTACGGATCGAGGAGGACTGACGTGGCCGCGTTCGCGTACGAGGAGCTCGAGGAGATGGTGCAGCGGTGGTTGGAGACCAACCGACGCGCCCAGGAAGCCGGCGACTGGCGACCGATGGCGGAGATGTACACCGAGGACGCCACCTACGGCTGGAACATCGGGCCCCATGAGGAGTTCATGGCCGTCGGCCGCGACGAGATCCGCGACGTCGCCCTGGGTCTGGAGATGGGCGGCCTCGACGGATGGACCTACCCGTACCAGAAGGTGCTCATCGACCCCGCACAGGGCGAGGTCATCGGCCTGTGGAAGCAGATCGCCGACACCACCCGCCCCGACGGCTCTCCCTATGTCATCGCCGGGCTGGGCGGCAGCTGGTTCCGCTACGCGGGGAACTGGAAGTGGTCGTGGCAGCGCGACTTCTTCGACGTCGGCAACGCCACGTCCCTGTTCATCGAGATGATCAAGTCCGCCGCGCTCTCCGACGGCATGCGCCGGCGCATGGAGCGCGCCACGTCCGGTGGCATGCTCCCCGGGCACTACCCCCTGGGCCAAGCCCCCGCCGATCTCTGGGACTGAGCGCCCCGTCGGCGTGGCACCCCGTCGGCGACTGGCGTCAGTCGGGGAGCGGCAGGCCGATGGGGTTGGGCACAGGGACCGCGCCGGCCGCCGCCATGGCACCGGCGAGTGGCGTGAGGATGGCGCGCAATAATTCAGTCCCCTCGTCGCCCAGGCGTTCCCACGGCTCGGCCGCCAGGAGATCGGTCAGGTCCTCGACGTCCTGGCGCGCCGCCGCGCCCGACGGCGTCTGGGTGCCGTCTTCATCCAGCCACCCCCGCTCGACCAGCTCCGTCGTCGACGCATCCCACGCCTCGTCGTCCCAGCCCCGGGCCGCCTGGAGCAAGGCGCGGGGCACCGCCCCGGTCGCCGCCATCGTCACCAGGGCCTGGCGCCCGTCCAACCCGGCCGCCACCAGGGCGACCACATGCCCGTCGCCCCGGTGCTCGCGCAGCACCGTGGTGGCCTGCCACAGCGCCAGATGGGGCTCCTCGGGCCAGGCCAGCGCGGCGTTGGCGCCGGCCAGGGGCCGACCGTCGATGGTCAGGCCCTCGACCGCAGCCCGCGCCAGCGCCGCGGCGCGGGCCATGGCACCAGTGTCGAGGCCTGCGCCCGACCCCTCGGTCCCGAAGAGCCGCCCATAGACACGGTCCACCCCCGCCAGGCGGGCGACGAGGACGCGATCGGGGGAGGCGAAGGACCACGCATCGGGGAGCGCCCGCTTGACCCGGTCGGGGTTGAAGCTGAAGAAGGTGGCGTCGACCACTCCGGGCGCCACCGCACCCATGGGTGCGGCCCGGCCGGCGAAGTAGCCCATCCAGAAGCCCTTGAGCCCGGCACGGCCGTACTCCTCGATGCACTCGTCGGCGAAATAGGTCACGGCGTGCAGGGGCTCGAACAGCTTCCACATGGCCCGGGCGGTGCGGGGGGCGTCCATGGGGCAATGTTGCCATCGTCGGGAGACCGACCGCGCTCAGCAGGAGGACGCCATGTTCGAACTACGGGGAGCCGTCGCGGTGGTCACGGGGGCGTCGTCGGGCCTCGGACGGCGCTTTGCCCTCGACATGGCGGTCGGGGGCGCGACCGTCATCGGGCTGGCGCGGCGCCGGGATCTGCTGGCCAGCCTGGCCGAGGAGATCCGTCCGGTGTCACCACGCTCGTCCACGATGGCCTGCGACGTCAGCGACACCGACGGCTTCGTCGCCGTATTGCGTGGCGTCGAGAGCGAGCACGGGCGCATCGACGTGCTCGTGAACAACGCCGGGGTCGGCCCACCCCGTGGGGACGAGCCCCTGGACCTGACGGTGTACCGGGCCGTCATGGAGACCAACTACTTCGCCACGGTGGCGGGCACCTTGGCGGTGCTCCCGGGCATGCTCGAGCGTCGCCACGGGGTCGTCGTGAACGTGTCCTCGGACAGCGGTCGGGCCCCGGGACCGCACGAGGCCGCCTACGGCGCGTCCAAGGCGGCCTTGAGCGCGTTCACCGAGAGCCTGTCGTTCGACACCGAGGACAAGGGTGTGCACCTCCACGTCCTGTATCCGGGGTGGGTCCCCACCGCCATGGGCAACGAAGCGCTCGACGCCGGAATGCCGATGCCGCCCCGCATGGTCCGCCGTTCCGAGGAGCAGGTGTCGCACCTCGTGCTGGCGCGCATGGGCGGAGCCAAGGTCGACATCGACGCCGCCCCCATCGCCAAGCTGGCGCCGGTGGGCCGGGCTCTGTTCCCCGGCGCCTACCGCAAGGGGGTGCGCAGGGCGACCGGGTGACCGGTGGCCCTCACACGACGAGCTGGACCTTCGAGACCGTGACGGCCTGCCCGCCCAGCACCACGCGCGATCCCTGGCGGGTCATCCGCACCACGCCCCCTCGTGCCGAGGCCTGTTCCCCCACCAGCGCGTCGCGTCCGAGGCGCTCCCCCCAGTACTCGGCCAGCGCGCAGTGAGCGGAGCCCGTGACGGGGTCCTCGGCGATGCCGGCATTGGGGGCGAACACCCGACTGACACAGTCCACGCCGGGGCGGTCACCAGCGGCGGTGACGATGACACATCGCCCCCCCAGGGCCGCCACCCCCGGCTGGTCCGGGTCCAGGGCCCGCACCGTGCCGGCGCCGGACAACTCGACCAGGAGATCGGCGCGGCCCCGGGCGAAGCCGCGCACGTCTGTCCCGGATGCAAGGCCGAGGGCGGCCGCCAACGACGGGGGAACGGTCTCCGGGGTGGTCGGGTCGGCAGGGAAGTCCATCTCGATCCAGCCATCACCGGCCGGAGCGCACCGCAGCTCGCCGCTGCGGGTGTGGAACGCGCCGGCGCCGCCCAGCACGTGAGCCGAGGCCAAGGTGGCGTGTCCACACAGGTCGACCTCCACCGTGGGCGTGAACCACCGCAGGTCGTACGAACCATCGGCGCGCGGCACCACGAAGGCCGTCTCCGACAGGTTCATCTCGCGGGCAATGGCCTGCATGCGGTCCTCGTCGGGGAAGCCGTTCACGATGGCGACGGCCGCCGGGTTCCCGGCGAAGGGACGGTCGGTGAACGAGTCGACGACGATGAGGTCCATGGATCACGATACGCCACCTCGGGGGCCCGATCTGACGGGGCGTTAGACTCCGGCGATGGCACCCACCAAGATCCGCGTCCCCGCCGTGGAGGGATGGTTCACCACCGACGGCGACGCCCCTGCCCTGCTCGGGAGCCGGTGCCGGCAATGCAGCACCTACGCCTTTCCCCGCGAGACCTACTTCTGCGCCAACCCCCGGTGCGACGGCACCGAATTCGACGACGTGGCACTGAGCCGCCGGGGCAAGGTGTGGTCCTACACCGACGCCCGGTACACCCCCCCGGCGCCGTACGTGGCCGCGGACCCGTACGTGCCGTTCTGCATCGCGGCGGTGGAGCTGGCCGACGAGAAGATGGTGGTGATGGGCCAGGTCGTGCCCGAGGTCACGGTGGACGACCTGAGGGTGGGCACCGAGGTCGAGCTGGTCGTGGATGTGCTCTACGAGGACGACGACCATGAATACCTGGTGTGGAAGTGGCGGCCGGTGACGGCTGGATCGGGGGGCTCGGGTGCCTGACGACCGCAGCGTGGCCGTCCTCGGGGTCGGCATGCACCCGTGGGGCAAGTGGGGCCGCAA
>Ga0208849_1001269_pt1 | contig 18350 bp, 19 predicted proteins | sample NGESurdeep072012_10_FD_184470 | JGI IMG/M metagenome (GOLD analysis project Ga0208849, IMG submission 184470) | Arctic peat soil microbial communities from Barrow, Alaska - NGEE Surface sample 53-3 deep-072012 (SPAdes) | ecosystem: Environmental > Terrestrial > Soil > Wetlands > Peat ... | reverse complement strand
GGGCCGGTGGCCGAGCTCGGCGTCGGCACCGGGCGGATCGCGATCCCGACCGCGCTCGCCGGCGTCCAGGTGATCGGCGTCGACACCTCCCCGGGGATGCTCGCCGTCTGCGCGGAGCGCGGCCGGGAGGCGGGTGTCGAGGCGCGGCTCGACCTCCGCCTGGGCGACCTGCGCCGGCCGCCGATCACGGAGATCGTCTCTCTCGTCACCTGCCCGTTTCGGGCGTATCTCCACCTCTCGACCGATGCCGAGCGGCTCGAGGCGCTGCGCGCCGCCCGCGGGCTCCTGCGGCCGGGCGGACCGCTCGTCTTCGACGTCTTCGTGCCGTCCAAGGAGGACATCGACGAGACAGACGGGCGCTGGATCGAGCGGGAGCCGGACATCCTCGAGCGCGCCGACTGGGATCTCGACGAGCAGACGCTCACGCTCTCCGTCCGCGGCGTCGACGGCGAGTCGACGATGACGCTCTGGTGGCTCGAGCCTGCGCGCTGGCACGCGCTGCTCGGAGAGGCAGGCTTCGCGGTCGACGCGTGCTACGGCTGGTTCGACCGGCGGCCCTACAGCGGCGGCGAGGACAGCGTCTGGATCGCGCGCCGAACTTGATGCCCGCAAATTGCGAGAAATACGCGCGCGCACTCCTTGACCTCGCCCGCGGCGCGTCGTACGTTTCCCCTTGCACCGAGCACGGAGCGCGACTAGGTCGAGACCTCGACCGAGCGGCTTGACGAAGAGGGGGCAACCCCGAGGCGAAGAGTCGGTTGGACGGGGTGGACGAAAGCGCCACCGGCTCGGTGAATTTTTTTGCTTTTTTTCGGTGACTCCGCGACCTGGTCTTCAACCAGGTCGCTGCCGTTGGCTCCACTCGTACAACGCGATAGTCCCCGCCATCGCCACGTTCAGCGACTCCGCCTCGCCCGCCTGCGGAATCGACGCGCGCACGTCGCAGCCGGAGAGCACCTCGGCCGGCAGCCCCTCGCGCTCCGCGCCGAGCACGAACACGACCTGTTCGCCGAGCTCCACCCCGGGCAACGGCCGGCCGCCGCGCGGCACGAGCGCGATGCGCGGCCCCGGAGCGTCCTCGAAGTCCGCGAGCGGCACGCGGAACACCGCGCCCATCGACGCGCGCAGCGCCTTCGGCCCCGTCGGGTCGGCGCAGCCTGCCGACAGCGCGACGCCGGCGCCGAACGCGTCCGCCGAGCGGAGCAGCGTGCCGACGTTGCCGGGGTCCGCGACGTGCCAGAGCGCGAGCGTCGCCGGCCGCGTCCCGCGCGGCAGGTCCTCGCGCCGGTAGACGCCGACCGCGCGCGCCGCGTGCGCGAGCGACGAGACCTCGGCGAGCAGCTCCGGCGCGACGGTCTCGCCGGCGACGAGCAGGTCGACCGGCGCGATCCCGGCAGCGCGCGCCGCGTCGACGAGATCCTCGCCCTCCGCGACGAACAGCCCGAGCTTGTCGCGCCAGCGCCGGTCACGGAGCTTGCGGACGAGCTTGAGCCGTTCGTTGTCGCGTGAGGTGATCAGGCTTCGACTGCGGCTTTGGCTTCGAGCGCGGCCTTCGCCGCCTCGGCGATCGTGCCGAACGCAGCCGGGTCGCTGACCGCGAGGTCGGCGAGCACCTTACGGTCGAGCTCGATGCCGGCCCTGCCGAGGCCGTTCACGAACTGGTTGTACGAGAGGCCGTGCAGGCGCGCGGCCGCGTTGATCCGGGTGATCCAGAGCCGGCGGAACATCCGCTTCCGCACCTTGCGGTCGCGGTACGCGTACACGAGCGAGCGCTCGACCTGCTCCTTCGCATACTTGTAGTTGGAGTTCTTGAGGCCCCAGTACCCCTTCGACTGCTCGAGGACCTTGCGGCGCTTCTTCTGCGCGTTGACCGCGCGTTTGACTCGCGGCATGGCTAGCGCTTCCCCAGCATCTTGTTGACGTTCTGCGTGTCGGAGGGAGCGACCTCGAAGTCTCTCCCGAACGCGCGCTTACGCTTCGACGACTTCTTCTCCAACTTGTGACTGCGCATCGTCGACCGCCTCAGCAGGCGCCCCGTCCCCGTCACTTTGAACCGCTTCTTCGCTGCGCTGCGTGTCTTGATCTTCGGCATCTCGTCTCCCTGCGTTCTTCGTCGGCGCGAGCACCATCACCATGTTGCGTCCGTCCAGGATCGGCTGGGATTCGACCAACCCGATCTCCTTGACGTCGTCGGCGAGTCGCATCAGGAGGTCCCGCCCCCGCTCCGGATGGGTGGTCTCGCGACCCCGGAACATGATCGTGACCTTGACCTTCGCGCGCTGGTTCAGAAACCGTTCTACGTGGCCCTTCTTGGTGTTGTAGTCGTGGACGCCGATCTTCGGGCGAAGCTTGATCTCCTTCACGTGGATCTGGCTCTGGTGCTTCCGAGCCTGCTTCGCCTTCTGCTCCTGCTCGTACTTGTACTTCCCGTAGTCCATGACCTTCGCCACCGGCGGGTCGGCCACAGCCGCCACCTCGACGAGGTCGAGGTTCTTGCCGTAGGCGTACTCGCGGGCCTCGTCCGTGGACTTGATCCCGAGCTGGGCCCCGTCGTCGTCTATCAGGCGGACGTTGGGGACGCGGATGGCGTCATTGATGCGCGTCGAATCCCGGTTGGACGGGCGGACGTGCTCGATCGGCCGGCGTCTGGGCCTCAAAGGCAGATCACCAAGTGGGCTTACTCCTCCTCGTCTTGTTGGCTCCAACCAGAAAAGCCGCTGCATGCAGCGGCCCCGATCCTCGTCGACTTTCGACTCGGTTGAACCCCACGCGGGCGCGCTGCCCGGGGAGGTGAGGAACGGGTCCGCTCCTGCTTTTCAGGTCTAGAGGGTAGCAAGCTTCGTCACGAGATCGGCGAGGCTCAGGGTCTCCTGGCCCCCGCCCCGCGTCCGGACGGCGAGGCTCGCGTCCGACTCGCGGTCGCCGTAGACGATCACATACGGGATCTTCTCGAGCTCCGCGCTGCGGATCCGCTTGCCGATCGTCTCGGTCGCCTCCCCGACGTCGGCCCGAAAGCCTGCCTCGCCCAGGCGCGCGGCCACCCCGGCCGCGGCCTCGCCGTGCAGCTCGCCGACGGGCAGCACCCGCACCTGGACGGGCGCGAGCCAGAGCGGGAAGGCGCCCGCGAAGTGCTCGATGAGGATGCCGATGAACCGCTCGAGCGAGCCGAGCAGGGCCCGGTGGATCACGTACGGCGTGTGCTCCTTGTTGTCCGGGCCCATGTAGCTGAGCCCGAAACGCTGCGGCATCTGGGCGTCGAGCTGGATCGTCCCCATCTGCCAGGAGCGGCCGAGGACGTCCGTCATGTGCAGGTCGATCTTCGGCCCGTAGAAGGCGCCGTCGCCCTCGTTCACCGCGTAGTCGATCGCGCGCCGCTCGAGCGCCGAGCGGAGGGCCGCCTCGGTGAAGTCCCACTCCTCGTCGGTGCCGAGCTTCTTGTCCGGCCGCGTCGACAGCTCGAAGCGCGCCTCCATCCCGAACAGGTCGTAGAGGAACTTCACGTAGTCGAGACAGGCGAAGACCTCGCCCTCGATCTGCTCGGGGGTGCAGAAGATGTGCGCGTCGTCCTGCGTCACGTGCCGGACGCGGAGCAGTCCGTGCAGGGTGCCCGCAAGCTCGTTGCGGTGGAGCGTCGACGCCTCGGCGAAGCGGAGCGGCAGGTCGCGGTACGAGCGGAGCTGGCTGCCGAACAGGAGCATGTGCCCGGGACAGTTCATCGGCTTCAGCCCGTACGTCCTGCCGTGGTCGTCGTTCGGCGGGATGAGGAACATGTGCTCGCGGTACTGCTCCCAGTGGCCCGACGTCACCCACAGCTCGGTGTCGTAGATCAGCGGCGTCTTCACCTCGAGGTAGCCGCGGTGCCCGTTCTCGCGGCGACGCAGATCCTCGAGCGCGTTGAAGATCACCATCCCCTTCGGGTGCCAGAGCGGCGAGCCGGGCGAGTGCTCGTCGAAGTGGACGAGGTCGAGCTGGATGCCGAGCACGCGATGGTCGCGGCGCTTTGCCTCCTCGAGCCGTGCGAGGTGCGCGTCGAGGTCGGCCTTCGAGTAGAACGCCGTGCCGTAGATCCGCGTGAGCTGCGGCTTCGTCGAGTCGCCGCGCCAGTACGCGCCCGCGAGGCCGGTGAGCTTCAGCGCCTTGATCGGCGCCGAGTTCTGGAGATGTGGTCCCCGGCAGAGGTCGGTGAAGTCGCCTTGCGTGTACAAGGAGATGTCGCCCTCGGCGGTGTCGACGAGCTCGACCTTGAAGGGCTCGCCCTCGGCCGCGAAGCGCGCCTTCGCCTCGTCGCGCGAGATCTCCTCGCGCGACCACGTGCGACCTTCCTTCAGCTCGCGCGCGATCTCGGCCTCGATCGTCTCGAGATCCTCCTCGCGGATCGGCTCGGGGAAGTCGAAGTCGTAGTAGAAGCCGTTCTCGATCGGCGGCCCGATCGCGACCTTCACTCCCGGGTACAGCCGGCGGACCGCCTCGGCGAGGAGGTGCGCCGACGAGTGGCGGAGGACGGAGAGAGCATCCGGATCGCCCGTGTCGCGGGTGGTCAGGATCTGGATCGGCTGCCCATCCTCGAGCGGCAGGCGGAGATCCTGAACGTGCCCGTTCGCCCGGATCAGCACCGCCTGCTCGGCGAGCTTCGGCCCGATCGCGCGCGCCGCGTCGAGGCCGGTCGCGCCGTCGGGAAGCTCGAGTTCGGAGTTGTCTGGGAGGACGATTTTCATGCTCGTAGACATTATCGGCGTGCGACGCGACAAGCACGTGGACGTCGTCGTTCGCACGCGCCGCACGGCGGTGCGCACGTGCGAATCACAATTCGCACACATTTCCGTACCCACCGATCGAGTGCAAAAGATGTCGAAATAGCGAAGGAACGCCGATACTTTGGGTGAATCCGACCGATACAGCGCGCATACTGCGCGGTGTCGGTGCCACCAACACTCGCACCACCAGGAGGAGGCAAATGGCGACAGCACGGAAAAGGACCGGAGCCGGCTCGCGTAAGGCTACGGCCCGTAAAAGCGGGGGCGCAAAGCGCACCACCGCAAAGCGCGCGACCGCAAAGCGCGCGCCGGCCCGCAAGAGCACGGCGAAGCGGGCCACCGCAAAGCGCACGACCGCGAAGCGCAGCACGGCCAAGCGGAGCACCGCCAAGAAGACGACCGCCAAGCGCGGCGCCGCGAAGAAGCGCACCGTCAAGCGGAGCACCGCGAAGCGGACGACCGCGAAGCGCAGCACGGCCAAGCGGAGCACCGCCAAGAAGCGCGCCGTCAAGCGCAGCCCCGCCAAGAAGCGGACTGTCAAGCGCGGCGCCGCCAAGAAGCGCACCGTCAAGCGGAGCACCGCGAAGCGCACGACCGCCAAGCGCGGCACGGCCAAGCGGAGCACCGCCAAGAAGCGCACCGTCAAGCGCGGCGCTGCGAAGAAGCGCACCGTCAAGCGGACAACCGCGAAGCGGGCGCCTGCAAAGCGGACCGCCGCGAAGCGCGGCACCGCGAAGAAGCGGACTGCGAAGCGCAGCACCGCGAAGCGCACTCCTGCCCGCCGTACATCGAGTACGCGAGCACGGACCGGCACGAGCCGGACCGGCACGCCCGCCGCCGCATCCGGCGGCGTGACGCCGTCCCTCCCGCCCTCGACGGAAACCGCCGGCGAGCTGAGCTCCGATGTTCCGAGCATCAGCGAGCCCTCGCCGTTCCCCGTGGGCGACGAGTCGGCGCCGAGCTAGACGCCGGTAGGAGGAAACGCACGTTCGGAGGGCCCCGCTCGTCGGGGCCCTCCCCGTTCTGCGGGGCCCCCGGCGTACGCGAATCCCCCGATACCGGCGTAGGACAAGCCGCAGCGAGGTTCGGTGCGCGGTCTGATGGCAGCGCCCCCTGTGCAGAGAAGACTCCAGATAGAGGTCGAGCCAGAAAGAGGCCCGGCGCAACGAAAAGGAGTTTGAGATGCGCAAGGTATTCGAGATCGGCGGGCTTGTCGCAGCTGCCGTCCTGATCGCGTTCGGAGTCGCAGCGATCGTGCTCGGAGTGGACGGCAAGAACACCGTGGCGAACAGCCTCAAGACGCAGCAGATCGTCGGCACGTCCGACATGACGCCCGCGGGCATCACCGCCGAGGCGCAGAAGGCCGGGCTGAAGAACGTGACCATCCCGACCTGCAGCGTCGCGAACAAGGCCGTGAACAGCGGCTCGACCGCGCGGTGCTTCGCGGAGTACATGCAGATTCACGCGCTCGAGTCAACGGGCGGCGCCTTCTATTCGCAGATGGGTCAGTACGTCGCGAAGCCGGGGACGCCGAAGTCCGACCTCAGCGCAGGCGGCGGTACGAGCAACACGCAGTACGCCGTCATCGATCCGGCCACGAAGCAGCCGGTGTCCAACGGCGCCCGCAACGTGTGGGTGACGGAGACCGCGCTGACGACCGCGCTGAACACCTCCTACATGGCCGACCAGCTCGGCACGTTCGGGATCGTCGTCGGGATCGCCCTGCTGCTCTCCGGCTTCGGGTTCGCGATCCTCGCGATCGGGGGCGCGCTGCGAAACCCTGAGAACGCACTGCACCTTGCATTCGGCGCGCGCACGCCGAAGACCGGCGGAACGAAGCCCGTTCCGACGGCGTAACACGCTGCGCATCTCAGCCTGGAGGCCCGCCCTAGCCGGCGGGCCTCTTTGCGTCCGGCGTAGCATTGCCGCACCATGAGCGTGCCCGCCAACGAGGTGAAGGGGCTGCGCGCTCTCGTCGCGGTCGGCGTGGCGTTGAGCTCGGAGCTGTCGCTCGACGCGCTGCTCCGGCGGATCGTCGAGGCGGCCGTCGAGCTGACGGGCGCCCGCTACGCCGCGCTCGGCGTGATCGACCGGGCCGGCACGGCGCTCGAGCGGTTCATCACCACGGGGCTCTCGGACGAAGAGCACGCGGCGATCGGTGATCTGCCGCGCGGCCGCGGCATCCTCGGCGTCCTGATCAGCGAGGCGCGGCCGCTCGTGCTCGCCGACCTGTCGCAACACGAGCGTTCGGTCGGGTTCCCGGCGAACCACCCGCCGATGCGCACCTTCCTCGGCGTCCCGATCACGCTGCGCGGCATCGCCTACGGCAACCTGTACCTGACCGAGAAAGCGGGCGGCGCCGAGTTCACCGCGGATGACCAGGACCTCGTCTCGCTGCTTGCAGCGCAGGCCGCCGTCGCGATCGAGAACGCGCGGCTGTACGAGTCTGCGACGCGCTGGCTGCATCAGCTGGAGTCGCTGAACGAGGTCGGGAACGCGTTGTTGTCCGAGCTCGAGCTGCCGCGCCTGCTCGCGCTGATTGCGCGCCGCCTGCGCGAGCTCGCCGAGGCGCGCCTCGTCATGATCGCCCTGCCACAGGCCGACGGCGATTTCCGGATCGAGGCCGCCGACGGCGATCGTGCCGCGGAGATGCTCGGCGTGGCGGTGTCGGGGACGATGTCGAAGTCGGCGCGCGTGGTCGAGCGCCGCCACAGCGAGCGCGTGGACTCGATGGTCGACGACCACGAGCTCTCGGTCGACGTCGCGCGGCGGATGGGCGGCACGGCGGCGCTGTTCGTGCCGCTGATCCTGCGCGGGAAGGCGATCGGCGTGATCACCGTCGTCGACCGCCTGGGCGTCGATCCACGCTTCTCCGACGATGACCTGCGGCTGGCGGAGGTGTTCGCCGACCGTGCCGTCTCGGCCGTCGACCTGTCGCGGCGCGTCGCCCGCGACTCCTTGCGCCGGGTCGTCGCCGGCCAGGAGCTCGAGCGGGCGCGCCTCGCGCGGGAGCTGCACGACGAGACCGGCCAGGCGCTGACGTCGATCCTGCTCGGCCTCCGCGCGATTCAGGAGAGTGACGACGTCGGCCAGGCGGTCGACGACGTCCGCGCGCTCGTCGTGTCGACGCTCCAGGACGTCCGCCGGCTCGCGGTCGAGCTCCGGCCGAGCGCGCTCGACGACTACGGCCTCGTGCCGGCGCTCGAGCGGTTGACCGCGACCGTCACCGAGCAGGGCGGCCCCGCAGTCGACCTCGAGGCGCAGCTCGGCGACGAGCGCCTGCCGGGCGAGGTCGAGACGGCGCTCTACCGGATCGTGCAGGAGGCGATCACGAACGCGATGAAGCACGCCGAAGCCAACAGCATCAGCGTCGTCGTCACCCGCACGGTCAGCGCCGTGACGGCGGTGATCGAGGACGACGGCCGCGGGATCGACCCGTCCGCAGGCGGCGACGGACTGGGTCTGACGGGTATGCGCGAACGGCTCGCACTGCTGGACGGCCGGCTTCAGGTCGAGTCGAGCTCCGGCGCCGGTACTACGATCGTGGCGGAGGTTCCGTTGCGATGAGCGATATCCAGGTTCTGATCGTCGACGACCATGCCGTTGTGCGCTCGGGCCTGCGGCTGCTGCTCGACCGCGAGGAAGGGCTCCACGCCGTCGACGAGGCCTCGAACGCCGAGGAGGCGCTCTTCCGCACGATCGAGCACAAGCCCGAGGTCGTGCTGATCGACGTGACGATGCCCGGCGAGAGCGGGATCGAGGCGATCCCGAAGCTCCTGAAGGCCTCGCCCGACTCGAAGGTGCTCGTGCTCTCGATGCAGGACGACCCGGGCTATGTCCGCGAGGCGTTCGCCGCCGGCGCGAGCGGCTACGTGCTCAAGGAGGCGGCCGACACGGAGGTCGTCGCGGCGATCCGCGAGGTCGCGGCGGGTGGCAGCTACGTCAACCCGGCGCTCGGCGCGCGCATGGTCGCCGCGGCAGCCAAAGACACGGCGGAGGCGCAAGCCGATCCGCTCTCCGCGCGCGAGCATGAGGTGCTGCGGCTGCTCGCGCTCGGCCACACGAACCAGGAGATCGCGAAGACGCTCTTCATCTCCGTCCGCACCGCAGAGACTCACCGCGCCCACATCATGCGGAAGCTCGGCCTCGCCTCCCGTGCCGAGCTCGTCCGCTACGCGCTCGGCAACCAGATCCTCGAGTCGGACTGAGCGTCAGCGCGGCCGGGCGAAGACGACGAGCAGCGCGAGCTGCTCGTACGCGCTGAAGCGGTGGTCGGCGCCCGCCGGGACGAACGCCGCGTGACCGATGTCCAGCTGCATGAACGTTCCCTCGAGCTCGAGCGTGCCCGCCCCCTCGAGCACGAGGTAGAGCTCGTCGTCGGCGTGCGGCTGCTGGCGATCCGGCTCGGGAGCGACGAGCACGTAGACGCCGATCTCGAGACCCGGCGACTCGTGGACGACCTCGTACCCGCCCTGCTCGCGCAGCCGCGCGAGCGCCGCCGCGACGTCGATGGGGTCGGGTTGCACCATGCCCGTCATCATCGCAGCTGGACGCGCATCGACAGCGCACCTCGCCACGCGATCGCGGCCGCGAAGACCGCGGTGCCGGTGATCACGCCGAGCAGTCCGATCGAGACCGCGACCCTGACCGCGTCCGAGGCGTCCACCCCTGTCGCAACGAGCACGGCCCCGCCGGCACCGGCCTGCGTAGCCGCCCCGGCGAGACCGACCGGCAACGCCGCTGCAGCAGCGCCCGCGCAGAGGAAGAGCAGGGAGAGCGGCACCGAGTAGCCGATGCCGAGCGCGCCGAGAGAGAGCAGGACGGCGACCGCGCGGATGAGCCAGCAGCCGGAGACGAGCCCCCACGCCTCGGCCGCGCGCCGCAGCGACGTCGTGCGCGTGCTCACCCACCGGCCCAGCCGAAAGCGCAGCGTCCGCCGGTGCGCGGCCAGGCGCGGCAGCGCGCAGATCAGCGTCGCCGACGCGACGCCGGCGGCTGCGACGACGCCGAGCGCGACTCGGACGCCGGTTCCGGCATTCGGGAGGACGGCGCCTGCGAGCGCGAGCGGCGCGAGCGCGGCGCTGTCGATCAGGCCGAGCATGACGAGCGAGAGGCAGAGCGCGCGCACGCCGGCAGGGCACCCGGGATAGCGGCGGACGACCGCGATGCGCATCGCGTCGTCGAACCGGCCGGGAAGGAGAACGCCGACGAGCGCCGCGCCTCCGTTCGCGGCGGCGAGCGCAATGGGCGTCGGCCGCTCTTCGGGAGCGAACAACCGTCCCCAGCCGAACGCCTTCAGTACCTGGGCAACCACGAGCAGGAGCGCCGCGACGACGAGGAGACCGGGGTGCGGACTGGAGAGGGGCCATGACATCGACGCGAAGTGCCGCGCGGCCAGTACCCCGAGCGCGACCGTGAGCGCCCCGGAGACGGCGCCGACGGCCCAGCGCCCGCGCCGGGAACGGTGAACGCGCGCGTACGCGCCGACGAGCAGGCGGTAGCGCGACTCGAGCAGGATCGGCGCGGCGGTGACGACCACCGCGGTCAACGGATCGAGATGGGGCCTGTCGTCGTCGCGCGAGCGCGTCGGCAGAGACACTAGGCCAGTATGTTGACGGAACGGGCCGCGACGAGCAGCACCGTCACTGCCGACACGGCGGACTCGATCAGCATCAGCGACTTCGCCCGGCGCGTGAGCGGCATCGCGTCGGTCGGGCTGAAGGCGATCGAGTTCGTGAACGACAGGTACACGTAGTCGAGGAGGCGCGGATGCCATCCCGGCTCGGCCAGCTGCGGGTTCTCGAGTTGGGGAAACTGAAAGTCGGGCGGCGGCGGATCTGGCTCGAGCCGGCGGATGGGCCCGCCCTGGTCGAGTCCCCAGAACCACAGGCCGAACGCGATCACGTTCGTGCCCCAGATCGTGACCGCCTTCAGCAGCAGCTCCGGACCGCTCTTCTCGTCGCCGCTCACGAGCGAGCCGATCAGCGCGGCGAGCGCAAGCGCGTTGACGGCGCTGATGACGGCGAGGAGGCTGACGGCCGCCGTCCGCCGGTGCCCGAGCTGCTCGAGCTGCCGCCGCGGCCACCGGAAGGCGAGCGGAAGCAGCAGCGCGAGCTCGGGGCCGACGCACGGCAGCCACACCCACCACGGCAGCCCCCAGAGCTTCCACCCCTTCTGCTCGCTGACGATCGCGAGGAGGAGCTGCAAGGCGATCACGAGCACGACGGCGGGGGCCGCCTCCCAGCGCGACTCGACCTCCTCCTCGTGCACCACGTCTGGGCTACCGCCCTCGGCAGACATCAGGCTGCGTTTCGCGCTGCCGGCGCGATCACCTTCGCGTCGCGCCCGTTTCCGCACGCCTCGCACGCCGCGAGCTTCGGGCGAATCGGAGCGCGACGGTCCAGCGAGCCGTGCCTGCGGGCCGATTCGACAACGACGTCCTCCTCTTGGAACCAACCGTGACCTCCTCGGCTCCGGGCGACTGCGACGCACGTCCGGATGGCCGAGAAGGCCAGGATGGACAACCGCTTAACCGCTGATGCGCTGCTGAACGAGCCGCCTCGTCGACACACCCGCGAGCAGGTTGTCGCCGGGCTTGCGCGCGCGCACGAAGAGCACGAGCGAGCCGCTCCGGCTGAGCGGCATCGCCGCCGTCGGCTGGAGCGTGATCGTCGCCCAGCCCGAGGCATCGGTGACCACCTCGGGCGCGTTTCCGAGCCACGCGTACGGCAGGCCGATCGCGTAGACCATCGCGCCCTGGATGGAGAAGCCGCGCGTGTCCGAGACGTGGAAGCGCGCCGTGAACGCGCCGCGCGTGCGGAGCGGGTTGGGCGTGAAGTGCAGGTTGTCGATCGTCAGCCGGTTCGGCAGCGACACCTGCGTGACCGAGATCGCCTTGCCGCCCGTCGTCGCGAGCGCCGGCGCGACGAGGCTCGTCTCCTGCGAGGTGGCGAGCGTCGCGCCCTTGCCGTTCGTCGCCGTCACCTTGGCCAGCAGCGTGTTGCCGACGTCCACGGAGCCCGCGGTGTACGTCGCGGCCACCGCGCCGGAGATGTCCGTGCACGCGCCCGCGGTTGCGCAGCGCTGCCACTGGTACGTGAAGGTCGGTGCGGGCGAGCCCGTCCAGCCGCCGGGAGCGACGGTCAACACCTGGTTCTCCTTCGTCGTGCCCGAGATCACGGGCGGCGACGTGTTGACGGGCGCGACGCCGGTGGCGGTGACCGTGCCGGTTGTCCGCGAGGTGGCCGAGGCGGAGCCGGATGCGTTCGTCGCGGTGACGATGACACGAAGCCGGCTGCCGACATCGGCGGTCGTGACCGTGTATTGCTTGCCGGTGTTGCCGGCGCCGATTGCCTTGCAGTTGCCGCCCTGCGAGTCGCAGGACTGCCAGGCGTACGTGTAGGACGCCGGACTGTTCGACCAGGTGCCGTGCGAGGCGGTCACTGTCGAGCCGTCGCGCGCAGAGCCTGACACCGACGGCAGCGACGTGTTCTGCGGGGCCGCGGCCGTGCCGAGGGCGAAGGCGATGCCGGCGGAGACTGCCAGCGCCGCGACGACCGCACCGGCGAGAGCGCCGAGCTTCGTCGGGTGCAAATGCCTGAAGAGCGTCATGTTCGGTCCTTCCTCTCAGCATGAGCTTGGATGCCGGCGACTCGTACGCCGACCGCCTTGCTCCGACCTCTCTGCTGAGGGCGGACTCGTCGCGAGGCGAGCTTTCGTGGGCCCCGCTCCGGCGAGCGTAGCAGCGGTTACGGAAGGGGGGGCGGCTGGGCCACGTGCCGGCGCCGCGTCCGCAGGCGGAAGACGATGCCGGTGGCGATGCCGACGAGCCAGCCGAGGACGGCGGCCGCCAGGATGATCCAGACGAGCGAGGCGCGGGTCGTGCCGACGACCCAGCTCAGCTGCACCCGCCGCGTGTTCGCGACCGCGAGCGCGATCACGACGACGAGGAGCCCGATGAGCACGAACGCCCACGCGTAGAGCCCGGCACGATGACCCTTCCGACGGATCCGCACACGGCGCGGTTCGGCAAGCTCCGTCGCCGGCTGCTGCGCGCGTGTCGCCGTTTCCGGTGATGCCTCAGGGGTCTCCATCGTCGATCCTCCCTCGGTCTGAAGCCTGATCGCTCCGGCCTGCGCTGCTGAGGCGGATCCGTTCTGCCGCGCCTGTTGCTGAGGCGCCGCACCGGAGCAGCATAGCGCCGGCAGCGGGGGAATCTGCGGCCCCTGATACAGTTTCGGAGGTAGGAGCAGCGCTTTCAATGACCACGACGAACGCGGAAAGCGTCTGATTCGCGTTGGGTGAGACCGAGATTCAGCACCTGCGTGTCCTGATCGCGAACGAACGCCGCGACCGGCTCGAGTTGCTCGCCCAGGTCGTCGCCGGGCTCGGGCACGAGGTGATTGCGCGCGAGATCGAGGTCGTGGAGGTCGGTGCGGTGACGGCGCGCGAGCGACCCGACGTGGCGCTTGTCGGACTGGGCCTCTCCTCGCAGCACGCACTCGAGCTGATCGAGCAGATCGTCCACGAGTCCACCTGCCCGGTGATCGCGCTTCTCTCCGCCGAGGAGCCCGCCTATGTTCGTGAAGCGGCGAAGCGCGGCGTCTTCGCGTACATCGTCGACACCACTCCCGACGAGCTCCAGAGCGCGATCGACATCACCCTCCAGCGCTTCACCGAGTACCACAACCTCCGGGGGGCGTTCGGACGCCGCGCCGTGATCGAACAGGCGAAGGGAATCCTGATGGCCCGCCACGCGATCGACGCCGACAGAGCGTTCGACATGCTGCGAGACCACTCCCAGCACAACGGCCACAAGCTCGCCGACGTGGCCGGGGCGATCGTCGACAGCCATCTGCTGTTGCTGCCCTCGCCGGCTGCCGAGCACTGAACCAGCCGAAAGCGGGTTCCGGCACGGGCGGCTGCTAGACTTGTTGCGCGCGCGCCCAACGAGATCGGCGCGAGCGAAGAGTCCGCCCTCAGCAGAGTAGGTCGGAGCACGTCATTGGCTGATGCAGTTCCCGGTCGGCGATGGCGCTCAGGCTGAGGAAAGGACAGAAGATGAAGTTCTCCGAATCCGGACCGTGTGCGAAACGCTCACGCTCCAAGGCAACGCCGATCGGGCTGATGTTGCTCGGGTTGCTCGTGGCATTGACACTCACGAGTAGCGCCGGAGCGTTGACGCGCGCGAACAGCGCCAGCTCTGCGACGACGCCGACCGTTCCGCTCGGAGCTGCCGGCAGCTTCGCCGTTCTCGCCGGCACCGTTCCGTACATCACGAACGTGCCGACCTCCGCGATCATCGGCAACGTCGGACTCGATCCGGGCCCCGGCAGCGGCATCGCCGGACTGACGTGCTCCGAGGTCTCCGGCGCGATCTACGCCGTCGACGCCACGGGCCTGCCGTGCTTCTCGATCAACAAGCCGCTGCTCGACACGGCCAAGAACGACCTGACGACCGCGTATCTCGACGCTCAGGGGCGGATACCCGCCACGAGCTTGGGAACGGGTGACAACGCGCTCGGCAGGACGCTCGCCCCGGGCATCTACAGCTTCGGCCATGCGACGACGGACAATCTGATCGGCAACCTGACGCTCAGCGGCGATCAGAACGCCGTCTGGGTCTTCCAGGCCTCGTCCGATCTCCGCACTGCGGTCGGCAGCACGATGACCCTCACCGGCGGAGCACAGTCCTGCAACGTCTTCTGGCAGGTGACGAGCACTGCGGTGCTCGGCGGCAGCTCGACGTTCGTCGGAACGATCCTCGCGTTGACCAGCATCACGGTCGGCAACGGCGCGGCGATCGACGGCCGCCTCCTGGCACAGACGAACGAGGTCACCCTCATCGCCGACACGATCCGCACGCCCGGCTGCGTCGGCGGACTGCAGGCCCCGAGCCGCGAGATCTACTGCGACCCGTCCGGCAAGGCGTACGACCTCGTGATCGGGCAGAACCTCCTGCCCCCGTACAACACCCTGGGACTCGTCGACGCGTACGTCGATCCGGTCACGGGCGCGAAGTCGTGCAACTTCCCGGCGGTCGTTCCGACGCCGACGGCGACGACGCCCACCGCTCCGACGCCAACGCCAACGCCAACTCCAAAACCACGCCCCGTCCCACGTAAACCGACGCCGGTCCCGCCGGCGAAGACGCCGGCCAAGAGCACTGCCGGCAACGCTGTTCCGACCCCGAGCCCGGCGCGGCACCCCTTCGGCCTCACCGGTTGATTTCGGGTTGAGCAAGGCAGGAATCACGAGCGGGCGTCCCCAACGCCCGCTCCTCCTGCTTCTCGCATGCGTCTCGCTCTGCGCGCTGACGTCGCCGGGCACGGCGTCGGCGAACGGCGAGGCCGTCACCGTCACCCCGACGCAAGAGCTCGTCGGACTGCTCCGGCCGCACCAGGCTCGCACTGCGCCGTCGGCGCACGCGACGCCGCTCGTCGTCGTGCCCGCGCAGACGCCGATCACGGACGAGCGGACGGTCCTTCCCGTTCTCGCGCACCACGGGCAATGGCTGCAGGTCAGACTCCCCGGCCGCCCGGACGGCCACACGGGGTGGATCAGCCGCGAGCAGACGGCACGCTCCTTCACCGACTGGCACATCGTCATCGACCCTGCGCGCCGGCGCATCGTCGTCTACCGGAACGGCCGGCCCGTACGGATCTTCACCGCCGTCGTCGGCAAGCCCTCCACGCCGACGCCGACCGGTCAGTTCTTCGTCGAGGAATCGATCGCGCTGCGACCCAACGACGTCGGCGCGCCGTATGCCCTCGCCCTGAGCGCGCGCTCCAACGTGTTGCAGGAGTTCGCCGGCGGCCCGGGCCAGATCGCGCTGCACGGACTGGACAACATCGGCGGCGTGCTCGGCACGGCCGTCTCGCACGGCTGCGTGCGCCTTGCCGACGCGACGATGCGCTGGCTCGTCGTCCGCATCGGCCCGGGCACGCCCGTCACCGTCGAGGCAGACCGATCGGACGCTGCGCAGGCTTCGTTCGCGGGGACGAAGATCGTGTTCCATCGCCACCACGGGTGACGTCGCCGTACAGCTCGGGCCGCCGGTCCTCGAACAGGCGCACCGCGTACTGGCCCTCGCCGGGCTCCTTCGTCTTCTCACGCGCGAGCTCGACGTCGATCTCCGCGATCAGCAACGCCTCGCCTTCGCCGCCGCCCTCGACGAGCACGCGGCCGAGCGGGTCGACGACCTGGCTGTGCCCGAAGAACGTGACCCCCACCTCGGTGCCGACGCGGTTCGCCATCAGGAAGTAGACGGCGTTCTCGACCGCGCGCGTGCGCGGGATGAAGTCGGCGAGGTCACGCGACGCGACCGGTGAGTTCGTCGGGTGCACGACGATGTCGGCACCTTGCAGCGCGAGCACGCGCGTGATCTCGGGGAAGCGCCAGTCGTAGCAGACCTGCATCCCGATCCTGCCGAGCGGCGTGTCGACCACCGCGTAGTCGTCGTCGCCGGGAGTCGTGAAGCAGTCCGCGCCGATGCAGGCGATGTGCGACTTCCGGTAGCTGCTTACGAGACCGTCGGGGCCGATCAGCACCGCCGTGTTGCGGAGCAGGTCGCCGTCGCGCTCGAGCAGGCCGAGCACACAGTGGACCCCGAGACTCCGGCACGCGCGACCGAGCGCGTCGGTGCTCGGGCCGGGAACGGGTTCCGCACAGCGTGCCGCTTCCTCGGCGCTCGCGAAGATGTAGCCGCTGAGCGCGCACTCCGGGAAGACGACGAGCGAGCAGCCAGCGGCCGCCGCTTCCTCGAGCCGCTCGACGCAGCGCCGCAGGTTGCCCTCGACGTCCCCGAGCTTCGGATCGGACTGCACGATTCCGGCGCGCATCACGTACCTCCTCCGCGGATCGCGTGCTGAAGCTCCCGGTACTCCGCACCCGTCAGGTCCACTTCGATCACCGTGCTCACCGGGCGGGCGAGCGCGTCGCGCACAGCCGCTCGCAGGCCGTCCGCGTCGGAGACGTGCGCACCTTCGGCGCCGAGCGCCCGGCCGATGTCCGCGAGACGCGCGGGCGAGAAGTCGACGCCGAGCCGGCGGAACCGCCGGTCTTCCTGCTTGATCCGGATCAGGCTGAGGCTTGCATCGTTGAGGATGACGACGATCACACGGGCGCCGAGACGCGCTGCTGTCTCGAGCTCCATCCCGTGCAGCAGAAAGCCGCCGTCGCCCGTGAACGCGATCACCGCCTCGTCCGGCCGGGCCAGCGCCGCGGCGATCGCGGCGGGCACCGCATATCCCATCGTCGCGAGACCGTCCGAGATCAGGAAGCGCCGTGGCTGGGTCGAGCGCCAGAACCACGTCGCGGCGAACATGTGCGCGCCCGCGTCGACGGTCACGGTCGTCTGCGGCGGCGCTTCGGCCAGGACCGACTCGACCACCTCGACCGCGCTCAGCGATCCGGGCGCAGCGATCCGCAGCCCCGCGAGCAGCGCCTGCCGCCGCTGCGCGATCTCCGCCGCGGACCACTCGGACGCGCCGGCGTCGAACGAGGCGGCAAGCTGGCCGACGAGCGCGGCGACATCGCCCGTCGCGGTCCAGCGGGGCCGATAGCCGGGCGCCGGTTCGCGGTGTGCCCGCAGCGCGAGCACCGGGGCGCTCGCGTGCCACGGCCGCGGCAGCAGCTCGATCGGGTCGAGCCCGACTGCGAGCAGGAGGTCCGCAGCCGCGAGCAGCTCGCCTTCGATCACGGCGTTGCTGACGATCCCACACCAGTGGTCGTGGTCCTCCGGAAAGACGCCCTTGCCCTTGTACGAGCAGAGCACAGGCGTCGACAGCCGCTCGGCGAGCGCGACCAGCTCGGTCTGCGGACAGCTCGCCGCCTCGTCGCCGACGAGCAGCACAGGTCGCCGCGCAGCGGCGAGCGCCGACACGGCGTCGGCCGGAAGCTGCTCATGCCGCGCGGCGACGTTCGGCACTTCATCGGTGGGCGCAGCGTCGCCGTCCGCATCGCGGGGAAACTCGAGATACACCGGCCCGGCGGGAGGTTCGGCTGCGAGCGTCAACGCGCGCTCGACGACAGCGGCCGCATTCGCCGCGGTCAGCGTCTCGTGCCATTTCGTCACCGGCGCGAGCAGCGCGCGCTGGTCGAGCACCTGGTGGCCCGTCGTCTCGAGCTCCGCTGCGGAGAACCGGTCTCCGATCAGCAGCACGGCGCTCTGGTCGAGCAGCGCGTGGGCAATGCCGTTGACCACGTTCGCAGTCCCCGGGCCGAGTCCGACGAGCATCGCCACCGGCTTCCCGGTCAGGTCGGCGTACGCCGACGCCATGAACGCGGCTCCGCCCTCGGAGCGCGCGAGGACGACGCCGACGCCGCGGTCGGCGAGCGCCTCGATCACGTCGAGGTTCGTGCCGCTGCCCGGGAACACGAAGACGCGATCGGCAGCCCGCGCTGCGATCGCGTCGGCGAGCACGTCGGCGACGACGCTCACCGCTGCGCGTTCGCGAGGAAGCGCGACCGCACCCACGCAGGGTCGACGAACGGGCTCGGCCCCGGCCACTCCGCCTCGTCAATCCGCGCCAGCACGACGCCGGGACGCGCGAGCGCTCGGACGAGGTCGCCGACCTCGGCCGGTGTGGCCGCCGT
>Ga0208849_1001268_pt1 | contig 18377 bp, 18 predicted proteins | sample NGESurdeep072012_10_FD_184470 | JGI IMG/M metagenome (GOLD analysis project Ga0208849, IMG submission 184470) | Arctic peat soil microbial communities from Barrow, Alaska - NGEE Surface sample 53-3 deep-072012 (SPAdes) | ecosystem: Environmental > Terrestrial > Soil > Wetlands > Peat ... | reverse complement strand
AGCGGCTTGCGGCGGCGAATCCTCGGCAGGATGAAATCGGCCGTGGACTGTCTTCTCAAACGTCATCCTGGCGTTCGGCCGGGCCTCGATCGAGAGTGAGCGGTTCTGCAGTGTCGCCGGCACCCAGCCGCGAGACTCGCGAAATACCGCCCGTAGTACTGATCGTCTGCAGCTGCGCGCCGTACGGCAGCCGCGGCGGCCATGCCAAGGAAAATGCGGCAGCCCGAGCAAGACTGAGATTGGGGTTGTAGCAGGGATCAGCGTCAAGCACGTCCTTCCAGCGCTCGCGGATTGTTTTCACGTCGTGACGGAATTGATCGCGCCGTTCCGCGGAGTCATGGTGTCCTAAGGTCAGCGATTCGTGGTGGAACATCTCAACGCAGGGTGTCCAGATGATTCGGTCGCCAGACAGTCTAACTTTGATACACAGATCGACATCATTAAAGGCCACCGGCAGCGTTTCATCGAAACCGCCGACTGCCTCGAATGTCTCGCGCCTGACGACCATGCAAGCGGCGGTCACACACGAATAATCCTGCTCGAGGATGGCGCGGCCGAAATAGCCGTCGTAGCCGCGTCCTCGGCCTCTGAAAACATGGTCTGCAACATGGTCCACGCCGAGGATAACCCCGGCGTGTTGGATGCTTCCGGATGGATAGTAGAGCTTTGCACCGACAACACCGACGCCATCAAGCAGCGCGCGAGCAATCATGCGTTCAAGCCAAGACGGCGTGATGACTTCAACATCATCATTGTAAAAGCAAAAAAACTTGCCGCGTCCGGAATTCGCACCGAGATTGCTGACCCGGGAATAATTGAACGATTTCTCCTCATATTGGACAATTCGGACGCGAGGGTGTGCCAATATCTCGGCAAATTCTGAACGACTCTTTGCGGCGTGAAGATGTTCCGAATAGACGAGAAGCAACAGCTCAAACGTCTGATAGCTCGATCGGTTCAGTATCGAACTAAGGCAGTTTGCGGCGGTGACGCTTGAGAGAGTTGTTGGTACAACAATGCTGACAAGAGGCATCGAGCGAGAAATATCATAATCGACCTTATAGGAACTATTCAGAACTGGTCCGACGCGCGCATGGATCCCAACGCGCTGAAGATGGTCGGAAATGGCCATTTTTCCCGCTTCCCAAGCATAGCTTTTAGCGCCGGCGCCGCTCGCAGCTGATCCGGGCAGCGTGCGCCAATGGTAAAGCACGCGCGGGATGTGCCTAATGCGCTCGATTGCGGTGCGCTCGGCGCACCGCAGAACTAAATCGTGATCTTGGGAGCCTTCGTAGCCTTTGCGAAATCCGCCAACGTCCTCTAGCAGCTTACGCCGATAAACTCCAAAATGAGAGAACGCGTTCTGCGAAAGCATGAGGGCCGGGTTCCACGCCGATTTAAAATATGGATCGAACCGTTTGCCACGCTGGTCGATCTTATCTTCATCGGAAAATAGCAGATCGGTCTCCGGGAAAATCGCTATCTCGCGCGCGACCCAAAATAGTGCATCTTCACTTATGACGTCATCGGCATCCAGCAGTGCAATGTAATCGCCGCTCGCAAGTGTGAGAGCGGTATTTGAATTGACGCTGATGTTCCCGTTCTCGCTGCGGAATGTTACACGAATACGCTGGTCCAGCGCGGCATAGCGCTGCAGCAATGGCCGAATCGTCCCGAGGGTGGAAGCGTCGTCCGAGATGCAAAGTTCCCAGTGCGGGTAGATTTGCTGACGAACCGATTCGATGGCCTCGATCATCCACTTCGGATCGATATTATAGCTTGGCATGATGACAGAGATGAGTGGCCGCGCCGGCCAGTTTACGATGTCCGCTGCAAGCTTGGCGCGTAGGTGAGGCGTGAGGGCTTCATACGTTTGGATCCATTTGCGATAGCGGTGTGTGGCGACGATCGGGTGGGATTGAAGTCGTCCAATCAGCAAGCGAGCGGGCCGAATGGCGCGAGCCACATACCACTTCGCCGAGCCCATCCATTGCTCAACGCAAATACCGACCGATCTCGAACGTTTCGGCAAGACAGACACCTTTAAGCTCGCCCCTTTACTCGCACAGTGCTGAAGATCTGCGGTCTTCGAGGAGAGGTTCTCCAGAAGCGGGAGCTTGCCCAGTTATAGCCGGAACCTACAGTGACTTTGCGATAATAGAAATTATTTTTTCCTCACATCGAAAATAGCGTACGCAGCCGCTGCGGATCAGCGGCGTCACCTACAGTTGAGAAACGCGGATTTTTACTCATACCGGAACAACAGCGGGATGACTGTGCTTAATGGCGCCAGAGTAAGGCCTGCCTACGATGGCTTGCGCAGATGCGGTGCTTGCGTTATCCCCCGGCGGCGTCGCGCAGTTCGCCGCCGTCGACCTTTCGGTTGAATAGCGGACCCGACTGAGCCGGGTGGAAAGGAACGATAAGTTGCCGTCTTCGATACCCGCCCGAGCCGAGGATGAGAGCACTTTGGCCGCCGCGATCGACGATTTGCCGGAGGCGAACGCTGAACCGACTCCCGCGGCCGACGTTCTTCTGGCGGGGCCCGAGCGTTCTGGGTCAGCTGACGTCACCCTCAAGCGGACGCCTCTATCGCAGTCGAAGCTTGTCGTGCTTGATATCGTGGAGGGTGCTCTCGCCTGGAGACTTTGGGGATCGTTAGGTTGGCAGGACATCCGGCAGCGTTATCGGCGCTCGAAAATAGGACCGTTCTGGGTCACTCTAAGCATGGGCGTCATGATCGCGGGGATGGGCGTCCTTTACGCCGATCTTTTCCACACCGACGTGCGCACTTATCTCCCGTACCTTACAGTTGGGATTATCGTCTGGGGATTGATTAGCCCTCTGGTCATCGAAAATTGCAATGCTTTCATCGACGGTGAAGGCATTATCAAGCAGGTCAAGCTTCCGCTATCACTTCACGTCTACCGCGTCGTGTGGCGCAACCTCATTATCTTCGGTCATAACGTCGTTATTTTCGTTCTGGTGTCAGTGTTTTTCAAGGTCTCGCCTCACTGGTCGAGCCTATTGGCGATACCTGCTCTTTTGTTGATCTGCATCAACGGGGTATGGATTGGCCTACTTTGGGGACCCATATCGGCACGGTTTCGGGATGTGCCGCAGACAATTGCCAGCGTAATGCAAATTGCGTTTTTCATGACACCTATAATGTGGCAGCCTTCCGCGATTTCTGGACGTGAATGGTTCCTGAAGCTTAATCCCTTTTATTATTTTATGGCGCTGGTACGCGACCCATTGTTGGGTAATGAAACAGCGAACTTGCACTTGTGGGGGTGGACCCTTGCCATCACCGCGGTTGGATGGAGCATTACTTTCTTTATGTACCGTCGTTGCCGCTGGCGCATCGCATATTGGCTGTGAGGTCGTATGGCGCGGATCCAGATCGATCACGTATCGGTGCACTTTCCGATTTATAACGCGGACCGGTCTTTAAAGACCCGGCTCATGCACATGACGACCGGGGGGCACATTGGGCGCGATGCCGGGAACCGCGTCATTGTGGAGGCGCTGACCGATGTGACGCTGACATTCGAGCATGGCGATCGGGTCGCCCTCATAGGCCATAATGGCGCCGGCAAGACGACCTTGCTGCGCGTGCTTGCCGGGATCTATGAGCCAGTTCGCGGTTCCATTTCTCGTGAAGGCAGCGCCGTCCCGCTTTTCGATATCGCATTAGGAATGAATCCTGAGGCAACGGGCTTTGAAAATATTACGCTGCGCGGGCGCTTTCTTGGGCTCAGCAAGAAGCAGATACGTTCTCGCCTGGACGAGATCACAGAATTTACCGAACTTGGCGATTACCTGGCCATGCCAGTGCGCACCTATTCGAGCGGCATGATGTTGCGATTGGCGTTCGCTATCTCAACCTCGATCGAACCAGAGATCATGCTGATGGACGAATGGATCGGCGTCGGGGACGCAAGTTTTTTGGCCAAGGCCAGTCAGCGGCTTAATGACTTTATTGGGCGAGCCGGGATCCTGGTGTTGGCTTCCCATTCTACGGCCTTACTCGAGGCGAACTGCACCAAGGGCGTACTCATGCATGCCGGCAAGGTGGAAGCATTCGGGCCGATCGGTGATATTTTGCGCACCTACGAGCGTTACAGCTCTGCGGCCTAGTTTCAATCGCCTCACTTGCCGCGGTTAGTGTTGCCGAGCCACGTTTCCAATTCGTGGTAGACCGCCTGAGTACTTAGTCCTGCTCGTATGGCGGCGTAGTCCGTGACGCTCAATTCGCTGTCAAGAGTTGTCGTCAGCAGGTTGGTGACTGTGTCGGAAAACTCACGCCAATTTCGCACAACGTAGCAAAGTTTGATGAGCGGTTCACCAATGCCGTCGACGCCGGCGGGCCAAGTCACGATCGGCCGCATATGCGAAATACTTTCGACAGTCTTCACTTTTAGACCAGTGCCAGCGATCGCTGGATTGATGACGACACGGGCACGTTCGTAATAAGGATGTAAAGATGCGACCGCTCCGGTTGCGACTATCTGTGAATCGTCAGCGGGTGCGGTGCGCCCGATAAGCCCCACTAAGATTAGCCGCACGTCGTCCACTGCGGCTTTTATAGACGGCCACGCGAATTGAAGAAAGTCGTGAAGCCCTTTGGTGTTCAGCGGATTGTCGCTGGCTACCATGAGAATAGTGGGGGTGCGCGGCGGCGGATCAAGGGCAACAAAATCGAAATCAACACCCACGGTTAGTATTGTTTGTTCAGGAACCAAGCGCCTAAGATCGGCGGCATCTTCACCTTGGATCGCGAGTGCGGCGTCAGGGCGCAGAAGCATTCGACGCTCCTCATCGGCCGTTATCGGAGTTTCGCCCGTGATGCCATATGAGAATACCTTTTCGGGTTTTTGAGAGAAGACATCGTGGGTATCCACGAAAGTGACGACATTTTCCGGCAGATAATCGATAACGCGCGACATGAACGCATAATTGATGTACCAAATCGCACCGGGTAGTTGTCGCGCGATCTCCTGTGCTACACCGATCAAAGCGTCGTGACAGTTCTGAATCTCGTATTCATGCAGGGAAGAATTTTCGGCACGATCTAGAGTTTGCGCGATCGGCTGGCCATCTAGGCGATCGAGCGATAGGTCAAGCGTTCTTGTTGAACCTTGGATTAGACCACGCCTGTAGCACAGCAGGGCGTTCTCGTATTTTTGGAAGACAGCTTGTCGATTGTTATCGCTGAGTGGAACGCCAGCCATTGGAGCGACAACAACAAGGAGTCCGTATCCCTTTGCTAAGAACCAACCGATCATGCGCGCGATTCGGTATTGATTTCCTGCTTGAATGGGCCAGGGTGGTTCATGCGTGAGGCAAACGATCCATTGTTTGTCCGTCGCGGCGCGGCTCTCGCCATTCGTGGCGTAGCGCTCGACGCGATAGCGTCCTGCGTTGCCGTCACGTAAAGCAGCCTGCTGAGCGGCCAGACGTTTGGGGCTGGCGATCCAATAGAGCCGTTTCGCAACGCGCCCCAGCAGAAGGCGTACTATGGCCGAAAGATCAGAGAGGGTCATTAGCGCTGGTCTGGTGCCATCCGGACCGGGCGGAACTCAATTCCGGCCGTACTCATCATTTAGCCGCACAATATCGTCTTCGCCCAGATAGCTGCCGGCCTGGACTTCGATCAGCTCAAGCGGAATTTTTCCAGGGTTGGCCAAGCGGTGGACGCTTCCGATCGGAATATAAGTCGATTCGTTCTCGTGGACGATACGGCTCTCCGTCCCGACGATGACTTCGGCCGTGCCGCACACCACCACCCAGTGTTCAGATCGATGGAAGTGCTTTTGCAAGGAGAGTTTCGCGCCTGGTTTGACGACGATACGTTTCACCTGGTAGCGCGTCCCCGAGTCGACGCCCTGATAATAGCCCCAGGGCCGATAGATCCGCAGATGCTGACTAGCCTCCGGGCGGTTCTGTGCTTTCAAGCACTCGACGAGAGGCTTCACCTGCTCGGCCTTGTGGCGTGAAGTCACGAGGACCGCATCGGCCGTTGTGATCACGACAACATCGTCTAATCCGACGACCGTTGTCAGTATTCTCTCATCGGAACGCGCGAGACTGTTCCGGGTGTCCTGAAAAACAACGGGACCGACCGAAGTATTGCCGTCTTTGTCGTGATCGAGAACGTCCCAAACCGCATCCCAGCTTCCGACATCGGACCAGCCGAGATCAACGGGCACCACAGCCGCGCGTTCCGTGCGCTCCATAACCGCATAATCGATGGATTTTCGCGGCGCGCGCGAGAACGGTTCCATTGGTAGTCGGAAGAAATCCAAATCGCGCTCGATGCCTTGGACAGCAGATCGAGCCGCTGCAGCGATTTCCGGCTCAAATTTCTCGATTTCATGCAGCATGACCTCGGCACCGAAAGCGAAGTTGCCGCTGTTCCAAAGGTAATGCTGGTTGATGTAGATGCCTGCGGTCTTGGCGTCAGGTTTTTCAACAAAGGCTTCGATCGCAAGCGCCGCGCCGCCATTGAGCTTGGTGCCGGGCCGGACATAGCCGTAACTCGTGGCGGGAAAAGTCGGATTAATGCCGAACGTCACGATAAACCCGTCAGCGGCGGCTTCGGCAGCGTCCTTGCACGCAATTCTGAAGGCGTCGAGATTGCGAACAACGTGATCGGCAGCGAGGACCAACACGGATGCCTGGGCGTCGCGCCCGCGTGCGAGTTCTGCCGCCACAGCGACAGCCATCGCGGAATCCCGCCGCGCAGGCTCCAGCACAATGTCTGCTTGAATGTCCGATTCCCGCAGCTGCTCAGCCACAATGAAGCGAAAATCTGAGCTGGTGATGACGATCGGCCGATCGAAAATCTCGGTATCGCGAACGCGGTCGACGACTTGCTGAAAAGTCGACAGATCGCCCACGAGCGGGACGAACTGCTTGGGCATGCTTTCGCGCGAGATCGGCCACAGCCTGGTCCCCGCGCCGCCGCACATGATTACCGGTATTATCGGCATCGGCATTCACCCCTCGCGACTTGCCTATAGCAAAGGGCCCAAATTTCGCAACTGCTTATTGTTAATCAGCATCAATATGGCCCGATAGACGCCGGCCAGCGCGCTTATTTATATCCGATATGTCGGAGTCGCATTAATTGTTGAAAGCGATCCTTAAAGACCTGTCCAACTACAATAGGTGCAAAGTTTTGGCGGATGAGGCGTTGGCCGGTGGCGGCACGGTCCCGTACGGCTTCCGGCGCTTGAAAGACGAGTTTCATCGCCGCCGCGGCAGCCTTCAAGTCAGGCTCGGCCCAATTCTGGCCTTCCGACCAGGGATATTCGTGCGGTGCGACCGGACGTAACGTGAATGGAATTGGAAATCCGGTTTGCTCGGTGAGAAAATCAGTATTGCCGGAGAAATTAGTGCCGATGACGATTCGGCCGAAGCTCATGGCTTCTGCCATTCCTAATCCAAGTCCTTCAGCGCGATGCAGGGACACATACGCATTGCTTTCGTGGATCAGTCCTAAAACCTCATTTCGTGAGAGGGCCTGATCGATGTTTAAAATGCGCCGGTCCTCCGCCGCTGCATTCCGAATCTTATTCCTGACCTCAGGATATTGGTCCGGCTCACCAATCGATTTGATGATCAGGCCGACGTTTTCGTCTCCGTCCGGGAAAGCGGCCTGAAACGCGGCAATGACCCCGAGAGGATTCTTGCGATGCGGCGAAGAAAAGTAATCAAAAGTGAAAATGAAATAGAATTTGTCGCGTTCCATAGCGAGTGTGTCGCGCGTAGGATAAGGACCTTCGCCGACATCAACGGCGTGCGGCATGACGAAGATTGGCCCGGAAAAAATGTCGCGAAAGGCATTGGCAACAAAGTCGTTCGGTGACCAGATCTCCTGAATGCCGGCAAGCATCGGCCGCCAAATCTCCGGAGCCTTGGGCAGCTCCCAAAATGTGCTGAGTACGTTGTAACTTCGGCGGGTCACGCGTGAGTCGATTATTTCGAATAAGGTCGGCACCTGAGTAGGAGCAATCTGGATGATGTTGAGGTCATAAACATGAGACTGGTCGTAGCGGTCCGGCTTGAACGAGCCGATGCGTCGCGTTTCGACCCCCTTACCGATGGGATAAATACCGAAGGGCAAACCGGATAGTTCGATAGCCCGGACGGTGTAGCGGAACGCTTGCCCTAGCCCGAGATTGGCCTCCGCGTATCCGATAAGCAGCACCCCACTGCGTCGTCCAATCCAAAAGTGACGCAACCGCCAGCCGAGCCATCTCACCAGCCGTTTGAGACGCGTTCGCAATATAAGCCGGGAACGAATGTGCAGAACGAGGCTCCGATCCCTCGAATTTTGTTGTCGCGAAACTGTCGGAAGAGCCATGGTGAGTGGCAGGCCAGCTATTAATTCATCACAACAAAGGCAATGAGGTGCGCGATTAGCGCCGGTAACACGCCCAGCGTCGATCTTTTGCCTAGCCATTAGCACACCGCTCCATTCACGGTAAGGCACCTGTTGGGCGGCGCGTGTGGTTGGAAGGCCAAATCCCCCAACAGAACGCTTGCTGCATGGCGCGTGAGCCGCATTGCGCGGCCCGTTTGTCCCAAATCAAGGTAGACAGGCTCCGAGGGTTTTCGGCCCGCCGATGGTTGAAATTGAGCCCTCGTTCCCGTAATGCCACGAATGACTTTAGACAGTCTTTCACGCGCTCGGGGAAAATGAGGGCCTCTCTTGCCATAGCGGTCGCAATGGCTGATAGCGACACGCCTAGGGCTTCTCCGCCCAAGTAACAGACTCTTTGGTGGATGTTCATGAAAAAGTCAGTGATTACCGGGGCGACTGGCCAGGACGGCGCATATCTTGCGGCGGAGCTGCTCGGCCTCGGCCACACCGTGTTCGGAGCAATCCGGCGGACCAGCTCAGTCAACCTGTGGCGACTTGAGGAACTCCACGTTACCTCCCATCCGAATTTTAAATTGCTGGACTTTGACCTGCTTGATCCGGGCTCATGCTTGCGCCTGATTGAGCAAGCGGAACCGGATGTCATTTACAATTTGGCCGCGCAAAGCTTCGTCGGAGCCTCATTTGCGCAACCCGTTGCCACTGCGCAAATGACGGGCATAGGGCCGTTACATTTGCTTGAGGCAGTTCGGCAAATCGACAAAAACATTAAATTCTACCAGGCATCGACTTCCGAAATGTACGGGCGGGTTCGCGCCGTACCCCAGAACGAGCAAACGCCCTTCTATCCGCGAAGTCCATACGCAGTTGCCAAACTCTTCGGTCACTGGATAACGGTGAATTACCGAGAGGCTTATGGGCTCTTCGCGAGCAGTGGAATCCTATTCAACCACGAATCGCCATTGCGGGGGCGAGAGTTCGTCACGCGAAAAATCACGAATGCTGCAGCACGCATTCATCTTGGGAAGCAGGATTGGTTGGAAATTGGCAACCTCGACGCCAAGCGTGATTGGGGATTCGCAAGAGAGTATACGCACGGCATGACATTGATTATGGACCACAACGAGGCGGGAGATTTCGTGCTGGCGACCGGGAAAAACGCCAGCGTCCGCGATTTTGCCGAGCTTGCGTTTGTTGCGGTCGGTATCGAGCTGCAATGGCGCGGCAAAGGCGTTGAAGAGGAGGGTATCTGCAAGAAAACCGGCAAGCGGCGCGTCAAGGTCAACTCCGAATTGTTCCGTCCAGCGGAAGTGGACGAGCTTATTGGGGACCCGACGCGCGCCCAAAAGGTGCTAGGCTGGAGGGCCACCACGCCGCTGCAGGAGCTGGCGCGATTGATGGTCGAGGCGGATATCCGGAGAAATGAGAGTGGGTTCTCGTTCTGACCGAATTTTGATTACCGGTGGGACTGGATTTACCGGTCGCCCTCTCGCTCAGCGCCTGCGTGGCGACGGACATGAGGTTTTGGCTTTAGGGTATAACCCCCAGGAATTGGAAGGCCGCCGTTTTGACCTGTGTAATTTCGATTCGATTACAAGAGTTCTGGTCGAGTTTAGGCCGGACGTCATCGTGCATCTTGCCGGCATGGCGGCGACCCAACACAGGGCGCTCGATCAATTGTATTCGGCAAACGTGGTCGGTACGGCGAATCTGTTTGCCGCCTTGCTGAATTCAAACATCAAGCCCCGTCTGATCATCATGGCCAGCAGCGCTCATGTTTATGGGCCCATTGCATCTGACGTGCCATTAAACGAAGACAGTCCAGTCAAACCCAGCACTCACTATAGCGTCAGTAAACATGCCGCCGAAGAAGTCGCGTCCATTTACGCGCGAGACTTTTCAGTCCTGGTCTGCCGCCCGTTCAATTATACTGGGCCGGGACAGACCACGGAGTTCCTGGTGCCCAAGATCGTGCAGCATTACGTCGAACGACTTGGGGAAATACGGCTTGGGAATTTGGACTTGTATCGAGATCTTTCGGACGTCGATCGAGTCGTTGAGGCCTATGCTCGCCTTGTAACCAGTTCGCCGCGTTTCAACGTTCTCAATATCTGTTCCGGGCGGGCAGTCCACCTTAGCGACGTCATATCGATCATGGACGATTTGGCGGGCTATTCCATAAAGATCGTGCCTGCGCCTGAATTACTGCGCAAGGATGAGCCGCGAACGGTGGTTGGCTCACCGTTACGACTGGAGTCATTGGTGGGCACACTGCCAAATCCGCAACTCCGCGAAACGCTGACTCGGATTTATGAACAAGGCTGCAAAGAGCAGGGGAGTATAAAGCGGATTACAGGTGAAGTCTTCGGCTCCTAAAGGCAATCGAGGACAATGACGCAGATGAGAGCGGCCGCGATGGACGGTGCATAGGAGATGGCTCGCTTGTCGCCTATCGCCAGCGTCGGAACCCAATTCATTCGGGTGGCCAAAAGGTGAAGGCCGGTAAACGCCAAGAGCAAGACGGAGAACGGCAACGCGGAATGCGCGCCAACAAAAAGGGCGGCGACAGGTACGAGCTTCACATCGCCACCTCCGACCACACTTTTCAGGTAAAACAAAAACAAGATTCCGAAAATAACGAGGGCGAGTACAATATCTGAGAGAATTTCATACGGCGAGCGGGTTATCGCCGCGAACAAACCGTACAGCAGGAGCAACAGAAGTACTCGACTGTTGTAGATCTTAAAGGTGCGAAGATCTGTAATTGCGATGTCGCAGAGAACTGCGATTGCCGCGGCGACCACGCACCATTGGTACCATTTGCCGTGAATGGTCAGCTCAATCGGGTTTTTTGAACTAACGTGGCCGCGTTGCTAGTCGAAAAGTTCGCGCCAATAGCTACGATGCGAGATGGTAGACGAAAGAAGCGAAATGACCAAGACCGAAACAGCGAGAAAACAGGTAGGCCGGGAAATGTCCGACGGCTGCATATGATTGGCTGCTAGCCCGGCGTACAACAATACGCCGCTGTAGATAAGGCTTAGATTGCTGGCGATCGCCAATGGAAGCTTCATCCTCGCGACCAGGCCTGAGGCGATCAAGCAAGTGAGCGCAACCGGTAGCCAGAGCGATTGGACTGGACCGAGGCCAGTTCCGAGTCGGCCGAAGCCGAACGTGTCGATACTATAGCGGAATGATTGGAACACCTCGAGATTTAGGTACCACAGAATCCGGGAAGTGGGCCACATCGCCAGTGCGTGCGCCGAGAGTTCGGCGCACCAGATCATTGCGACGACGCTGAGGGGCCCGGCAAGCTGCAAGGTTTTGTCGCGGAGCATGCCGCATTATCGGAAACGCCGCTTAAAATCCGCTAAATGCTCAAGCCGCCACGAGCATTTCAGCACTGTATCGTTTTCGCGCCCCTCAAGCGGCGTCAGTGGTATTGTTGCCGCGTCCTAAAGCGCAGCCAGCAGCCTGCGCAAAAGTCATTTGTTCCATGTGGCAGCCTTCGCGCCTAGGCGGCGAATATCGGGCGTTTTCAAGACAGTTTTGGGTTCCTGCCTGGCGAGCGACATTAGCTAGGGCCAAAGTTTCTGGAGCGACATGGTTAACGAGCCGTATATTGACTTGGAAAGGCCATACCCGCTAGTTTATAGATAATGCCCAGTTAACATCGGAGCGCTGGAAAAATGCGCTCGAAGCACGCCTTGAGGGGTGGGTTGCGCTGCCTTTGGGACGGTTGGGCGTGCGGTGAAACAATGGACGGGGAGTACGCTCGTGCGGAAAGTGTGGAAGCGGCTAAAGCGCTGCTGCGCGGATGAACAGGGCGCGGCGATGGCGGAGTACGTTGTGCTGCTTGGGCTCATCGTAGGGGCGCTTGTCCTGGTGATCACGAACTTTACGGACGTGCTGCAGCACAAATTTACAGCGGTGTGTGCGGCGCTGGGAGGCGCGTGCTGAAGCCGCCCCTGCGTAGGCCGTGCACAGCTCGAATAAAGCCAAAGATGAATTTGCTGTGGACGGGCAGAGGCTCGGACGCGGGTTTTAGTGCGTAGCGGGTGCGTAGGTCGTCGATGCGGAACAACAATCTCATAGTCCTGGTCGTCGCCTTAGTCCTAGGCGGAATAGCAGCTGTGCTCGCGCGCAATTGGCTCGCTCATCATGCGCGTCTGGCGCAGGGCGAGGTGGGCACCATCGTGGTTGCCGCAGCTCCTGTTGCCTTTGGTACGGAACTGACGAAAGAGAACACCAAAGAGATCCCGTGGAGCACGGCGGTTCTGCCGGAGGGCGCATTTGCAACCAAAACCGATCTCCTTGAGCAAGGCCGCCGCACGGCGTTGGCGCTGATCGCGCGCAACGAGCCGGTCCTGCGCAGCAAGGTCACTGCACCCAATCAGCCGGCAACGCTTTCCTCGATGCTTACGCCCGGCAAACGGGCGGTGACGGTTCGGGTCGACGATGTCCGAGGTGTCGCGGGTTTCATTCAACCCGGGGATCTCGTCGACGTCGTCTTGATCCGGACGGAGACCGAATCGAGGAATAATCAGAGTTTCTCCGATATCATTCTTCAGGCTGCAAAGGTGCTCGCGATTGATCAGATTACCGGCGAGCGCACCGATAAGCCGACCGTTGCCAAGGCCGTCACTCTGGAGGTCAGGCCGGAAGACGCCCAAAAGATCCTTCTGGCAGGCAACATTGGCCGGCTGTCGTTGATCCTGCGCCAGCCGGTCGAAGGACGGGCCGATCACGTGCAGCGCGTCACTGCGCGAGATTTGGGTGATCTGCCGCCCGCCCCGAAGGCACCCACACGGTCGCCGATCGCCATCATGGCGCCGCCGCCCCCACCACCACCCGTCGTAGCGCAACCCCCTCCTACGGCTATCGCGCGACAGGTCACGAAACGCATCACAATTTATCGCGACTTGCGGCCCCAGGAATATGACCGGCCGGCCTATGTTACAGACGAAAAGGGAACAACCGGAGGCTGAGATCGAAGCAAAACTTAAGCGGGGCGAAACTCGAGTTGGTGGTTGAAGCTAACCGCCTGCCAAACCGCTGAAGTATGGGGGAGTTATGTCGAAGAGCGTGGGGACTCTTGCTGCAGAGCGCTTCAAGGCAGCGTTTGTTGTCGGGCTTGCGATGGCCTGCATCATCCTCGCGGGCGTTTCGAGTAGCGCCCAGGACGTGCGCTATGTTCAGCACATCACTATCGCGGTCAATAAGTCAGTCACTCTAACACTTAAATCGTCATTTTCATCGGCAGTTGTCGGCTCGACCGGCATTGCGGATGCTTTGCCGATGACCGATCGCACACTTCTCATCCAAGCAAAAAAAATCGGCACCACTAACATATCAATCTACGACCACAACTCGCAGCTGGTTAGGGTAGTCGATGTCGAAGTGACGCTGGATACAGGAGATCTGCAATCGAAAATTCGCGCTGCCACCGGCAGTCGAGCCATCCGCGTTACGACTGACAATGGTCAGGTTGTCCTTAGCGGCACGGCGATCGATGCAGTTGACGCCGATCAAGCAGTGACGATGGCAAAATCCTGGTCGCAAAATGGGAACGTCATCAATGCGATGCGGATTGCCTCGCCACAGGAGGTCATGCTCAAGGTCCGTTTTCTTGAGGTGGATCGCAACGCTGGCCGTGAGTTGGGGATCAACACGTATGCGACCAACGGATCCGGAACCCGGGGCGCCAATACCGGATTGGGCGGACTAACGTCATCATCACCTCAAGCATGCGGGACAGGGGGCGCTTGCCCGCCGAGCGGCAACGGCATCTTTCAAGCTGCGGGCACGTTAGTGGGCGCCAGCGTTGGTCAGCCATTCGGCACGATTTTAGCCGAGATCGTCAACAAGGGCGTGAAGATCGATACGCTGATAACTGCCCTCGAAACCAAGGGCATGCTGCAACGACTGGCCGAGCCTAATCTCGTCGCCCTGTCAGGCCAAACAGCAAGTTTCCAGGCCGGCGGACAAATTCCAGTTCCCATCGCGGTGACATCGGGCATCGGCGTTGCCACACCGACCATTGAGTTCAAGGACTTTGGCGTGCTCCTGCGGTTCCGACCTACGGTTTTGAGCAACGGAGTCATCAATCTATCGATCAACCCCGAGGTCAGCCAACTCGACTTCTCGAACGCGGTGACAATCTCCGGCACCACAATTCCGGCGCTCACTCGCCGCACGGCGACGACGACGGTTGAACTGAGGGACGGACAGAGTTTCGCGATTGCCGGCCTTTTGCAGACGGACAACAACCGTAACATTTCGCAGCTGCCGTGGGTCGGGTCGCTGCCGGTGCTTGGGGCGCTGTTCCGAAGTACAGCGTATCAGAAGGATGAAAGCGACCTTGTCATCATCGTCACCCCGCACATCGTTGCGCCGGTGCCCCCGGGCCAGCACCTTGCAACGCCGTTCGACACCACCGTTCCACCCAACGACGTCGACTTCTTCGCACTGGGAGAAATGGAGCGGCGAAAGCAATTCAGCGATTACGTTTCGCGCGGGGGCGAGGTCAAAGGCCCTTATGGCGATATGATCGGTGTCGCTGAGGACCCGGTCACTTCAAGTCCCGGCAAATGAGGGTGAGGCGAATGAGGCTGCTCTTGATCGCGCTCGGCTTGATCGGTTTGCTGCCGTCCATGGCCAGCGCCCAGTGGGTTGACGACCCGTTTTCCGATTACTTGCATCGAAACCAGGGCGTCTCCACTGGCGCCGGAAATGCCAACGACGCCAACGAGGCCATTCAGACGATCACGCCATGGCCCCCATACGTCGGCGATCGCCGCATTCGCCTCGAAGGGCGGCAAGGTGTCGAAACCATCCAACGGATGTACAAAGTTCCTGATCCATTTGAACAGAAGAGCGGCGGAGCACCGGGTGGGCCCTCGGGAACCTCGCCAACGGGATCGGCCGTTACACCGATGCAGCCAATGTCGAGCGGAAACTAAGGCACGCAAAAAAGTCCGGGTGACGCTTGCGCGGTCGAGAAAAGCTGAGAGTTCCGTCGTTATTGCCCGCATCGCTCGCGTTGGGGGCAATGTTGAGTCGCCTGAAACCGACAATGGCTTTCCGCGGCTTGAGATCACTTTTGCAGGCGGATCGTGGGGCAGCCTTGGTCGAGGCCGCCATGATTCTTCCGGTCTTTCTGGCTCTGGTCGGCGGTGTCTATGAGTTTGGTTTCTTTCTTTACCAGGAACAACTCGTTACAAGTGGAGTCGATGACGCGGCGCGGTACTTGGCGATTTCATCGGATCCAAGAAACGTTGCCACGCAAGCTGATGTCAAGAACTTGGCGGTCACGGGCATGCTCAATGGGGGCGAGCCGCGTGTGCACGGGTGGTCGACATCCGACGTAACGGTGAGCGTCGACTCGGTCGACAACACGGCCGGCACGTATAGAGGCGGGGCGACAATTCGATTAGTCACGGTCTCAACCAGTTTTCCAGCTCAAACCCTCGGCTTTCTGTCGTTGTTGCACCTTACGGTGCCGACGATCAGCGCATCACATCAAGAGCGCGTCGTGGGCGGCTCGGCGCCGGCCCAAGGATAGCGTAGATGATGCTATCGATCCGGCACGATCACACGGGAGCCGTATTCGCTGAGTTTGCAATCCTGCTGCCCATCGTTGTCTTTATCGTTTGCGGTTCAATCGACTTTCTGTATGCGTTTTATCAATTGAATGCCGCCGCCAAGGCAACTGAAGTGGGGGCGAGAATCGCCTCTGTTTCCGATCCGGTGGCCGCAGGCCTCAACGACCTGCCAGACGAGGCCGTGCTCAATGGCGAGCAGCCCGGAGGCGTGCTGCCATCTTTCACAGTGACATGCAGCGACATCAAGTGCTCGTGCGCGGGGACCTGTACCGGTATGGCCTATAATCCATTCAACGCGAAGGCCATGGACCGTATCGTGTATGGTCAAGGTGCCGCATCCTGCAGCAAACCCGAAGCCTCTTACGCGATCGGCATGTGCGATATCCTTGCGTCGATTACGCCTGCCAATGTGATCATCGTTTATACCCAGACAGGGCTTGGCTATGCGGGTCGCCCGGGCGGCCCGGTTCCAACCATCACAGTCTCACTGCGCGATATGCAATTTCAATTTTTCTTTTTGACCGCGCTCCTGGGAGTGCAAATCGCCATGCCGCCGATGAGCACAACCGTCACGGCCCAAGACCTTTGCTCAGCCGGCGGCAACGGCGCCTGCGGATCGTGAGAGAGCGTGGAACCACTGGAATGACCGTTTATCATTTACAGCCAAATGCCGCATCCCGACGGCACGCCACGATCGAGGCTGGCCTAAAAGCTGCGATTCCGGGCCTGATCAAAGCGACCTCGTTGCGAGAAATACTGAGCTCCGGGACCAGCCGCCGGGGCGAACTCGTGGTTGCCGTGGTGATCTTGCCACAAGGTGATCACCAGGAATTCGAGCAGCTCGTCGAGTTTGCCGCGCGGCATGCACGCGAGATTTTTCTCGTCCTGATCGGCGACGAAATCTCAACTAATGACTACAAACGCGTGATCCGCACTGGCGGTGCCGATTGGGTCTCGGCAAATGCTGATGCCGCGGAGGTCGTTGAGATTATCGCTGGGCGGAAGGAGTTTGCAGCCGACACGGCTTCGAGCCATGCGCCGGCTGCAGGTGGCCGGCCGATCACGATATCGTTTGTTCCGAGTGCCGGGGGGGTCGGCAACACCACGCTGGTGCTGGAAACGGCGCTGCAACTTAAGAGCGATAAAAAGACGCAAGATCAAAGAATATGCGTTATTGATCTTGATTTCCAAACCAGCCACATTTGCGACTATGTGGACAGCGAGCCGCGACTGAAAATAGCGGATCTGTCCAGTGCGCCGGAACGCCTGGACGAACATCTGTTCGAATCGTATCGAACGCGTCTCGACAATGGACTCGATATCTTTGCCGCACCGCGATCAAAATTTACCTGGGAAAAGCTCAACATTGAGGCTCTCGACGCCCTCTTGACCATGATTGCGGGGCGCTACGACCTTGTGTTGATCGCTTGTCCTCTGCCTTGGTTTTCGTGGACCAGTCAGGTCATTGGTGCGTCGGACGCCGCCATCATTACCGGGATCAATACGATACCCTGTCTCCGCCAGGTCTGCGAGACGCTGGAGCTGGTTCGCGCCAGCGGCGCTTCATTGCTGCAAACCGCCATCGTGATCAACCGCTGCGATTACACGCTTTTGGGATCGATTGCCCGGCGCAAACATGTCGGGATGGTGTTGCGCGATGAGCAAGTGTTTTTCATTGCCAATCGTCCGGAAGCGATCGAGTGCATCAATATGGGTCAACCGATGATGCTCGGTTCCGCGGCGCGCAGGCTGCGAAAGGATCTGCTGCCGCTGGCGAATTTTTGCGCGGGTCTCAAGTCGCGGAGCGCCGTTTCGCGCTAACTTCGATTTGCCAGCTACTGGAGGTTTTGCTACGTTGCATCGGCGTTACGCCTCCCACCGTCGACTTTGCGCAGCGCGATCGCTGTGCGAGCGAGACTGGTTGCAACAGCACTAGGCGAACGTCATTGACTCCAAACCCGATCGGGTCGGCAGGTATGGGCTTTCTATCCGAGAATTCCAAGAACGGACACCGGCACCCGGGCGTATCCGGCATTCAAGTACCGGCGCACCGACCCGATACGCCGCGTGCCGATGCGGAGGACCTCATTTCGGGCCGGCCGTTCCTGCTCGATGAGAAGCTTAAGCTTCACGGCCGCATCATCGATGAATTCAATCTGGCTCTTCTGGAAAAGTTGTCGCCGGAGGAACTGCGCCGCCAAATCCAGGCGTATGTGGCCAACTATATCCGTGGCGAACGGATTTCGCTCAATCAGAAGGAATTGGAGGACCTGACTACCGAGGTTCTCGCCGAGATGACGGGCTTCGGCCCCCTCGAGCCGCTATTAAAAGATCCGACGATCAACGACATCCTGATCAACACCCATAAGCTCTGTTTCGTCGAG
>Ga0208849_1001267_pt1 | contig 18427 bp, 18 predicted proteins | sample NGESurdeep072012_10_FD_184470 | JGI IMG/M metagenome (GOLD analysis project Ga0208849, IMG submission 184470) | Arctic peat soil microbial communities from Barrow, Alaska - NGEE Surface sample 53-3 deep-072012 (SPAdes) | ecosystem: Environmental > Terrestrial > Soil > Wetlands > Peat ... | reverse complement strand
CGTAGGTGTGGGACTGGGTCCCACGCTGGTCGGGCTACTGAGCGATTCGTTCGCAGCGCACTTATTCACTCTCGGCGATTACTCGCTCCGGTGTCCCGGAGGTGTCGCGCGCGCATTGACGGCCGGTCTTGATGATGCTTGTCAAAGCGCTTCAAGCGCCGGTTTGCGATATGCGCTGATAGGCGTGTCCGGCATCAGTCTCTGGGCTGCCCTGCATTTCCTGCTGGCTGCACGGAACATTCGCAAAGACATGGGCGCCTTCACCGCGACTCCGTCAGCGGCAGAGAGCATGGCATGATTCCGACGGTCGGCTATGCCGCGTTCTCCGGCGACACTGAACTCAGGCGCTTTGCATTCACGCGGCGCGATCCCGGGCCGCGAGATGTCCAGATAGACATACTCTTCTGCGGCATTTGCCATTCCGATGTCCACACCGTCCGCGGCGAGTGGGGGCCGGTGCAGTATCCGTTCGTACCTGGACATGAAATTGTGGGCCGAGTCGTCCAGGTTGGGCCGGAGGTCGCAAGCTTCCGAAAGGACGCTCTGGTCGGCGTAGGCTGCATGGTCGATTCCTGCCGGGTTTGCCGCAGTTGCGTCGACGGGCTGGAGCAATTCTGCGAAAACGGATTTACCGGCACTTATTCCGGCGTCGAGAAGCAGACCGGACGGCAGACTTTTGGTGGCTATGCGAAGACCATCGTCGTAGATGAGCGATTCGTCCTGCGTATTCCCGACGGACTAGAGGCGGCGAGGGCGGCTCCTCTGCTGTGCGCCGGCATCACCACCTATTCTCCGCTGCGGCACTGGAAGCTCGGTAAGGGTCACAAGGTCGGGATTGTTGGTTTGGGCGGCCTGGGCCACATCGGGATCAAGCTCGCTCACGCCGTGGGCCCACACGTGGTCCTGTTCACGACTTCGCCCGGCAAGAGGCAGGATGGCTTGCGGTTGGGTGCGGACGAGGTGGTTCTGTCGCAGGACGCCAATCAAATGGCGCAGCACACCGGCAGTTTAGATTTCATTCTGGACACTGTGGCTGCGCCCCACGACCTGGATGGGTTCATGGTGCTGCTGAAGCGCGACGCTGCCATGGTACTCGTGGGTATCCCCGCGACGCCGCACCCGTCACCTTCGGTACTGAATCTGATCCTGGGACGCCGGACTCTGGCCGGTTCGATTACCGGGGGCCTGGCAGAAACGCAGCAGATGCTCGACTTCTGCGCACAACATGGGCTCGGCGCCGACATCGAGCTGGTTCCGATCCAGGCGGTGAATGATGCTTACGAGCGCCTGGTGAACAAGGATGCAGAGCCTGTGAAATATCGGTTCGTCATCGACATGAGTTCGCTTGCGGGAGTGGAAGCATCGTGACCGTTAAATTCCCGGACACCATCACCTTCAGTGGCCACGATGCGCCCTCGCGCGTCGAGGCCGACATTTACGATCTCGAAGTGGTAGGCGAACTGCCCCGGGATCTGGCCGGTACCTGGTATCGTTGCGGGCCCGATCCGCAATACCCGCCGTTCTTGGGCGACGATGTCTACATCAATGGCGACGGCATGATGTCGATGTTTCGTTTCCAGGACGGCCATGTCGATTTCAAGAGCCGCTATGTGCGCACCGAGCGTTTCCTGGCCGAGCGCAAGGCACGCCGTTCGCTGTTTGGTCTTTATAGAAATGCCTATACCGACCATCCGAGCGTTGCCGGCGTCAATCGCGGAACCGCGAACACCACGGCCGTCTGGCATGCGGGGCGCCTGTTTGCGCTGAAGGAAGATAGCCGCCCCTATGAGATCGACCCGGACACGCTCGAAACCAAGGGAGTATTCGATTGGGGCGGGCAACTGCGAACGAAAACCGTCTCGGCTCACCCGAAGATCGATCCGCAAACAGGGGAGATGCTGTTTTACGGGTACGAGGCAAGCGGTGATGCCAGCCTCGACATGGCGTTCTGCATCGCCGATCGCGATGGCAATCTGGTTAAGGAAGAATGGTTCGAAGCGCCCTATGTCGGCATGGTCCACGACTTCGCCGTCACCTGCGAACACGCCATCTTTCCGATCATTCCTGCCATCGCCGATCTGGAGCGCCTCAAGGCGGGCGGACTGCACTGGATGACCGACCTGAGCAAAGACACCTTCGTCGGGGTGTTGCCGCGTAGCGGCGTGGCCGCCGATATGCGCTGGTTCCGGCGCCCCGGCGGCCAGAGCTTCCACACCATTAACGCCTTTTCCGATGGCGACAAGGTTCACCTCGATCTGCTCGTGTCCGAAATCAATGCCTTCCCGTATGTGCCGGACATCTCGGGGGCGCCATACGATCCGCAGCGGGCCGCGCCCGTGCCGATGCGCTGGACCATGGACTTATCGCGCGCGGACGCGCGCATCGAAGAGCGTCCGCTCGCTCAGGTATCAGGCGATGTGCCACGGCTCGATGAGCGCTTCATCGGTCGCCCCTATCGTTACGCCTACATGGGCATGGTCGATCCGACACGGGCCATGGTGAAATCGGGGCCTATCGGTGTTGGCTTCAACATGGCCGGCCGCCTCGACGTTTCGACGGGAGAGACCAGTATCTGGTTTGGCAGCGATACCGACGGATTTCAGGAGCCGATGTTCGTGCCATCAGGTCCCGAGCAGGGACAGGGCTACCTGCTCTTGGTCATCGAGCGCCACGCGGGCATTGAGTCGGACGTCGGGGTGTTCGACGCCACCGCTCTACATAATGGTCCTATTGCCATACTTCGCGTGCCCATGCGTCTGCGCATGGCGTTCCATGGATGCTGGGTCCCTGAAAGTGCTCGCAGTCAACGTTGAACCGTGCCTTATCGCTCCGGCGCCGGGTGCGCCTGAGACACGTTCGGTATGTCCACCCAGGCGATCCGCCGGCGGAATTTCCAGGCGCCGTTTTCGCGCGTCAAAAGGTCGTCATAGTGGCCGCTGTAGATGAGGGCCGGGGTGTCGTTTGCAGCGGCATCAATCAACGTCCAGCGCGACCAGGCAGTGGCGGAATCTGCGTCGACGTCGATCAGCATGTTGGTCATCAGGTGATTGCAGCGCACGGGCGCGACGCCGATATTCTTCTCCATGAAGGCCTGGATCGCCGCGGGCCCTTGCGCCGAGCCGATAGTACCCACGCCGACCCACTCGCCGTCGTGCGCGAATAGATTCGAATAATCAGCGAATTTCCGCTGATCCAGCGTGCGTCCATATTCGAGCAGCAGCCGCCGGATGTCCTCGATATCCCGCAGGCGGCGTACTTCCTGCTCAAGTTCGCGCATCATGATCCCCCGACCCCGGGTAGATCCCCGGATACCACTCTGGATTTGAACCTCCAGCGGCCGCCTTCTCGCGTGAGCGCATCGTCATAGTGGCCGCTGAGCGCGATGCTCGGCTTGCGGGCGTCCCCGGGGATCACGTAGGTCCAGCGCGACCATGCTTTGGCCGCATCGCCTTCAATTTCGATCACCATGTTGGACATGATGTGATGGGCGCCGGCCGGGTGTTCGCCGGCCACGGCGCTCAGATTCTTCTCCAGCAGGGCCTGAATCGCCGCAGGCCCTTCGGCTGAGCCGATATAAGGACCAGTCCAGGTCCCGTTACGTGCGAACAGTTCGGCATATCCGGCCAGGTCGCGTTCATCGAGCAGTCTGCCGTATGCCGTCAGCAGATCTCTGATCTCTTCCAGGTGTTCCAGACGGCGCAGCCGTTCTTCGATCGTGGCTGTCATGGGTAAGTCCTCCGCCTCACACCGTCGGCCTGCCCGTCACCGGATGGTTATAGTGAAAAGGCACGCTGCGCGTGTGCGGCCACACTTTCTGCATTTCAACCAGCTCATCGGGGCCTCTGGGATCATCCGGATAGGTCTTACTCAGCGGCGGCAGATGCACTGCGCTGTGCGCCCAGCCTTCGGCATAATTCGCCTGCCACAGCATGTTGTAGTTCAGGAGTTTTATTTTCCATACGCCGCCTTCCCGGACGTATTCGTTCTCATAGATGCCGCCTTCCCAACACTGGTCTGGAAAGCCAGGAATGCGCTCCTTACGGGTTTCATGATAGCCGCCCTGCATGAAGCAACGAAACCGGCCTTTTGCAGTATTGCCGTCCGGGGCGATGTCGACGATGCCCTGCACCAGCAGGTGATCGAGCAGAAAGCCGTACGTGGGGCCGTTATGCCCGCCGGCGAACAGATCCCGGAACCAGTCGCAATACAACCGGTGCGCTCCGGCCTTGCCCTTGTAAATGCCGTTCAGGAAGCGTATTTCGGCGTTGTCGGAAAACAGGTCGACCGTCTCGTTGTAGTACCCCTTGTCCATGTAGTAGCCGTACTTGTACTGTAGGCTGCGCACGGCGCTGGCGCTTTCGAGATCGTCGATTCTGCGCGTCAGCCGTTCTATGTGTTGTTGCATGGCTTGCAGAGTCTCGGTGGCAGGCATCGGTAGCGCTCCTTTGGTTTAGTTTAGTAATTCTATAGCAGTGATGCGATAAATGCTCCGCCATCAGGTCTCCAGCTCCGTTGCGCATACTATCGATCGCATATAAACTAAACTAAATAAACATACAACCAATCGCCTGTTACAGCCTGATCATGAGCAAATTCCTCAACGACCCGCGAAACGCTGTGACTGAAAGCTTGCGGGGCTTTGCGCTCTGCCATGCCGCCGACGTCACCTTGAACGAAAGTCCGCGCTACGTTCGGCGGCGTTGCCCAAACCCCGGCAAAGTGAGCATCATCGCCGGCGGCGGTTCCGGCCATGAGCCAATGCATGCGGGTTTCGTCGGTTTTGGCATGCTTGACGCCGCCGTCCCCGGGGAGGTGTTCAGCTCGCCATCGCCCGACCAGATATTGGCGGCAGCCGACGCAGTGGCCGGGAAGCCCGGAGTTCTTTTTATCGTCAAGAACTATTCGGGCGATATCATGAACTTCGAGATGGCTATGGAGATGCGCGCCGGTGCCGATCGGCGCGTTCTCATAGAGGACGATGTGGCGGTCGAGACTTCCACGTACTCGTCCGGCCGTCGCGGCGTCGCCGGTACGCTGGTGGTCGAAAAAATCGTGGGTGCGGCTGCGGAATCGAACGCGGATCTCGAGCAATGCGCAATCGTCGCCGCGGATGTGGCCGCAAGAACCCGCAGTATGGGTGTGGCGCTCAGCGGCTGCCGCGTTCCTACCTCGGATCGGCCCAATCTTGAGTTGCCGCCGGGGGAGATGGAACTCGGCATCGGCATACATGGCGAACCTGGGCGCCGCAGGGCCAAGTTACAGAGCGCTGACGACATTATGCTCGAGCTGCTTACCCCGGTGATCGAGGATCTGAATCCCGGGTCCGGGGAGCCGCTGCTGCTGTTCATCAATGGATTTGGCGGCACACCGCTCATGGAACTCTACATCCTGTACAACGCCGCAACGCGCATTCTGGCGGGACGGAGCGCTGTGATCGCAAGATCACTGGTTGGCAGCTACGTGACCTCGCTGGAAATGGCCGGCGCTTCGGTGACGCTAACGCGTCTTTCGCCGTCACTGCTGTCGTTGTGGGATGCGCCGGTGCGTACCCCGGCGCTACGGTGCTCGTGATGTCTGCGGCCGCAGTCCAGGGCGTTGCGCCAGCCGAGCAGACCCGGCTGTTTTGGGCATGCGTGCATGAAGCCTGTGCAGCTCTGCTGCGCGAAGAGGCTGCACTGTGTGCGCTGGATCGGGCGGTCGGCGATGGTGATCATGGCACCAACATGGCACGCGGGGCGCGGGCAATTCTCGCTGCCGAGGAGCAGCTGCGCGCGCTTCCGATCGCCCAGGCACTCGAGAAAGCAGGTCAATTGATAGTTAGCCATGTCGGCGGTGCTTCAGGTCCGCTGTATGGCTCATTGCTGCTCGCTACCGCGCACTCGTGGCCGAGTGAACCCAGTGTAGCCTCGATTGCCGCGGCGCTGACTGAGGGTGTGGCGGCCGTAGGCAGACGAGGGCGCTCCACGGTCGGGCAGAAAACCGTGCTTGATGTATTGGTTCCCGCCGCCGAGGCGTTGCGAACGGCCGCCGACACCCGCATGGCCAGTGAGTCGATTGCAGCCATGCTGGCGGCGGCCGATGCCGGATTCGAGACAAGCAGGGCGCTGCGTGCCGGCAAGGGCAGGGCGGCATACGTCGGCGAGCGCTCTATGGGTCACCATGATCCAGGCGCAGCCTCGGCGCGGTTGTGTTTGCATGCCGTTGCACGAGTGCTGCTAGTCGAGCATTCCGGGGAGGTCGGGTGACGCAAAGCGTAGCCATCGTAATCGTTTCCCACTCATTGGACGTCGCCAAAGGGCTGGCGGACATGGTGCGGCAGATGGTCGGCACGCAGGTACGTGTCGCCTGGACCGGCGGTGATCCGGGCGGCGGCCTCGGCACAGATGTGGTGAAAATTCAGCGCGCGCTCGAATCCGTCTGGTCGCAGGCGGGTGTGGCGGTATTCGTCGATCTGGGAGGCGCGGAAACTAACTCGGAGATGGCAGTGGAGAGGCTGCCGGCCGAGCGGCGCGATCGTGTCGTCATCTGCGATGCGCCGCTCGTGGAGGGCGCCATTATCGCGGCCGCCGAAGCAGCCTCGGGTGCCGACCTCGAACATGTGCGCAAGGCGGCCGAGGAGTTTCTCCGCTGACGAAGGATGCCTCACCGGGCGACGGCGAGGAGCTGCACATCGCTGTGGTGATACCCACGGAAGCAGGCTTGCACGCTCGCCCCGCGATCCTGCTCTCGAGGCTTGCCAAGCAGTTCCGCGCCAGCATCCTGGTGAAGAGCGAGGACGGCGGCGAGTGGGTGGACGCCAAGAGTATCGTGCGGCTGATGGCGCTGCGGGTGGCGAAAGGCGGGCAGCTGCAGTTTTCGGTCTGCGGCTCTGACGCTGAGCGGGCAATAGCGGAAGTTTCCGCACTCATCGCCAGCAATTTCAGCGAAATGGACGACACGGGCCGTGTCTGAACTGAATCTACTGGCGCAGATGGCCTCTGGCGGGGTCAGCATTGGTCACATCCAGCTCCGATCACCGAACAGGGCGATACACAGCGCCGCGGCGGGAATGACGCTCGCTGAGGCAGTCGAGGTCACGATTCGTGAGCTGCGGTCGCTGCAGGCCGGCGTCGATCGGGAGGCCGCGGACATCGTGCAGTTTCAGATCGAGCTGCTGGAGGATCCGACGTTAACGGCCGAGGCGCTAGTCGCGGTAGCGGCCGGAGCGGATCCGGTCGCGGCGTTCCGGCAAGGGATCGCAACTCATCTGCGAGTCTATGAGGATGCGGCGGACGACTACCTGCGTGCGCGCGCTGCCGATGTGCGCGATTTGCGCGATCGGGTACTGCGCGCTCTGAGCGGAGCGCGCGCGGGCGCGCAGGACATTGCCCGCGAAGGCGCCATCCTTGTGGTCGACGATCTGACGCCCACCGGATTTCTCGCAGTCGACTGGACTCGGGCCAAGGGTGCCGCCACCATCAACGGCAGCCCTCACAGTCATGCCGCCATACTGGCGCGCAGCCGCGGCATACCGATGATTGTCGGTCTGCAGGGCGCGGATAAAGCCAAGCCTGGGGCTGCCTGTATTCTCGATGCCGACGCCGGACTTCTGATTCTCGAACCAGGCCCGCCGACACTGGCGCACTACCGGGAAAGGGCTGAAGCCACCGCTGTCCGGAACAGCACCGAGCGCGCACACGCAGACCGACCAGCCGTCACTCGCGACGGCCGCGCTATCCGCGTCTATGTCAATGTTGACGCACCCGACTCGCTGCGCCAGGTGCCCCGCGAGTGGTTCGATGGCGTTGGTCTCGTGCGTACCGAATTGTTGCTGGATACGTCGAGCGGCGTCCCCGACGCCGCCACGCAGGCCGCCTGCTATCGTCCGCTGTTCGACTGGTCGGCGGGCAGGCCGACGACGATAAGACTGTTGGATGCCGGCGGCGACAAACCCATTCCGGGCCTGACGCTTGGCAATGAGGCCAATCCGTTCCTGGGTATGCGGGGAGTGCGTTTGCTCCTGAGGACACCGGACGTGCTCAGGTCGCAGCTCGCTGCCATTCTGGATGCCGCGGCTGGTCGATCCGTGCGTATCATGATTCCCATGATCACAGTGCCGCAGGAATTCTCCGCCTGTCGCGCCATTCTCGACGCCCTGGTCGCCGAGCGTGGCGCGCCTCGTGCCCCGATTCAACTCGGTATGATGGTTGAGACCCCGGCCGCAGCGCTCACCATCGAGCGCTTTGATGCCGAGTTCTTCTCGATCGGCACCAATGATCTGGTTCAATACGTGATGGCCGCAGGGCGCGACCAGCGGGAACTGCAGTATCTGCAGACTGCGACCGCGCCGGCCGTGCTCGACTTGATTGCGCGCGTGGCCCAGCATGGCCATAGCACCGGCAAAGAGGTCGGCGTCTGCGGCGATGACGCCTTTCAACCCGGGGCACTCCAGGCCTTGCTGCAGGCGGGTATTTCGTCCGTCTCGGTTCCAGCGCAACGCGGGCCCGGGGTAAAATCTCTGATCAGGACGATGGTCGCGGGCGACTCTTGAGAAAGACAAGAAAAAAACTGAATCGGGAAGATCTGATCCGCCGCTACAAGACCATTCTGCAGGAAGTGGTGGATCGGCGACCCTCTGGTATCCGGATCAAGATCGCGCAGAGTATCGGCCGGAACAAGAGCTTTATTTCGCAGATTACCAATCCGAACTACAGCACGCCGGTGCCGAAGCGGCATCTTGCGCTCATCTTCGAGCTGGCACATTTCACACCCGAGGAAAAGGCCGAATTCCTGGGCTATTACCGCAGCGCGCATCCGCGCGTGGGCGCCCGCGCCGCCGATCAGTTATCGACCGGGGAAACGCGCGCCTTGCGCTTGCAGTTGCCGCACCTGGACTCTGCCCAGCTGGAGGCCAAGCTCGACAACATGGTGCGGGACTTTGCGCACCGGCTCAGCGAATTGATGCGGTCCAGGTAGGCGCCTCGATCAGTTAACTTTTCTTCGATACCAGGTCGCTGATCTGGGTAGCGCGGGTCTGCGCGTCGTGCTTGGCCCGGCGACGCATCTCTTCGACTGCCTCGCGACGCGGGTCCACCGGCTCGTTGGGCCAGGTGTCGAGGATGACCTGCTGCAGAGCGCGGAATTCATCCTTGTTCTCGGGATGGGTCAGAATGTACAAGTCGTTGCGCTGGATTCCGCGCAGCATTTTTTCACCCACCTCCAGCGGCTCCATGCCCACTTCGAACACCGCGCGCATTTGCTCGGCTACTTCCGTTGATGCGGGAAAACGAGTGTTGGAATACTGCGCGGGCCGGCGCAGTGCGGATTCGAAGGCATTGGTTCTCACCAGCGCAGGCGTCATGAGCGAAACGCCAATGTTATAAGGCGCAAGGTTGTCGCGCAGGCATTCGGTAAGACCGCGCACGGCAAATTTAGAGGCAGTATAGATGCCGGCCTGGGGTCCCGGCAGGAAGGCTGCCATGGATGACACATTGACGATGTGGCCACCTTCGCCGTGCGCCTTGATGCGCGGGATGAAACTCACGAGGCCATTGACCACGCCGCCGAAGTTCACCCCCATGATCCAGTCGTAGTCGTCATACGTGGCCTCGTCGGTCGGACCGAACACACTTACGCCGGCGTTGTTGACCAGGACGTGGAGCTTGCCGAATACCGAGTCGATTTCCTCTGCCGCGCGCGCCATGGCGGGCCGATCGGTGACATCGAGCCTGATTGCGTGAACGTCGCGACCGGCATCGCCAAGTTCTGCTCGCGCCTGCGCCCACTGCTCGCGGCGCCGATAGCTAACGGCGACTCTCATGCCCGCCGCGTTCAGAACCTTGGCGATACCAAGGCCCATGCCGCCGGCGCCGCCGGTGATGAACGCAGTTTTTCCTCTCAGGTCATTCATTGCGCAAATTCCGTTTAGCAGTGAGTAGGCCGGCGGCACCACTGTTGACCGCGCTTTCCGTATGATAAACTAAACTTACTAAATAACGAGGCGGCAAGACTTTGAACCGCATCGCTGGGGATGGGGCCGGGCAATATTCGCGGGTCTATCGCGGCTACTTCCTGACGCTGATGGTAGTCGTCAGTGCGTTCGCGATCATTGATCGCGTGGCTTTACTGACCGTCGGGCAGGCGATCAGCCGTGACCTCGGGTTGAACGACTTCCAGTTCGGGCTGGTCAGCGGCTTCGCCTTCGCCGTCGTCTACACGCTCGCGGGCCTGCCGTTGGCGAGGATTGCCGAGTCCGGCAATCGCGTGAAGCTTATTTCTATCGCGGTGGCCGTCTGGTCGGTATTCTCGTTTCTGAGCGGCTTTGCGCTCAACTTCCTGCAGCTGCTGTTGTGCCGCGTGGTTATCGGTATCGGCGAGGCCGGTGTACAGCCGCCAGCGATTGCAATCATCAGCGATCTGTACCCGCCGAACCGGCGCGGGACCGCATTGGCGATTCTGTCGATCGGCCTTCCCCTGGGGTCGCTGATAGGCGCGGCGAGCGCCGGTTATCTGGCAGACGCTTATTCCTGGCGTACCGTGTTTCTGCTGCTGGGCGTCCCTGGACTGGTGCTGGCGGTTATCGCCTGGGCAACGTTGCGGGATCCCCCGCGGGGACTGTCGGAGGGCATGTCTAGCGCGGCGCTCGAGCCGGCGCCGCCGGCGCGAGCCGTGTTTCGCCATCTAGCGGCCCGTGCCTCATTCTGGCATATCGTCGTCGGCCTGGCGCTTACGTACTTTGCGGCAGCCGGCATTGGCTCGTTCATACCGCAATATTTTGCGCGAGTATTCGCCATGAGTCTCGGGCAATCAGGGATCCTGTTTGGTCTTGTCGGAGCATCCTCCAGTCTGGCCGGAAATCTCTCGGGCGGCGTCATCGTCGACTGGATCAGCCGGCGCGACCAGCGTTGGTACGTCTGGTTGCCCGCGACCGGCATACTGATAGCCGCGCCGCTGTACCTGGGGGCGTTCGGCGTGCTCAATCCCATGATCGCGACCGGCCTGCTGGTGGTCGCCGGCGTGTTCATGTTCTTGCACTACGCGCCTTCGCAGGCGGTGTTGCAAAACATGGTTGAGCCGCGGATGCGTGCTACCGCGGCGTTCATATTCTTTTTCATCGTTAGTATGCTCGGTTACGGGGTCGGCCCGACGCTGCTGGGTCTGATCAGCGATGCTCTCGCCAGGCACGCATTTTCGCCTGGAAATTACCACTCAATGTGTTCCGGGGCAGCTCCCATAGCGGGCATCGCGCCGGAGCTCGTGAAGGCCTGCCACTCCGCCTCCGCCTCGGGTATTCGCGGCGCCATGACGATCATGAGCTGCCTGTTCTTCTGGGCGGCGCTGCACTTCTGGCTGGCGGCGCGCACGTTGCGCCATGACCTGCGGCTTGACTCCAGCACTTTACCCGGCGCGCTCGCGAATGGTAAACTGAACTCACTAAACTAGGTCGCGCCGCTCGTGCGGCCAATGCCGCTGAGCCGGGGGTGTCCATGTCGACCGCGCTTTCACTTGAATCCAGGCTGCAGCGCCTGGAGGACGAAAAGCAGATTCGGGAGTTGATGATCGAATACGGCCGCCGCCTGGATGCGCGCGATTTTCGCGGCTACGCGCGACTGTTTGCGGGGGAAGGGGAGTGGATTGGCGGGCTGGGACGAGCCAAAGGGCCGGCCGCCATCGAAGCCATGCTGGTCAAGGGGCTGGGCTCGATCGCGGCCAATCCGCAGACCGTCACCAGTTTTCACATCCTTACCAACTTCCAGATCGAGGTCACCGGCGATCGGGCGAGCGCCTATTCCAGGCTGCTGTATGTCATCAGGAGCGCGGAGGACACGCCGGTGCCGAGCCGCGGTGGTCATTACGAGGATTTGTTCATACGCGAGGATGGGAGCTGGAAATTCCTGCGGCGCGTGGTGCTGGGCGATATTCCAACGCAGGATGTGCTCGCAGCGAGGCCGGCATGACCTCGCGCGTCGCCGCGCTCCAAGCGCGAATCGAGGCATTGTCGGTCGCCTCGCAGCGACTGGAGGATGCGCGCCTGATCAAGCGCTTGCAGCGTGCCTACGGTTACTACATCGATCGGGGGTACTGGCGGGAAGCCGCGGACCTGTTTGCCGATGACGCAACCTTTGAGAGCGGTGTAGACGGGGTGTACGTCGGCCGAAGCAGGATCCACGAATTGCTGATGCGGCAGGGCGGCGGTAACCCCGGTCCGGGATTGCCTTATGGCCAGCTAAATCACCGCATGCAACTCCAGCCCGTGGTTCATGTCGCGGCGGATGGAAAAACGGCCAAGGGTCGTTGGCGCGAACTGGCATTGCTGGGGCAATTTAAAAAGTATGCGGCGTGGGGCGATGGCATCTACGAGAATGAATACGTCAAGCAGCACGGCGTCTGGAAGCTTGCCAAGCTGCACTTCTATCCCAACTTCGTCGCTCCTTACGAAGGCGGTTGGGCGGCGCTCAAGCCAGTGCCTCGCGACTGGAGATCGGATGTCGCCAAGTCATTCCCACCCGATCGGCCAGCCACAATCAGTTATCGGCCATTTCCCGACTCCTATGTACCTGCCTTCCACTACACGCATCCCGGCGGGTACCCATGAGTTCGCTGAGTCAGGACATCACAGACCTGGAGGCGGTGCTGGCGCGATGCGAACAGGACGCCGCGAGCCTGGAATCCGCGCAGCAGATCGAAAATCTCCAGGGCGCATACGGGTACTACATCGATAAGGGATTGTGGGACCAGGCGGCCGAGCTCTTTAGCACCGATGCTACCTACGAGTACGGTCAGCGTGGCGTGTATGTCGGCCGCGATCGCATACGCGCGGCGCTCGGCTTGTTCGGGCCGCAGGGGCTGGATCCAGGCCAGCTCAACAACTACATGATGCTGCAGCCCATGATCGATGTCGCTGCAAATAACAATTCGGCGAAAGCGCGCTGGCGCAGCGACATACAGCTGCATGCACAAGGCAAGGCATATTGGGGCGAGGGCACGTACGAGAACGAATACGCCAGAGTCGACGGCGTATGGAAAATAAGCAAGCTGCACTTTTATGTGACCATGCTCGCCGACTATGACAAGGGCTGGGTCGCCGGCAACATTCCCATGGAAGGGCAAAGCGCCCAAATGCCGCCCGATCGTCCGCCGACAGAGGTGTATCAGTCGCTACCGGAAGTGTATTTGCCCGCTTACCACTACAAGAATCCGGTAACCGGTACGACGGCGAGGCCGGCCTCGGAAAATGCCGCTCTTGTCGACAACACGATGACCGAGGCCGGTCTCCTCGCAGAGCGACTGCAACCGCTGGCCGGGAAGCTTGCGCGGCTGCTGGATGAGTCCGCGATTGAGAAAGTGCAGCGCGCCTACGGTTACTATGTCGATAAGGCGATGTGGTCTGACGTGGCCGATCTGTTTTCGGAACACGGAACGCTGGAGATCGGCGGCCGCGGCGTGTTCCTGGGTAAGAAACGCGTACTGGAATATCTTGGCGTTGGGCTCGGGGCGGTGGGGCCGCAAGCCGGTCAGATCATCAATCACCAGCAGTTCCAGGGCATCGTGACCGTTGCCCCCGACGGCAAGAGCGCCAAAGGCCGCTGGACCGCCTTCGTCATGGGAGGTAGCCCTTACGCGGCGGTGCAATGGGGCGATGTCACTTATGAAAACGACTACGTCAACGAGGATGGCGTATGGAAGCTCGCGCGGCTCCACGCGCCGTTCACGATGTATTCGCTCTATGCCGAGGGCTGGCACAAGTCGACCGTGCCCAATACGCGACCGGAAAGTTTCCCGCCACCCCCGGATTTGCCGCCGACAGTTGTCTATCTGACCTTTCCGAATTTCTATCTCGAGCCTTTCCATTATCCGAACCCGGTCACCGGCAAAGAGGCTCCGCCGCCCAATCCGGCAGCCGGGGGCCTGGCGCCCATGAGCGACTATGTCGATCGACACTGACCTCGACCGCGGTTTCCTTGAAAGTATCGCACACGTGTATTTGAGGGCACTGGCTGCCCGCAATCCGGCCGGTGCGCCGCTTGCCGCCGACGTCGTGTTCGCGGAAAACGACCAGCGATTGCCGCTCGGCTCAGCCGCCTGGCGGACTATCGATGGCGTTGGCAATTACCGCCATGTCTTCTGCGATCCGGCTACGGCTACGGTTGGTGTCATTGCCACAGTCACTGAAAACGGCGCGGGCGCGGTCATCATCCTGAGACTGCGGCTGCGCGACCGGCAGATCGTCGAGGCCGAACAGTTCGTGGTTCGCGATCCAGGCGCCTATGAGCGCTACGAGCAGCTCGGGCAGCCCGAACCGGTATGGTTCGAAGTGATTCCGGTGGAGCGTCGCCAGACGCGGGAAGCGCTCGAGGCGGCGGCGTGGATGTACTTTCAGGCGCTGTACCGAAACGATGGCGCCGGGATTTATCCTTTCACCGACGATTGCCAGCGGCTCGAGCATGCGCGATTGAGCGTGAATCGGCCGAGCCAGGAGAGCTACGGTCACGCCGATAGCACGGTCGAATTCGTCACATTGAAGGCCAAGCAGCAGTACGCCCTTGGGATGATGGGCTACATTTCCGCGGTTCGCGATCGACGCGTATTAGCGGTGGACATCGAAAGAGGGGCGGTGTTGAGTTCGTGTTGTTTCGATTTCGATGGAATGACTCGGCGGATCAATCTGACGGGCGGCGGCGTGTTCGAAATTCCGCCGTACTTTCGAACCCCACGCACCCATCACATGAACGAGGCTTTCAAGGTAGAGAACGGGTCATACCGCTACATCGAAATGATGCTGCTTGAAGTGCCATTCGCGACCCGGCCAGCGTGGCTCAAGACGCCGAGTTCCACGCAGGAGCCAGTTAACGTAAGGCCACCGCCTGCGCCGGTGCAATCCACTAGTCGCGCGGCGCTCACGGGACTGGTCGACAGATTCCTGAATGCACTGGTGAACTGCTGTCCCTGCGATTTGCCGCTGGCTGAGAACATCACATACACGGAGAATGGCGTCCGCGTCGCGCTCGGCGATGGACTATGGAAGTCGGTCAGCGGCCGCGGCGCATATCGCGTGTACGCCGCGAATCCGGTTGCCGGCCAGGTCGGCTACTACGGCGATCTTGACGAGAACGGCCGGTTCGCCCTCATAGCCGTGCGCTTGCAGCTGAGCGGCGGCCTGGTGACGGAGATCGAAGTCGTCATTGCGCGACCAGAACAGGCCAATGAATGGGGCCAGTTGAATCAGGCCACCCATAGCATGTTCATTGCGCCGTTGTTGGCGGACGTGCACCCGCTGGCGTTCGCGGCATCGGCGCCACGCCCGCGCAATGCACCCGCCGCGGCCACATCGGGCAGCGATCTACTGGCTGCGGTCGAACGCTATTATGAAGGTTTGCAGAAGCGAGAGAGTGCAATGGTCCCTTTCACGCAGGATTGTCAGCGCATCGAGAACGGTGTCGCTGCGAGCAACAACCCGAATGCCCCGATCGTGGACGCCAAGCATCCGGAATTCGGCGTGTTTGCGGCGAGTCTTTCCGAACAAGTTGATCTCGGTTACCTCGCGCGTTTGTCCCGCGTGCGCCGCCGGCCCCTGGTAGTGGATACTGAAGCCGGGCTGGTGCTTGATCTCGCGTTGCTCGACTATTCGGGCGCGGTTCGATCGGTCGCGATCAAGGGCGTCGGCGAAGTCGCCGCGGCCGCGTCATTCGCCTCGCCCTGCACCGACATTCAGGTGCAGCTCTTCTGGCTCGAGGCAGGCAAGATCGCTCGCATCGAATCGGCCGTGCGTCGGGTTCCCTACGGGCTCAGGTCTCCGTGGGATCAGCCGCTGACATCGCAGTGAGCTTTCGGACGCTGACTCGGTTCCATAGCTGCGTTTGATCCCGGATCAGGGCGAGTAACGGCCATGGGTACTCGGGCGATAACAGCCCGAACGGAGCAGCCAGGATGAGCTTGCCGACCCGTTCCGGGTGCGCCATTGCAAAGTGGGCGGCCATGAATCCGCCGAAGGACGCACCGATCAGCGGCACCGGCCGTGCCAATACATCACCGATGGGCCTTCACCGATGCTGTACACGACCGTTTGAACCCCGCGCACGAAGTACTCCGCGCGTGAAAAAGCCACGCGTATCGAACGGCGAACCTGACATGGCTTTAGAAGATACCTCTACGCACTAATGCGCCATGGCGGCCAGCGCCGCGGCGTCGAGATGGGCAATGGAGCGGGTATCCTGGAAGGCGCGGATGCCTTCGATGCCCTGCTCGCGGCCGATACCCGATGCCTTCATGCCGCCAAAGGGGGCGCGCAGGTCGAGGCGAGTGGCTCCGTGATCGTTGACCCAGACATAGCCGCATACCAGCTGGCCGCCGACGCGATTGGCGGTATTGGGATCGGCTGTCCAGACTGAACCGCTGAGACCGGCCCAGCTATCATTCGCCAAACGGATGGCTTCGTCTTCGGACTCGAATGGGATCACCGGAATCACCGGGCCGAACTGCTCTTCGGTCACCACGCGCAGCTTGAGATCCGGATTGACGACGATGGCCGGGCGAACGAAGTTGCCGCCCTGCATATCTCCGACCGGCAGTTCGCCGAATTCCAGCACCTCGGCGCCGGACTCCTTTGCTTCCTTGATAAGGCTGTCGACGAAGGCTTTCTGCGCCGGCGAATGCAGCGGGCCCATCGTCGTGCCCTTGTCGAGGCCATAGCCGAGCTTGACCTTCCTCAGCCGGGCAGACAGGCCCTCGACCACCTCGTCGATACGCGGCTTGTGCACGAACAGTCGCTTGGCGTTCATGCAGATTTGGCCGGTAGTGTCGTAGATGGCCGCGAACAGGCGGTCGAGGTGCACGTCGTCGAGGATTGCGTCCTCCAGTACGATAGCCGCATCGTTGCCGCCGAGTTCAAGCGTGACGCGAGTGAGATTGTGCGAGGCCATTTCCATCATCTTCTTGCCGCTGCTCACCGAGCCCGTGAAACAGACCTTGGCCACGTCCGGGTTTCGGATCAGTGCACTCATGTTGGCATCCGGGCCGGTCACGACGTTGAGCACACCGGATGGCAGCTGTTTGGCGATGCGCTGCACGATGCGGGCCGTGGCCAGGGGGGCCGTCAGAGGCGGCTTTACAATGACCGTATTGCCAGCCAGCAGCGCATGCGGCAGCGCGGCGCCGAGAATGGCGACTGGCCAGTTGAAAGGCACGATGATGGTGACCACGCCCAGCGGCTGGTAGGCCACCGTGGTTTCCACCGGAATAGCGCCTGGAATGGGGGGCAGTACTTTCGACGCATTGACTTCGTCGGCGTGGCTCAGAGCCAGCTTCCAGCGCAGCTCCAGCACCAGCGAATCGATCCAGGCTTCAAAACGGATTTTGCCGTTCTCCTGCGACAGGATGGCGGCGTCGTCATCGCGGTTCTCGGCAATGCCCGCGAGCGCCGTCAGCATCTTCCCGGCGCGCTGCTGCGGCGACAGGGCGGCCCACGCCGGGTAGGCGGCCTTCGCGGCGGCGACGGCATCGCTGACATCCTGAATGGTGGCCGCGGCGGAATAACCGACGACAACACCTGCTTTGGCGGGATCGGCAATCGCCGTCTTGTCCGCGGTCTGCCGTTCCTTGCCCCCAATGTACAAAGGAGTGGTCACTGATTGTGACATTGATGGTTACCTCTTTATGGTTGCGTCTGGGACGTCCGGAATAGTGGTGGCAGGTTACCCTGTCTGAGAAACGAATTCGCGAACAAGCGATCAGTGCCCAGGCCAAGAAAATCCCTGAGGGGAAGGGGTGGGGTTACGTCCAGTTCCTCAATAATCGAAATGCCGCTGTCTCGATGAAATTGCACGCACTTGCGAGCCGCATTACGAGATTGACCCTCACAAAACCGTGTTGATTGTAGTGATCCTGTTTGCAGCGCCGGAACATGCCGGCCCGGTAAGCGTCTCGATCGATAGCCGGCAGAGCACCGATCCGGTCAGCCGGTACGAATATGGAGCGTTCATTGAACCCATTGGTGGACTTATCGCGCGGAGCCGATCGTTCCGGAAGCGAAGGATCCGCCGCTACCGCAGAGCGTTGAAGGCCGTCCCGGCATCATCTGTCGGAAGTGGCGGCCGATAGGCGGGGACGATGCGGTCACGATGGACAGCCAGGACCGCTACGTCGGCGCGCGAAGCGCCAGCGTCGTGGTCAGTGAAAGCATGCCGCGCGGTTTTGACCAGAGAGGATTCGGGATTACCAAGGGTAGGGTCTACGACGGTCACCTCGTAATGCGCAGTGACGTGGGCGCGAAAGTACAGGTGGCGCTGCTCTGGGGTTCCGGTTCGGATGATCGTCAGATCGTTACCCTCCCGTCCCCCGGTCCGAATTGGCAGAGTATGTCATTCGAGTTTGCGCCTGGCGCCGATGCACGCCTTGAGATGACCGGTACAGGAATCGGAAAATTCCGCGTTACCGTGGTCTCTGTGGAAAT
>Ga0208849_1001265_pt1 | contig 18430 bp, 19 predicted proteins | sample NGESurdeep072012_10_FD_184470 | JGI IMG/M metagenome (GOLD analysis project Ga0208849, IMG submission 184470) | Arctic peat soil microbial communities from Barrow, Alaska - NGEE Surface sample 53-3 deep-072012 (SPAdes) | ecosystem: Environmental > Terrestrial > Soil > Wetlands > Peat ... | reverse complement strand
AGGGCACCCGCGACCTTGTCCAACGCATTGTGCCGGCCGACATCTTCGCGCACGACGATGCTGGCGTCGCCCGGCATGTAGAACCCCGCCGCATGCACGGCCCGCGTCTGGCGGTTGAGGGATTGTGCGGCCGTAAGCGCACTCATGCCGGCGAGAACATCTTCGCCGGCGATCCGGATGCCGGATTGCAGCTTCGGCAGCCGTCGCATGGCGCTCTCCAGACTCTCGATTCCGCACAGCCCGCAGCCGGCCGGGCCGGCTCGGTGACGTCGCCGCGCCGTCGTATTGTCGCGCGACGTCGCCGACAATTCCATTCTGATTTCCGTGCCGAGCTCGTGGCGGACGATTTCCATGCCGACGATTTCGTCGCGCGTTTCAACAATTCCTTCCGTCAGCGAAAAGCCGATTCCAAAATCTTCGAGGTCGCACGGGGTTGCCAGCATGACGGCTTCGGTCGCGCCGCCGTAGACGAATGCGATTCCCGCTTCCTCGGGTACAATCCGCATTCCCTCCTGGGCGACGCGATCGCGTAACGCGATCATGGGCACAGCAAAAGCCGGCGCTGACAAGTTCCCTCGGGATACGAAGTTTCCGGTCTTTTGCGTGAAGAACATGGCTGATTTTACGGTTTCCAAAAAGATAATATGGCGACACCATACAACGCGGTTGCCTGTGCGGGGACGGCCCCAGCCCGCCGACTCGGAAATCTCGCTTGCAATGCCGGTTAGGATTGTTAACCAGCGGATGTTAGCGTCGCATTATGACTCCCGCGAGAAATACGATGAACGAATTGGCGGACGCAAATGCCTGGGTAGAGGCCGGAAACGCCCTGTTGCCCTCAGCGATTGCATTGCGCCGCGCCATTCACGAAGAGCCGGAGCTTGGCCTGTTCACGGCGAAGACCGCCGCCAAGGCGAAAAAGGCGCTGGCCGGATTGCCACTCGACATCCTGGAAGGTCCGTCGACAAGCGGCTTCGTCGCGCGTCTGCGCGGCCCTGCGAACGGGCGCACGATCCTGTTGCGCGGCGACATGGATGCGCTGCCGCTGCGCGAAGAAACGGGACTCGAATTCACCTCGCGCCATGACGGCGCGATGCACGCCTGCGGACACGACGCCCATGTCGCCATGCTTGCGGGCGCTGCGAAGGCCCTCTGCGCGCATCGCGACCGGCTGGCCGGCTCGGTGATGTTCATGTTCCAGCCTGGCGAAGAGGGGCATCACGGCGCGCGTTTCATGCTCGACGACGGGCTGCTCGATCCGCTGCCGGATGCCGCGTTCGCGCTTCATGTCGCACCCAACATGCCTAGCGGCGTTTTCGGCAGCCGGGCGGGCACCCTTCTTGCGGGAGCCGACCGCATCCTCATTACGGTCGCGGGCAAAGGCGGCCATGCGTCGCAACCGCATCTCGCAGTGGATCCCATTCCGGTACTCTGCGAAATCGTGACTGCGTTGCAAAGCTTCGTGACGCGACGCATCCCCGCTTTCGAGCCTGTGGTGATTACGGTCGGGCGAATTACGGCGGGCACGACGAATAACATCATTCCGGAAACCGCCGAGCTCGAAGGTACCATCAGAAGCCTGTCGGAAAACGCGCGCAGTCTTGCCCATGAGGGTGTTCGGCGTGTTGCAACAAATATCGCGGCCGCGCACGGCGCGAAAGCGTCCGTCGAAATCATTCGCGGCTTCCCGGTCACCATCTGCTCCGAACGGGCCGTCGCGCTGGCGCAGGCGACCGCCGAGCGCATCTTCGGCGACTCGGCGTGGCTCGACGTTCCGAACCCGCTGATGGCGGCAGAGGATTTTTCCTATGTGCTGCAGAAGGTCCCCGGCGCGATGGCGATGCTCGGGGCCACGCCTGAAGGCGGCGATTTCCGAACCTGTTGCGGACTGCACTCCAATCGCATGGTGCTCGACGAATCTGTCATGGCCCGCGGCATCGCCATGCACTGCGCCTATGCGGAAGCGTTTCTCACCGACGGGTTTGCGGCACAAAAGGCCGCAGCCTGAAGCGGCGCTATCCCCCCGATCGCGACCACCGCAAAACCTTTAGGACGCCTTAGTCAATGTTCCGCGAATGGGTCGCGCAATTGCCCGGCGGATCGCAACGCGCTACCATGACTTCGGCTGGGTCGAAAAATTGTACAACAATTGGGAGACCTATATGGCCAGAACCAGACATTCATCCAGTGAACATCATCATTCGGCAGCGGCGCACCATGAAGCTGCCGCGCATCATCATCGCCAGGCGGCCCATCATCACGACCACGGCCGGCATGCCGAAGGCAAGGAACACGCCGAAGCCGCCCACGAGCATGGCGGTCATGCCCACAAGCACGGCGCGACAGCGCACGAACATTCCCATAAATAGGTTTGGTTGGCAGGCGCCGGCGCGCGAAGAGTGCCTGGCGCGAAGCAATAAAAAGGCCCGGCAGATGTGCCGGGCCTTCTCGTAGTAGCGGCGTGGGCCGCAAGTCAAATCAATGCCTGGATGCGTCTCGGACCGAGTCCTTTGCGCCGCCGACAGCGTTCTGCACTTTGCCCTTGAACTTGTCTGCTTTGCCTTCGGTCTCGAGTTTCGTGTCGCCGGTCAACTTGCCGGCAGCTTCCTTGATTGAGCCCTTGGCCTCGTTGGCCGAGCCGTCAATCCGATCCTTGTCCATTCGATACTCCCAAACGGGTTGCAGTGCGATAATGCGAAGAGCAACAAAAGAGTTCCGCCATTTCGCGACCCAATACGGTTTCGCGAAGCCTCTGCTGTGAAAGAATTCCCCGTGTACAACATATGTTGCGTCCGCCGGTTTACGCGAGGTATCGTTCCGTATACGAATAAAATGGTTTCGCGCCTCTGTATCGTGGCGGCGGATTTGTTTGTTGCCGCCGCCTTGAGTTAAGGTGAACGGCACAAGCAAGGAGGGGTTCATGATCAGACAAGTCCTGTCGGTAACGGCAGCCCTCTTTCTTTTCGGTTGCGGCATTCCGGAATATTTCGACCAGCATCCGGCAAACGTTCGCGAGGCCCGTGCGGACGACGACGACACCGTTGTTTCGGTCGCGCCGCCCGTGCCGGTTGCGCCGGCGGCTCCGGCGATGACCACCGAGCTGCCGCAGCCCATGCCTCCCGCCCAGGCCCGCCGCGTTATTGCCGTTCCTGCGTTGCCCCCACCGCCACAGACGCCGGAACCTGTGAGGGCAACCGAGCTGCCGCAGCGCGCGCCCCTCGAGGCTCGCCGTGCCGTCCCTTCGCCGCCTGCCGCAGCACCGATCGAGGCCGAGACGACACCGGCCGCAACTGTTGTAATGCCCGCCACATCTGGTCCCGCGGGCGTCGCGGTCGTGGGGCCTGTTCCACCGCCGCCGCCCGCGCCAGTAGGGACGATGACTGCGGCGCCGGCGGTTTCCGCAATGCAGGCCGTGGCGGTTGCTCCAGCCCAAATTTTGTCCTCCGTCCCGGTCCGTAACGCGCATTGCGAATCGGTAGCCGCAGGCCGCGCCGAAGATGCCGCCGCCAATGGCAAAGACGACGAACTGGTGAAGGCGGTTCACGACGGCACCTATGCGGATTGTGTGACCTGGGCTGTCGCGCATCCCGGCGAGGATTAGCGAACAGGCATCGTCGATCGGGCAGTTGCCGCTTCTGTCATTGCCCGGTATCAAGCGGCGGGATTTTTTCGCACGGAATTCGTATGCCAGTCGCCGCCGGTCCTCATTGCACGAGTGCGGTCGATACGAGCTTCGTGTCGCTGGGTTACGCAAAGATCGCGTTTCTGGGTGTTGTCCAGGGCATAACGGAACTGTTGCCGATTTCTTCGTCGGCACATATGCGCGCTGTGCCGGCCTTTCTCGGCTGGCCGGATCCCGGCTCCGCGTTTTCCGCTGCCATGCAACTCGCCGCTCTTGCAGCGGTCGTCGTTTATTTTTGGGCAGACATCCGGACCGTCACAATCGACTTCGCGCAGGCACTTCGCGGCGGCAAGCGCGATAACGCCGGATTTCGCCTGGGCGCAAGCATCGTTCTCGCCACAATACCAATCGCGATCGCCGGGCTGGCGCTTTCTCACACCCTCAACCGCTGCGGCTCGCCGTTGCGCGCGCCGATGGTGGTGGGGGCCGCCTGTGTCATCATGGCGCTGCTGATGGGGTTCGCCGAATTGTCGGCGCGGCATGTGCGCGAGACCGACAAGCTCACATACCGCGATGCGCTCATCATCGGCCTGGCGCAGATGGGCGCGCTGATACCGGGGGTTTCGCGGTCCGGCTCGACATTCACGGGCGCGTTGTTTCTGGGTTTCAAGCGGGAGGATGCGGCGCGGGTCTCGTTTCTTCTGGGGATTCCTGCCATTGCGCTGGCCGGGGTGGTCGAACTCGCAGCCCTCCGGCATGCCGGCCTCTCCGTCTACGGATGGTCGGTCCTCGGCGTCGGGCTGGTGGTTGCCACCATATCCGCCTTCGCCGCGATCTGGGGCCTGATGCGCTTCCTCCAGAACTTTTCAACTTGGCCGCTGGTAATCTATCGCGCCCTTTTCGGCCTGCTGGTGATGGCGGGCGCGTATTATCACTGGATTTCGTAAGCGTTCATTTCGGCGATTCGTCCGCCGGGCTGTCCTGCGAAATCCACGGCATCATCGCGCGCAGGCGCTTGCCAACCTCTTCGATGCCGTGCGCGGCCGCGCGCGCGCGCATGGCCTTGAGGGCCGGCTGACCGGCCTTGTTCTCGATCATCCAGTCGCGTGTGAAGCGGCCGGACTGAATGTCGGCGAGTACGCGTTTCATCTCCTTCTTTGTCTCCTCGCCGACGATGCGCGGACCGGTGACGTATCCGCCATATTCCGCGGTGTTGGAAATGGCGCGGTTCATGTCGGCAAGGCCGCGTTCGTAGATGAGATCGACGATCAGCTTCACTTCGTAAAGGCATTCGAAATAGGCCATCTCCGGCGCGTAGCCGGCTTCGACCAGCGTATCGAAGCCGGCGCGGATAAGCTCGACCAGGCCGCCACAAAGCACCGCCTGCTCGCTGAACAGATCCGATTCGCATTCTTCACGAAAATTCGTCTCGAAGATGCCGATGCGGCCTCCGCCGATCGCGCATGCATAGGCGAGCCCCAGATCGTGCGCCCTGCCGCTGGCGTTGCGATGCACGGCAATCAAACACGGCACGCCGCCGCGGCTATATTCGCTTCGCACGGCATAGCCTGCGCCTTTCGGGGCGACCATCACCACGTCGAGATCGGCCCTGGGTTCGATCAGGCCAAAATGAATGGCGAAGCCGTGCACAAAAAAAAGGGCAGCTCCTTCTTTCATGTTTTGCGCCAGGTCGTTCTTGTAGATTTCGGCCTGCAACTCGTCGGGCGCCGCCATCACCATCAGATCGGCCCACTTCGCCGCTTCCGCATTGCTCATAACGGTAAAGCCGGCCGCTTCAGCCTTTTTTGCACTAGCACCGGGCCGCGACGCGATCACAATCTCCCTGACACCCGAATCCCGAAGATTGAGAGCGTGCGCGTGGCCCTGGCTCCCGTAACCGATGATGGCGACCTTTTTTTCAGCGATGAGGCTCGGATCGGCATCCCGATCGTAATAGACGCGCATAACGCTACCTTTCTCGGCACATCGGCCAGACATTTATTTGCGAACGATCATTCGAAATACGATGCCAGTTTTCGCAAGGTATCACTTTCGTCGTTCGCTTCGATCCAGGTCCAGTTCGCCATGCGATGGCGAAACCAGGTGAGTTGACGTTTGGCGTATTGGCGCGTGGCGGCGATGGCGGCGAGCCGGGCTTCCCCCCATGTCATCATGCCGGCTTCCACGGCATTCAGCTCGCGCAACCCCAGGATCTTTGCGGCGGGCAATACCGGATCCAGCGATTGCAGGCATTTTGCTTCCTCCATCGCGCCGCTCGCGAGCATCGCGTCGAACCGCTTTTCGATGCGGCGGTGCAGTTCGGGCCGCGGTGGCGAGACCACAAAGCGCGCGACCGTCAGGCCGGCCCTCAGCGCCGGCACGCGCACACCCTTCTGCCACTGCGCCAGCGGCCTGCCAGTGGCTTCCAGCACTTCCCACGCGCGCAAGACGCGTTGCGTATCGGAAGCGCGCAGCAGCGATGCGGTCTGCGGATCGCGTCCCGCCAACTCGGCAAAGAATGCGTCGGCCCCCAGGTTTTCGCGGCGGGTCCGCGCATTCGTGCGAACGGCCTGCGGAACTTGCGGCATGTCGGAAATTCCCTGCGTCAGTGCGCCGAAGTATAGGCCGGTTCCGCCCACGAAGATCGGTACTCGACCTGATGCGCACAGATTGCATAGCGTCCGCGCAGCATCCACCGCATAGCGCGCAATGTCGTAATGTTCCTGCACACCGACATGTCCGTACAGCAGATGCGGCGTGCGGATCGTTTCGGATTCGCCCGGACGCGCCGTCAGGATGCTCGCCTCGCGATAGATCTGCATGGAATCCGTATTGACGATTACCCCGCCGATGCGCTCCGCAAGCGCTAGCGCGGCGGTCGACTTGCCGCTCGCCGTCGGTCCTGCAATAAGCACCACGTCCGCGTTCACGAAAGAACCTGCGCTCTGGCCGAACAATTGCCATACGTCCTTAATGTTATCGCAGAAAACGCCCGCGACCTTGCACACGAATTTCGCGAGCTCGGACGCGCGGTCTGGCTGTCCGAAGACCGCGCTTTCGATATTCCCCTCGCGAACGAGCCCAATGCCGCGCTTTTGCATGACCAAGCCACCGCAATAAGCGCAACCGCCGACATCAACCTCGTGAGTGCGGATCGGCGTCGCAAGAAGCTTCTCGTAGCCGATATGGATTCGACCGTGATCGGCTGCGAATGCCTGAACGAGATTGCAAAGATGGCGGGTCTCGGCCCGCGGGTGGCGGCTATCACCGAGCGGGCCATGCGCGGGGAGATCGCATTCGAGCCGGCACTGCGCGACCGGGTGGCTCTGCTGAAGGGCTTGCCGATCGCGATACTGGAACGCGTCTGTCGTGAACGGGTGTGCCTCGATTCCGGTGCGAAAGCGCTAGTCGCCACGATGCGTGCGCACGGCGCCCATACAATCCTCGTTTCGGGGGGCTTTTCATGGTTCGCGGAGCGTGTCGCCCGCGATGCAGGCTTCAATGCCTGGCAGGCCAACATTCTGGTCGACGATGGCGTCGAACTCACGGGGGAAGTCGCCGAGCCGGTTCTCGGCCGCGATGCGAAACTTGCGGCTCTCGAAAAGGCGGCGGCACTGCGAGGCATCGGATTGCAGGATACTCTTGCCGTGGGAGATGGCGCGAACGACCTTGCCGTGATCGGCCGCGCCGGGCTGGGCGTTGCATATCGCGCCAAACCCATCGTCGCCTCGGCGGCGCGAGCCAGGATTACGCACAGCGATCTGAGCGCGCTGCTCTATCTGCAAGGCTACCGCGACGACGAGATTTGCGGGGGTAGTCTCGCGCGCTAGCCGACTTCCAGCCGAATGGCGATATACGCAAGATCGCCGTTGCGATTGACAAGCAGGAGTTCGACCTTGCGTCCCGATTTCGCGTCAGCCTCCATGCGTTTGGCTACTTCCTGGGGGGTATGCACCGGCTGGTTTTGCACTTCGACAATCACATCGCCGGGCTGAAGATTTTTCTCTCCCGCCGCACTGTCGGGATCAACAGCGCTGACGACTACGCCCTGCACCTCGCCGGCCAAATGATATTTGGTTCGCGCATCGCCATCGAGAGTCGTCAGGGACAGACCGAGCTGAGAGAGTTTGGACGTCGGCATTGCTGCCGAAATCTTGACGGATTTGGGCACCCCTTCCGCATCGCCGTCGTCGAGCTTGGCGACGGTTACCCGGAAGGTTTCCTTTTTCCCTTTTCGCAAGACATCGATTTCGACCGTCCTGCCGATCGCCGTATCGGCGACCACTCGCGGCAACGCACGAGAGTCCGGCACAGCTTTACCGTCAAAGCCCGTGACAAGATCGCCGTTCCGGATCCCCGCTTTCGCGGCCGGACCATTGGGCGTTACATCCGCTACCAGCGCGCCTTCCGCCGCAGGGAGCCCCATCCCCTCTGCAAGATCACTGGTCACCTGCTGAACGCGCACGCCCAGCCAGCCGCGACGCGTCTGTCCGTATTGACGAAGCTGATCCACGACTTCGCGGGCCATGTTGGCAGGAATGGCAAAACCGATACCCACCGATCCCCCGGACGGCGAAATGATCGTCGAGTTGATGCCCACGACGTTTCCGGACATGTCGAACAACGGCCCTCCGGAATTGCCGCGATTGATGGGGGCGTCGGTCTGTATGAAATTGTCGTAGGGCCCGGCGGCGATATCGCGGTCGCGTGCGGAGACGATGCCGGCCGTGACGGTCGAGCCCAGACCGTACGGATTTCCGATCGCGATCACCCAGTCGCCGATGCGGGCCTTGTCCGAGTCTCCGAAATGCGCGGCAGGAAGCGGCGCTTTCGGTTTGATACGAAGCAGTGCGAGGTCGGTTTTCCCATCCTGGCCGATGAGCTTCGCAGGCAGGCTCGTACCGTCGTTGAGCGTGACGGTGATGTCGTCGGCCGCTTCGACGACATGAAAATTGGTCACGATGAGACCTGAAGGATCGATGACAAAGCCGGAGCCGAGAGAGGTGACGTGGCGCGGAATTTTGCTTTGACTGAGGAAGTCCTTGAACATGTCCTGCAGTGGCGAGTCCGGGGGCAGGTCAGGAAGCGCTGACTGCGCCGCGCTGTTCGGCTTCAAGGTTTGTGTGGTGGCGATGTTGACCACCGTCGGCAGGAGCTGACTTGCGAGATCGGCAAAGGAATCCGGAGTGCCTCGCGCCACCAGCGGTGAAGCCGCCAAAAAAGGAAAAAGCAGGATCGTGCCTGCAGCGAGACCATGCAAAAGAAAACGATCGGGTCGCCAAAAGGCAAAGCGCATCAGCCGCCCTCTCCGCTCACGGGGAATTCTTCCAGGACCCGATGGAAATATTGATCCGGCATAGGGTGCGCAAGGGCGATGCGCGGCATTTTCAAGACACGGTCTCCCTTCCGCAACACTGGCACACGGCGCATGCTCCCGGTGCCTCCCAAGCCCTTTCGAGCAATGAAACCGTATAGGTTGACATATACCTCATTGGGTATTATAAAGACCGTATTGGACTTATGGGATCTTCAGATGCGAGCAAAGCAAAACATCATCCCCGATAGAAGCCCACCAAGGCCCGGTCATCCTGGAAGTCGGCAGAAGGACAGCGTAAATACGCGTTTTGCGGATGAAGCGGAGGTCTCTCTGCGGTCCGCATTCGCATTGCGCGACCTCCTTCGCGCACTACAGGTTCATGCATCGTGAGCGCCCAGGCATTGCGAGACTTTGCCGATCGCGTCGCGGCAGCCCGCGACGGGAGCGAAAAAGAATTATTCGAGCAGGCGGTGGTTGTCCTTGCCGGCGATGTTCGGGGCAAAGACCAGACAAGAATGAACCGCCTTATTCGTGTCGAAGCGTTCAACGAATTGGCCATCGTGCTGTATCGCACGGCGCTCGCAGGACGCGGCTTTCAATTCGGTTCGCCCGCCGATTGCGTCGCGAAGCGTTCAAGAGGCGTAGCGACGACCTGGCGAACGGGAGATACAAGCGCGGCCGTCCAGCAGGGTGCCACGCCGGCTTTGGCATTGTTGAGGGCTACCGCATGGGACAGCGCCGGGAACATCGATGCACAACGCATGGCCCAGTGCACGATCTGCTGCGGAGCAGGATGGATCATCACAGCGGCTAACACAAAACAAACCTGCCGGCATGTAATCCCGTCTTGGTGACGCAAACAGAACCGCACCAATACGCGCAACGCGTACAATCGTTCCGAAATTTGAACGGGCACAAATGTTCGTCCATAGGCGTTTCATTTGACACCGCGGCAATACGCGCGAAGTAAAAAAACAGAGAGGCAAATATTGCTTGATTTTCAGGCTTTTTTGGCACGGCGATTGTCCGAAAACGTACACTAATAGCATTTGCCCGACCGCAAACACGCCACTAGCCTCTCGAATCGTCTGCTTGGCGCTTAAAGGGGGGGCCCCACAAGCCACAAGCACCTAACACGAGTCATGAGCACCAACGGCATACTTTCCCGGTTGTCGCGTCCGGATTGTCTTCTCCTTGAGCCTCACCTTGAAAAGGTCAGGCTGCCGCTTGGAAAGCGGCTGGAGCGGCCGGGCCGGCGCATCGAACACATCTACTTTCTACAGCGCGGAATTGCATCCGTCGTGGCGGACGGCCCCGACGAGCGCGGCATTGAGGTTGGCCTGATCGGCCGCGAAGGCATGACCGGTCTTGCCGTTGTGATGGACAGCGATCGCTCGCCTTACGAGACTTTTGTCCAGATCGAAGGCGAAGCGCTCTGCATGCCGGCTTCCAACCTTCGCAAACGGATCGAAGAAAGTCCCACCTTGCGGGCGAGCTTCCTGCGCTACGGCCATTCTTTTGTTGTGCAACTGGCATCCACCGCCCTTGCGAACGGACGCAGCAAGATAGAGGAGAGACTCGCCCGCTGGCTTCTGATGGCCCATGACCGCATCGATGGCGATGAGATTGCGCTCACCCACGAGTTGCTGGCGCTGATGCTGGGCGTGCGCAGGCCAGGCGTTTCGGACGCATTGAAGCTTCTGGAAAAAAGAGGGTTGATACAGATGGACCGCCGGGCGATCGTGATCAGCGATCGAGAGGGCTTGAAGAAAGTATCGCGTGCGTATGGTGCGCCGGAAGCCGAGTATCAGCGCCTGTTCGATTGAACATGATCCGGCTGTTGGAACAGCGGGTCGGTTGCCTTATGAGGCATCGTGCTGGAATTCGTGAACAGGTGCGCAGCAATAACGGCGGTACCCCAGATGCGCGAGACTTGCAGCGAACCAAAATCGTCCACCGGGATATCTTCAAATACCGATGGCACCGTTCGGCTGCATCTCCCGCCGCAAGGGATCGAATATCAAGGAATTGAGCCGCAGGACGGATGGACGCGAAGGCGTGGTCGTGTCTCGTCCTTCGCTGTTCGGAAATCCCCTGACGCCTTGACATTGGCCGCGAGCTTGCCGTGGCGCTACCGCAAATGGCTGCAAGGAACCTAAGCGCGGACGCAATTGATCTCGCGAAGCCGCCGGATGCGAGGTGGCTGATGGAGCGGCGCGACATCGTTCTTTGCCGCCTCGCAACCCTCGCGGGCAAGAATGTCGCCTGCTGGCGCCGCCCGGAACAACTTTGCCACGCCGTTTCCCTGCTGGAGCTTGAAAATCGATGATCCAGGTTTTTTTCACCCGCGCGATGCGATAGGAATGACACCTAGACCCCGTAGCTCAGCAGGATAGAGCGGCAGATTCCTAATCTGTAGGCCGGAGGTTCGAGTCCTCTCGGGGTCGCCAGCAATCTAAAATGCAGCACGCAATCAAAAGATTGTGCCCTATATTTCTTGGGACGGCGGGAGGCTGACGTCCTTCTGACGCGTTATCGTACAATCGTGAACTTCGGGGGAGAGGAATGCGGTGTGCAATGGTCCTGCGACGAGAGCAGATTTCGAATCCGGCCGGCGAAAAAAGGAAAATCGGGGAGTTATTCGATGACGAAAGTGAATTGCTGGCATGGATCGAGTCCCATCATATGGACCGGTCGGCCCAATATCTGCGATGTGGTCGATCGTTTTCGCATCTGACGGATACAAAGCTTCTCAAGTGCTGGGAGAAATCCCTCAAGGCTTTGGCATCCGACCCCTTCTCCAAAAATATTCGCAATACAGAATCGGATATTCGTATCGAGATCGAGCAGCGCGGACTGGAGTTGCCGTTCGGGTCGGTGGAAGGTTCCATCGCTGTTCTTTCGGAAAAGCTGATGGAACATTTCGACCAGGAATTGTTGTACCATCCCCAGGAATTCCAGGACGCCGTCGAGGCGGCTGGCAGCGAGTTCGAAGCCTTCAGGCGACGAAAGAACCGCGTCCAACACTAACCGTCAACGATACTTCGATTGCCGGCCATCCTGGTATGTAACGTGCGGCCGGGGAGGTCACGGCGCCTGCATTCACCGCCGGCGCCGCCGCCCCCGCCGCCCCGTCTGCCTTCGCCGGGACGAACATTTGTCGGACGCAATTCAGTCGCCGTTTATTCCCGCAAATTACGCGAAAAAGTAACACCACTCCTCTCGAGCGGAGGAGTGGTGCATTGAGGCCGACGATTGATGCAAGGCGAGCTCAGACAGGATCCGGCATCGCCTATTTGTGGGTCACTTATCGACCTTTATAACTCCGAGCAGGCCGTTTTTTTCGTTGTGGGGCCCCGCGGAAAACGAAATGCCGGTGCCGGTGTTGTCCAATGCCCACACATTGTTGATCGTGAGCGGATTGCCGCTTTTTGTGCTCAAAGTTCCGAGGAGGGCTCCGGAGGTCGGATCGAACGCGTTGATCCAGTTATTCCCGAAATTGCCGACGAGAAGCGAATTGGCGAACGAACCGTAATCCGATGGCGCGATCGCCATGCCCCACGGCGCATCCAACGGCCCGGCGGCAACCAGTTGCTTGAGCAATTGGCCCGATTCCGAGAATACGTCGAGATAACCGAGACCGGGTCCGTCGATTTCGTTCAACTTGCTCTTGTCCTGTTTCGCAAACGTTACATAGACATCGCCGCTGATGATGGCGACGTTGAACGGGGCATAATGCCTGGGCAGGGTAGTATCGGTAAATGAGCCGACCAGGGCGAACGTATTGTCGAAAATCTGCACCTGGTTGTTGAAGAAATCCGCGGCGAACAGGAGCTTGCTTGCCGGATCGACGGCGAGCCCTTTGTAGACCGAGCCTTTCGAGGAACCGTTATAGGCGACGACGGCGTTGGTCGCATCCACCGATGGCGACCATCCCGAAATAACGCCTGCTTCGGAATCGAAGATAAACACGCTGTTACCGCTTTTGCCGTTCTCCGTGATCGAGAAGCCCGCGCCGCTGGGCACGTAGACGATGCCTGTCGGACTGCCGTCGGGGACGGTCACGACCAGACTATTGATCTTGCCAGTTCCCTGACTGTAGAGCGTGGACAACCCGGTGCCGTTGTCTGAAACCCAATAGGGCCCTCCCGGCGCCTGCGCCAGGCCCCAGGGGTTGACCAGATTTGGATCGACATTGGGCGCCTTTGCGGTCTGGTTCGAGACCAGAGGCACGGCCTTGAAACTCTGTGCAAATGCCGGAGACGCAAGCAGCAACAGACCAAAAGCGAGACTGATTTCCCTTCTCATTCAATCCTCCTGGGTTTCACCTGGCGACGTCAAAGCGGAGTTTGAGGTGCAATCCCCTCCGCGGCATGAAAGAGAGACGGGTCGAAGCGACGTTCTATTCCGGCCGAAGTCTGAAAAAAAGCGCCCATATGATACCACGGCAGCGCCGGTCGCTTACTTCTCAAGGACGAAGCCGGAGGTCAACCAACCGTGGCTGCGGGATTCGCGGCTAAGACGTCACATCGCGCGCGCCTTGCGCCACATGGGATAGAGCACCGGTCCGTTTTTCAGCCTGATCTCTCCGGTGACTTCGAATCCGAAGTTTGCATAGAGCTGGATGTTTTCTTTCTTGCTCGATTCGAGATAGGCGGGGAGCACTTCGCTGTCGGCGAGCGCGAGCTGGTGGCGAATCAGAACTCCGCCATAACCTTTGCCTTGTTTGTCTGGGTCGGTGCCGATCGCCTGAAGATACCAGTGGGGCTCGCGAGGGTGGACCTTTTCCACCCAATCCATGACCATCATGACGCGAAATGCATCCGTGCCGAACAGCCCGAGAAATTCGGACGCATTCGCCACATACTGCCAAACGGGAATATGCCATTTGCCCGGCGGCCGCCAGATCGCGGCGGACTCACGTCCATTCGTAACGTCGCAGGCTCCATAAGGCATGCCGAGCTTGAGGAGCAGCGCGAACATCCCTTGGACCTTCCGCGCCCGCGTCGATTCTTCCGGCAGCAGATGGACGACGAAAGGGTCGTCGCGAAACGCGCATGCGAGCATCTCCGACGCGGGCACGACATCGGATGCCGTGGCGCGGCGCACGACCACCTCGGCACTACGCGCGGATTGCGCCGGAAGCTGCTCGATTGTGGACATGGCGCTCCTGCAAGTGTTGAGGTCGCCTGGCGGCGCAGACGGCATTAGACTGCGGGAACAGGGTGAATTTCAAGGACGCCGGTTTCGCACTTCAAATCGGGTCATTCGGCAAGATGGCGTCAAACGTCGCGATCAGCGGATCGTTCGGCTCGAATACATAGTCGGCATCTTCGGCCGTCACGGCGCCCAGACAGCCCTCTTCGCGCAAAATCGCGATCGCAGACATCAGAGCGCTGCGCGGGCACAGGATGGCGCACTCGCCATGTGCGCTGCCATGATCCGGCCGTGACAATATGGAAGCGTCAAGCTGGCCCTCGAGCCTGTCGAGGACAGCTTCGGACCGCGCCCCGAGGCGTGCCCGCAGGACCAGCGAACGCCTTGCGCGTTCCCGCGCCGCCAATCGCAACAAGAGCAATCGCGCCATCGCTCGCGCCGCTTCGCACCAAGTTGCGCCAGGACTTGCGGCCAGATGCGCCTGACTCCTGAGTATCGTGCCGTCTTTCAGGGTCTTCAGCCCATTGGCAGCCAATGTGGCGCCGGTTGTGGTAATATCGACAATCGCTTCCGCTATTCCCGCGGATGGAGCGCCTTCGGTGGCGCCAAGGCTTTCGACAATGCGATAATCCCAGATACCGGCATGCGCAAAGAAGGATCGCGTCAGGTTGGCAAACTTCGTGGCAACGCGCAGGCGCCGGCGGTGATGCTGATAAAATGCTGCGCACACGTCGTCGAGATCGGCCATGGTCGAAACGTCAATCCATGCCTGCGGCACGGCCACGACAACATCGGCAAAACCAAATCCGAGTGGTTTCAGAAGCACAATCGAGGATCCCGCCGAAGGGCACTCGCGGATCAAATCCTCGCCGGTGATCCCCAGATGCACGTCGCCCGACAACAACGATGTCGCGATTTCAGACGCCGATTGGAGCCTGACATCGATTTCGGGAAAACCGGTCAGCGTGCCGCGATAGCCGCGCGCTCCCGCAGCCTGCGTTATCTCAAGGCCGGCGTCGACGAAATAATGCAGCACCTGTTCCTGCAGGCGGCCTTTCGATGGAACGGCAAGCGTAAGGCGCGAAGTCATCTCGTGGATATCGCCCGTGCGTGCCGTGCGGCGAGAACCCGCTCGGTGCGGATGGTGAAGCCGACGGCGGGAACCGAATGATGCGAACCGAGATGATCGAGCAGCGTATCGTAGCGGCCGCCACCCGCGATCTGCACGGCGCCTTCGGCATCGTGCGACCACAATTCGTAGACGAATCCGGTGTAATATTCCATATTCCTTCCGAAGCGCGCGGCAAACCTCACGCGGTCCGGCGGGACGCCTATATTCCTCAACGTTTCCAATCGCGCAGCCATCGTCTTCAGGGGCTCCTCAAGCGAGACGCCTGCCGATTGTGTCAACGTGCGGATTTCGGAAAGCGCTTCCGCGGCGGGAGCGGAAACCGCGAGCAATTTGGCGATCAGCATCGCCAGTCGCGGGTCGAGACGCAGGGTTGCAGCTTCCGCCGCCTGTTCAATGAGGCGATCGACGATCTCCTCGCGGGAACGCCCACCCATTGGAGCGCTGCCCAGCATGTCCATCAAACCTTCGAATGCCGGTCGCGCCTCGGGTTCGTCCAGCGTACCCAGATGCGCCAGAAGCCGCTGGGCGTCGGTAGGTTGCTCCCGCGACAGCTTATGCAGGAGCGCCTCGAAGTAGCCGGCGCGCCAGAAGTGACGCTTCAGTCGGTCGCGCCATTGCGGCGCGATGTCGAGCGCATCGATGAAAGCTCCAAACAATGCCAGATCGCCGAGCCTCATTTCGAAACCGTCCAGGCCAGCGGCGCGTACTGCTTCCACAGTCAGCGAGAGGACTTCCATTTCCGCAACCGTTCGGTCATCCAGACCAAGCAGCTCCGCACCGGCCTGGAAGAACTGTGTCGGACGCTCCGGTTCGGCGGGTTGATGTCGGAAGACAAGACCATTGTAACAGAGCCGGGCGGGAAACGTACCGCCTTGCGCCAGATACATCCGGCAGACGGGAATTGTAAGGTCCGGGCGCAGGCACAATTCCCGGCCTGTGGGATCGGTAAGGACGAAGGTGCGGCGGCGTATTTCCTCTCCCGCCCGATCCAGAAAAATCTCGGCGGGTTGCAGCACCGATGTCTCGACACGTGTGTAGCCGTGCGACGCAAATACCGACAGGATGGCTGCGGCCTGCGTGTTCAGAGCATCGATGCGCGGCGCATCATAGGTTGGAAATGCCGTCATCGCGTTCAGACTTTCGCCGCGAGCATGGCGCGCACTTGTTCGATAAGTTGCGCGCGTTCGACAGTCTTTTGCGCCGGGCGATCTGCGACCCAGGCAGCGCGCCCTTCAATCGATTTCGCGAGCTCCGCGCCCAACGCCAGATCCTTTAGTGTCACTTTGCCGTTCGCCCTCTCGTCGGAACCCTCGATGACGACGATCGCCGCGCCTCGGCGGTCGGCATATTTGAGCTGGTCGCCGAATTTCTTGGTGCCAACATAGGTTTCGGCGCGAATACCGGCGCGACGCAAATCGGAAGAAAGGGCAAAACTGCTCTCCACAGTGTCGAGCGCAAGCACGACGACAAGGGGCGCCATGGCCGATGCCGCGCGCTCTCTCAGCGCGTTCATCAATCTGCTGACACCGATGGAAATGCCAGTGGCGGGAACCTGCTGGCCTGTGAAGCGCGCAACGAGATCGTCGTAGCGGCCGCCGCCGGCGACCGAGCCGAAGACGATGGTCTCGCCAGCGTCGTTCGTCACAGGAAATGTCAGCTGCGCTTCGAACACGGGCCCGGTGTAGTAGTCGAGACCTCGAATGATGCTGGAGTCTATTTGGACACGATCGTCGATATAGCCACACGCGTCCATGATCGCCCTGATTTGCCGCAATACGTCCGTACCGATTTGCCCAACGCTGCTATCCTGGACCGTCCGCCGAAGTTCGGTAAAAATATCCGTTCGCGCGGCCGCCATGTTCGGCCTGACGAATGCAATCACGCGCCCGATTTGCTCCTGATCGAGACCGGCTCCTGTCGTGAAGTCCCCGGACTCGTCTGTCCGGCCAGCGCCCAACAGTTCTTTCACGCCTCCTTCGCCCAACCGATCCAGCTTATCGATTGCACGCAACACGACTCCGCGCTTCAAGACATCGATTTTCGCGGTTTCCAGCATCCCGTCGAGTAATCGCCGGTCATTTATCTTGACGACGTACTCGCCGCGCTTGAGTCCGAGCTCCTCCAGGGTGTCACACGTCATCATCAACAATTCCGCGTCTGCGGCGGGTGAAGCTGACCCGACAGTGTCGGCGTCAAATTGCATGAATTCGCGGAAACGGCCCGGGCCCGGCTTTTCGTTGCGCCAGACCCGACCAGCCTGATAACGCCGGAACGGCTTCGGAAGAGCCTGGAAATTTTCTGCCACGTAGCGCGCCAGCGGAGCTGTCAGATCGTAGCGCAGCGACAGCCATTGGCCGTCGTCGTCCCTCAGCGAAAAAACCCCTTCGTTCGGCCGATCGACATCGGGGAGAAACTTACCCAGCGCGGCGGTGTATTCGATGGCAGGCGTTTCCAGGGGCTCGAAGCCGTAACCCTCGTACACGCGCCGGATAGTGTCGATGCATGCATGCTCGGCCGCAAGCTCGGGCGCGCGACGGTCGCGAAACCCCCGCGGCAACCGCGCTTTGGGGCGCAATGATTTAGCTTCGTTCATCGATCGGACCCGGGATGGAACGGTTTCCATACCGGCTGGACTCATCCGGAGCAAGGAAGCTCAATGAACCTCGCGCGCCACGCCCTTTTTTGCATGCATAGAGCGTGGGGTTGCGGCAGCACATAGGCGCGGATAGCTACGAAACGATGCCATGTCGCCGACCGCCAGGATACCCGCCGAGTACGATGTTATCGTGCTCGCGAGATTCTGGCGCGCGGTGCGCGGGCGAGGGTACGACGCCTTCGAATGGATTCGGTACAGGAGCCAGGAAGACGACGCAGGTTCGGCGACAGTGCTCGACGCGCTCCGGATGGCCGCGGCATCTGCGGTCTCCGTAGGGTTCAGCAGGTCAAATTGCCGTCAGACAAGAGGCTGCCGCTTCGCCTTTTTTCGCGGCCATAAGGCTGGCGCCTCGCAAACGCCAAAAAAAAAAAAAACGCGACTGCCCCGTCGGGAGCAGCCGCGCTTTCAGACAAATCTTCTACCGGATTAACGGCGACCGCCGGAGTGGGCGCCACCAAAGCTCGTGTGACCGCCCATGGCGCCACCGTGACCAAACGAGGCGTGGCCAAATCCGCCGCGGCCAAAACCACCGCGGTCAAATCCACC
>Ga0208849_1001264_pt1 | contig 18488 bp, 18 predicted proteins | sample NGESurdeep072012_10_FD_184470 | JGI IMG/M metagenome (GOLD analysis project Ga0208849, IMG submission 184470) | Arctic peat soil microbial communities from Barrow, Alaska - NGEE Surface sample 53-3 deep-072012 (SPAdes) | ecosystem: Environmental > Terrestrial > Soil > Wetlands > Peat ... | reverse complement strand
AGCGACTTTGTCTTTTGTTCGATGACGCCGATCAACTGATCGTACGCCTTCTCAAACGTGACCAGTCCGTCGGCGAGTAGCTTGTCGGTGATGTCTTTGAGCGAGATGCCCAAGGACTCAAGCAGTTGCAATTGCTCTTCCGCCTCTTCCATCTGCCTTTCCAAACGGGCCGCCACTTTACCGTGATCGCGAAACGCGTCGATGGTGGCGGGCGGCATCGTATCCACCGTGTCCGGCCCGATGAGTGCCTCGACGTAGTAGACGTCGGGATATTTCGGGTTCTTGGTGGACGTGCTGGCCCACAGCGGCCGCTGTCTGCGGGCGCTGGCGGCAGCTAGTTTCTTCCAGCGCGGCGACTCGAGGGACTGCAGATATACCGTATACAGCCGCTTCGAGTTTGCGATTGCGGTTTTGCCGAGCAGCCCGTTCAACTTCGCCTTTGTGGCGTCGTCGGCTGCGGCGGCCAACGCTTCGATGCGCTTGTCGGCCTCGGTGTCCACCCGGCTCACGAAGCACGACGCCACCGACGCGATGCGATCCAAATGCAAACCCTTTGCCACGCGATCTTCGAGACCCGAGAAGTAGGCGTCGATTACCCGATCGTAATATCCGGCGCCGAACATCAGCGTGATGTTGACGTTGATCCCTTCGGCGATGAGCCGGCGGATGACCGGCATGCCCGCATCGGTGGCCGGCACTTTGATCATCACGTTTGGCCGGTCGACGAGCGGCCAAAGCCGCAAACCTTCTTTGATGGAGCCTTCGGTATCGTTCGCCAGGTGCGGCGGCAGCTCGATGGACACCAAGCCATCGCCGCCCTTCGTCTGATCGTAGAGCCCGCGGAAGACATCGCACGCCTCGCGGATATCGTCGGTGGTGAGTCTGTCGTACATGTCTTCGGCGGTCTTGCCGGCCGCCGCAAGCTCGCGAATCGCGTCGTCGTAATCCTCGCTGTCGGACACCGCCTTCTCGAAAATCGACGGATTCGACGTGACGCCGCGCAGGCCGTCGTTCACCACCAGATCGGCGAGCGAGCCCGCGCGTGTGAAGCCGCGCCGGATGTTATCGAGCCAGAACGATTGGCCGTAGTCGATGAGTTGGACGAGTGGATTCATGGTGGTGTTCCTTTTTGTATTTTCAATTTTGTATTAGGGCAAGCATCGCTTGCCCATTTTTTGGGTGAGCGATGCTCACCCTAGTACGGCGCCCTTTACAACGCGGTCAGCAGCCCGAGGGCCTTCTCCACAACGTTCTCTGCCGTGAAGCCGAATTGCTTGAATAATACGTCGGCGGGAGCAGATGCGCCGAAGCGCGTCATCCCGATGACGGCGCCGCGTTCGCCCACGTAGCGCTCCCACCCGAACGGCGCGGCGGCCTCGATGGCCACGCGAGCTTTCACGGCCGGCGGAATCACCAAGTCGCGGTACTCCTGAGTCTGCTTTTCAAAATACTCCCAGCATGGCAGGCTGACGACCCGCGTCGGGTGCCCCTGCTTTTCCAGAATGTCGCGCGCCTCGACGCACCATTGCACTTCGGAACCCGTTCCCATGAGCACGATTTTCAGCGCGGCGCTGCCCGACTCACGGACGAGCACGTAGCCGCCCTTGTCGGCGTCGCGTACCGTCGAAGGCTCGAAAACCGGGATCTTCTGGCGGGTTAGCGCTAGCCCGACCGGACCGCCGCGATGCTCCATCGCCAGCCGCCAGCAGATGATAGTTTCGTTTGCGTCGGCGGGCCGCATGATCGTCATGTTCGGCATGGCGCGCAGCGAGGCGAGTTGTTCGATCGATTGGTGCGTGGGGCCGTCCTCGCCGAGTCCGATGCTGTCATGCGTCCAGACGTAGATGGGATTGATGCCCATCAGGCACGCGAGACGTATCGGCGGACGCATGTAGTCGGAGAAGATGAAAAAGGTCGCGCCGAACGGCTTGATGCCGCCGTGCAAGACCATGCCGTTGAGCACCGCGCCCATGCCGTGCTCGCGGATGCCGAAGTGGAAATTGCGCGCCGCAATGGTGCCCGGTTCCACGTCGCCGCCGCCTTTGATGTTCGTCTCGGTGGACGGCGCGAGATCCGCGGAACCGCCGGAGAAAAACGGCACGGCGGCGGCGATGGCTTGGATCGCCTTGTTCGATGCGATGCGCGTCGCGAGCGGTCCGTCGGACGGCGCGAACGTGGGCAGCGAGTCGGCCCAACCAGACGGCAGCGTTCCTTCGAGATCGCGCTTCAACGCAGCGGCGAGGTCGGACTTTTCGGCCGTGTAGGCGTCGTATCGCGAGCGCCAACCGCTTTCCAGCTCGGCGCCGCGATCCACAGCTTTGCGCATGTGCGCCACGACTTCATCCGGCACCAAGAACTGCGCGTCTTCGGGCCAGCCATAAAACTTTTTGGTCAGTTTGATCTCGTCGGCGCCTAAAGGCGAACCGTGCGCGTCGGCCGAGTCTTGCTTGTGCGGCGAACCGTAACCGATATGGCTGCGCATGCGGATGAGCGACGGTCGTGGATCTTTCTCCGCCGCGGTGAATGCGGCATCGATGGCGTCGAGATCGTTGGCGTCTTCTAAGCCTTGCGTGTGCCAGCCGTATGCGTCAAAACGTTTGCAGACATCTTCGTTGTCGAACGCGAGCGACGTGTTGCCTTCGATCGTGATGTGGTTGTCGTCGTACAGGCAGATGAGTTTTCCCAAATGCAAGTGGCCCGCAAGCGAAGCCGCTTCGGAGGCGACGCCTTCCATCAAGTCGCCGTCGCTGCAGATCGCGTAGGTGAAGTGGTCGATGATCCGCGCGCCGCCCGCGTTGTATTGCGCGGCCAATCGCGCCTCGGCGATCGCGAAGCCCACCGCATTGCCAACGCCTTGCCCGAGCGGGCCTGTGGTGGCCTCAACACCTGCAGTATGATGATATTCGGGATGCCCCGGCGTCTTGGAGCCCCACTGGCGGAACTGCTTGATATCGTCGAGACTCAGGTCGTAGCCGGTGAGGAACAGCATTGAGTACTGCAGGATGCACGCGTGCCCCGCACTCAAAATGAAGCGGTCGCGATTGATCCACTGTGGATTCTTTGGGTTATAGCGGAGGTGCTTCGTCCATAAGACGTACGCGGCCGGCGCGAGCGCCATGGCGGTGCCGGGATGGCCGGAATTGGCTTTCTGGACGGCGTCCATCGAAAGCGTCCGGACCGTGTTGATGCAGAGTTGGTCTAGAGCGGTGGACGATTCGACGGCGGTTGGCGATTTCACAAGCAGCAGCCCCTCGTAATCTTTGTAGGAGGGCAAGCATCGCTTGCCCATTTTTCACAATACGTGGATGGTCGATCCCGTCACGATGCGCCCGACCACCGCGGCCGCAGACACGCCGCGCGCGCGCATCGCATTCATCAGCGATAGTACCCGCGTTTCGGGCACCGCTATCAACAATCCGCCGGAAGTCTGCGCATCCGCTAGTACGAATCGCATCGCCGGTTGGATGTGATCGGCGAAGGTCGTGCCGGCAGCGATCGCGGTTTCCAGGTTCGTTCGCGAGCCGCCCGGAGCGTGTTCGAAAGCGAGCTCGACGACGCGGTCGAACACGGGCACGGAGAACGCCTCGATCTGCGCGCCGACGCCGCCCGCCACGCACATCTCGCGCAAATGACCGAGCAAACTGAATCCGGTCACGTCGGTGGCGGCGTTGACGCCCACCTCGAGCATCGCTTCGGAAGCGGCTTTATTCAGCGTGGTCATCGAGGCCACGGCAGGCGACAGGTCGCGGTCGTCGATCTCGTCGCGCCTGCGTGCCGTCGTCAAGATTCCGGTGCCCAGAGGCTTCGTGAGCACGAGGGCGTCTCCGGGGCGCGCTCCAGCGTTGCGCACGATGCGGTCTGGGTGGATCACGCCCGTCACCGACAGACCGTACTTCGGCTCGGGATCTTTTACGGTATGCCCGCCGATGACCGAGATGCCGGCCTCCCGCGCCTTCGCTGCGCCGCCGCGCAAGATGTCGGCCAATACCGTAGTAGGGAGGCCCGTTTCAGGAAAGGTCGCGATGGCGATCGCCGCCACGGGTCGCGCACCCATCGCGTAGATGTCCGACAGGGCGTTGGTCGCCGAGATCGCCCCGAACGTGAACGGATCGTCGACGATTGGCGTGAAGAAGTCGACCGTCAGAACTAATGCCAGCTCGTCTGAAAGTTGGTAGACGCCGGCGTCGTCGGCCGTCTCGTTGCCGACGAGCACGCGAGGATCGTCGAAAGCAGGCAAGCTGCCGAGAACCCACGCGAGAACGCCGGAGTCCATTTTCGACGCGCAGCCGGCGCAGGCGACGAGATGGGTCAGGCGGGGGATAACGTCTTGGGCCATGGGCTACTCCCTAAGCTAGACCTGTAGGAGGGCAAGCTTCGCTTGCCCATTGGGTGAGCGAAGCTCACCCTAGTACGGGTTGCTCGCCCGCGGGTTGCTCACCACGGCTTGGGGTACTACGCGACACCGGGCCGATTCCCCGCGCTGTGGGACGGTGTGGCTTTCGAACGTGCGGCCGATAACTACAATGATGGAAGGGCGGTCACCGCCGTGGCCCGTGTCGGCCGTGGGCGAAGCGCCGCGAGAGGTTGTGTGACGGTGAGTAGATTCACAGGCATTCGTTCATTCATCTACCGGATATTGGCCGTAACGGCCGTGGTAGCAGTCGCCGGGGTCGCCGCGACGCCCATGGCGCCCCCGGCCCGCGGCGATTCGCCGCTCCGGGTGGCAGTCTACGGATTTCAGAATTCAGCGAGCGCGCCGGCGGCCACCGTCAACGCCATGGGCGTGGCGCTCTATCAAGCGATCTCGACAAGCGGGAAATTCACCGCCGCCGGCGGTGGTGTGCTGCCGCTGAAGCTCGACGTGAGCGGCAGCAGCTTCGGGCCTGCGCTTGCAGCAGCATCCAAAGTCGGCGCCGATGACGTCGTCGTCGGGGATATCGTCCAGTTGGGCGGCGGCACCATATCGTATAGTTTAAACATGTATCGGGTGGTCGATGTCGCGCTCGTCCGGTCGCAAGTCTTCACGCAAAACTACCCCGCGTCCGATGCGCACTCCATGAGCGCGGCATTCGCATCAAACGTCGCGACGCTGGAAGCGCCGCGCACCGCGATGGGCACCATCTACTCGACGTACAACGGCGAGCTCGACGCCGATCTCGGCCTCGCCGAAGGCTTCAAGCTAGGCCAACGATTCAACGTTTTGCGCTTAGGTCAAAAAGTCGCCGAAGCCGATATCACGAAAATAACCGATAGTTACGCAGTCGTCAGCATCACAAACTCTCAGCCGGGCTTCAAGGCGCAGATGGGCGATCGGCTCGTCGGTATCGATCCGCAACCTCCGGTCTTCTCGCCGCACGAGAACACCTCGGGATTCAGCGCGCTGTACGCGCTCTTGGGGCTCGGAGCAGCACTTGTCGCTATAGGACAACACGGTCAGGCGGCCGCGCTTGTTCCGCAGCCGATCGCGAGCGGCGGAGGTTCGGGTTCGTTCACGGCGACGGGTCTTGGTGTTCTTGGCACAGAGCAGCAACAGCCGATCACATTCACGTTTACGTTCAGCCAGCCGTTCGATGCGGCGACCTTCGACCCGGCTAATAACCTCGCGCTTGCCTTTTGCAACGTGACGTCGCAAGGCGGCACCGAGCTGCACTTGAGCTTCTTGGGCACTTCCACGTATCTCCCATCGATCAACGCGGCCACATCGCTCGAGATCGTGTCCGACGGCATTCTCACCCAGACCGATCACGTCACGTTCACGTTCCTCGACGGCTCAACCAACAATTGGGTCGATCTCGTCGGCGACGTATTCACCGGCACAACATTCTCAGCGTTCAGCATCGCTCACAGACCCTTGGCGAAGTCGCATCGCATTGCACCGCGCCCGATTCCGCCCGTCGTCCCCGCCGTGCCGGGGAAGCCGATACCGAGACCCACGCACCAATAACGTACTAGGGCAAGCATCGCTTGCCCAAAAAATGGATGAGCGTTGCTCACCCTAGTACGGGTTGCTCGCCCTACTACGTGTATTTACCTTACAACCGGTGGCGTTTCATCACCACGTGCCAAACGGGCCGCGCGAGCTTTGGCAACGCGGCATCGATCGCGGCGGTGACCGGCGCGTCGAACGATTCGATGTAGGTGGCGCTCGGCGAATTTTTCAACGCCGTTCGCACGTCGTTATCCATTGGGAAAAAAAGTGCGACGAACAGGATGGCCCACAACAGGACCGACGCTTTTAGGCATGCCGCGAGCCCACCGCCGATGCCGCTCGCCACATTGATGACCGGCAGCTTCGTGATCCGCTCCAGCAGCCAGCCCGCGGCCCGTATCGCGACGAAGACGGCCAAAAAGACCGCCCAAAATGCCGCTACCCGCGCGACCGACGGGGAGAGCGCCCACTGCGTCGCGATCCAATCGGCCGTCGGATTCGCAAACGCAGAGGCAGCGATCCACGCGAGAATGACTGCGGCTAGCCCCGCCAACTCTCGGACCAGCCCGTTGCGATAGCCGCCCCAAAACGCGGCTGCCAGCGTCAGGATGACGAGCGCGTCGACCCAGTTCACGGCCGTCAGGCCGGACCGCGAAGGTCGGCCTGGAACCGCTCGCGCAACCCGGCGACGATCTTCTCGATGGCGGCGTCGGCCTCGACATCGGTGATCGTGGCATCGGGTTTGCGAAGCGCGATCGAGAGCGCGACGCTTTTCTTGCCGGCGCCGACTTGCGCGCCGCGATACTCGTCGAACGCCGCAACGCGTTCGAGCAAGCCGAGGCCATCGGCGGTCGCGGCATCGGCAAGCTCGCGCGCTGTCACTTTCTCGTCCACCACCACCGCGATGTCGCGAGTGGTGCCGGGGAATTTCGGTAGCGGCACGTACTTCACAATGGGCCGGCGCTGCGGAATGTTTTCGAGGTAGAGCAAGAAGGCGTACGTCGCACTCGGCAAATCGTACGCGCGCGCCAACTGCGGATGGATGCGGCCAAATTTCGCAAGCGTGCGGCCGTCCGCGATGAGATTCGCGGCCGCGCCGGCATGGAAGTATCCGCGCGCTCCCGGTTCGGTGGTCACCTGCAGGTCGCACAGCGAAGCGATCGCGCGCTCCGCTTCGCCTTTCACTTCGAGAAGGCGGCGGTCGACCGGGTTTGCGTCGGCTGCGGCATCGGACGGGAACATCGCGAGCCCGCACAGCGACGGCCATTCGAGCACGCCGTTCTCATCGTATGCGCCGGCATCGGGCGAGCCGGAATTCGTGTCGCTCCCAAGCGGCCGAAAGACGTGGCCCACTTCGAACAGCCGAACCGGACCGGTGGCGCGCTCCCAATTTCTCGTGGCGACGGTGAGCAAACCGGGCAGCAGGCTTGGACGCAAGAAGCGCTGATCTTCGGAAAGCGGATTTGTGATGGTGGCAAGCTCTGGCCAGAACGGCAACCCGGATCGCTCCCACGCGGCCACCACTTTCGAACCTTGCAGCGCGATGGTCACGGCCTCGCGATAGCCGAGCGCGACAAGCGTCTGCGCGAGCACGCTCTCTTGGCGGTATTGCCCTTCGTCCACATCCTGCGGCGTGGCCGCGATGCGGCGCTCCTCGATGTCGTCATAGCCGATGGCGCGCGCGACTTCTTCGACGATGTCGACTTCCTCAGCGACGTCGTTGCGCCAATATGGGACCGCGACGCGCAGTGGATCGTCGCCCGCTGCCGCAAGTCCGATCGGCGCGAGAGCGGCGCGCATGCGCGCGACATCGTACGACGTGCCGAGCAGCCCGTTGATCCGCGCGGGCCGGGCGGTTACGACGCGCGCCGCGCCGGGCGACTCGCCGGCTTCAACTACCGCCGAAGCCGTTGCGCCAGCCGCCGTCAGAAATTGCGCAGCGCGCCGGCGCCCCAACTCGACGAGTTCGAGCGGCAAATTCTTTTCGTGACGCGACGCGCCTTCGGTGCGCAAGCCCAAAGCGATCGCCGCACGCCGTACGGGCGCGCCGACGAAATTCGGCGATTCGAGGAAGACGTCGGTGGTGGTGTCGGTCACAGCCGCGCGCGCGCCGCCGAAGATGCCAGCAATGCCGACGAGTCCCTCGCCATCGGCGATCACCGGAACGCCGGCCGCGAGCGTGCGCTCCACGCCGTCGAGCGTGACCACTTTTTCGCCCGCCGTCGAAGCGCGCGCCACGATGCGGCCGCCGCGCAACGCCGTGGCATCGTAGAAATGCAGCGGCTGGCCGGTCTCCAACTGCACGTAGTTCGAGACGTCGACCAAAAAGCCGAGGCTGCGCACCCGCGACGCCTGCAGGCGCAGGGCCATCCAAAACGGTGTGCGGCCCGAACGGGCGCCCGTGAACCGCTGACCCTCGAGCCGGCGGCAGATGGCCTTGTCGCCGATCTCCACGCCGATCCCCGGAGCAGCGGTGCCGGCGAACGTCTCAAGTTCCAACGCGCGAAACGGCGCGCCCAGGCCGGCCCCAGCTTCACGCGCGAGCCCGAGAACCGACAGACAATCGGGCCGGTTGCTGGGCACGTCGACGTCAAGCACGGCGTCGCCGAATCGGACCGAATGCCAAAAATCTTCGCCGACAACCGCATCGGTATCGAGGATCACGATGCCGTCGTCGTACTCGCCGGGCAAGGCGAGCTCCGAAGCCGAGCACATCATGCCGACCGATTCCATGCCGCGCAGCGTGGACTTCGCGATGGGGTTCATCTTGCGCGAGCCGTCGGGTGCGAGCTCCCGAGCAAACACTACCGCGCCGACTAACGCGATCGGGATCTTATCGCCCACCGCAACGTTCGTGGCGCCGGTGACGATCTGCAGCTTCGAACCGCCGACGTCGACCGTGCTGACTTGCAGACGGTCGGCATTTGGATGACGCGCCAACGAATCGATGAGCCCGACGACGATCTTCGCGGGCATAGGCTGCGGCGTGACGGAGTCCACCGTGAACCCACGTGCGGTGAGCGCCGCGGCGATGGCCTCGGGGGTTGCGTCGCCGTCCACAAAATCGCGAAGCCACGAAACGGAGAGCTGCATCCTACTCCCTACATAAACGCATAGCAATCAGGCCGAAACCGGCCGCAGACTAGTCGAACTGCTGCAAAAAACCCGGGTCGTTTTCGAAGAACAGCCGGACGTCGTGGATATTGTGGCGCAGCATGGCGATGCGGTCGGTGCCCAGGCCGAACGCCCAGCCCGAATAGACTTCCGGGTCGTAGCCGGCGCCCTTGAGGACGTTGGGATGCACCATGCCGCTGCCGCCCATCTCCAGCCAGCCCGAACCTTTGCACGTCTGGCAGCCGGCGCCGTCGCAGACGCCACAAGAGACGTCGACTTCCGCCGAAGGCTCGGTGAACTGGAAGTACGACGGCCGGAACCGCGTGCGCCGCCTGGCGCCGAAGAGATGCCGGCACAGGTCGGCTGCAAAGCCCTTCAGATGCGCGAACGTGATGCCCCGGTCCACGTGCAAGCCTTCGATCTGGTGGAACATGAACGAGTGGCTGGCATCGAGCGCGTCGCGGCGGTAGACGCGTCCGGGCGCGAGCACGGCCACCGGCGGCGGATACTTCAGCATGGTGCGCACTTGCATGGACGATGTGTGTGGCCGCAACAGCGAGCCGCTGGGGAGATAGAACGTGTCCATGTTGTCGCGCGCCGGATGGTCGGCCGGGATGTTGACCGCTTCAAACGCGTGATATTCGCTCTCGACTTCCGGGCCGAGGACTACGGCAAAGCCGCGGCTGCGGAAGAAGTCGATGACGTCTTCGAGCGTGCGGCGAAGAACGTGGCGGCTGCCGGTGCGAGGCGCGGCGCCCGGAAACGTGGTGTCGTACTGTCGCGAGAGATCGATCTGCAGCGCGGCGCCTTCGATGCGCGCTTGCGCGGCCCCGAGCGCTTCTTCGAGCGCGCGTTTGGCTTCGTTCGCCCGCCGGCCGAACTCGGCACGCTCGGCGGCTGGGATCTTCGCCAGCCCGGCCATGACGCGCGAGAGGGCGCCGCCCTTGCGACCGAGGATCTCGGTGCGGAGCGCTTCTAGGTCGGCCGCGGTGGCGACGGCGGCCGCCCGCTCGCGGACGGTTCGAACGAGTTCGTCGAGTTGATCGCTCACGAACTATCCTCGTTGTGGAGTAATAAAACCGGCCGCATTGCTGCGGCCAGAAGTGTAGAAGTATTTTTGCGGCCGACCCGACGCCGACCGAACTCTATCTAGTGCGAAGCCTGCGGTGCCATGTGCTTGTACAGCAGATAGGCTTGTACGGAACCGGTGGTCTTGAAAAATGTCCAGAAGAACGTTTGAGAAAGCATCGTTTATGTCGACCTCCTCATTAGCTCCAAGTCCGCTTGAATACGAGTATAGCATATGAGCGCGGGACGTTCAAGGCCTCACGGGGCTTGACTTTTTTCGGTATCGCGTTCTCGCATTATGAGGCCCAAGACCCCAGTGGATCGGCTGATTTCATAGAGGACGATGCTACCAGCGACACCCGCATTAAGCGATTCGGCTTGTGCCGATTGGGGAATTCCGACGCTTCGTTCGATGTCGGCCGCGTTTATATCGCGCAAGCCGTGCCGCTCGTGACCTATGACAATCGCGACGCGCGCGCCGCACGTGACCTGGCGCACATCGGCGGAACCCGCGGCTGCCGCTACGATTGAGACCTTCGCATCACGTGCCGCCGCGGCGAATTCCGGCCATGAACCGTATGTGAATAATGCGACGCGGAAAAGCGCGCCGGCACTTGCCCGCACGAGTTTGTCGTTGTACGGCTCGACCGCATTGGGGCCGAAGCAGACCGCGCTTGCCCCAAATGCTTCGGCGGAGCGGACGAGCGTGCCGGCGTTGCCCGGATCCGCCAGGTCGTGGAGGACCAACATAAGAGCTGGTTCTTCTTCGCGCGAGATCGTTGAAAGTTCGGCGATCGGCCGTTCGAGGAAGCCGGCCACTGCCACGATTCCTTGCGGCGTGCTCGTGTGCGTCAGCGCGGCGAGGGTGCGCGCGTCGACCTCATAGACGTCTATTTCCTTAGAAGCCGCCCGCTCCGCGAGCGCTTGAACCGGCTCGGGGGCATGATCGCGGGTGAAGAAAAGATGACGAAACTGCGCGCCGGCATCGAGCGCGGCGCCGACGGCGTTGGGCCCTTCAATGAGAAAGCACCGCTCAGTACGGCGATGCTTTTTCTGTTGCAGAGCCTTGGCCGCGCGGACGAGCGGGTGATGGAAGCCCGCGACGCCGATGGCCAACGATTACGCCCCCGCGACGACCTTGGGCACGTGCTTCTTGGCCAGCGCCAGCAGCTTGGAAAACGCGCCGGCATCGTTGATGGCGAGATCGGCCAGCACTTTGCGGTTGATGTTGACGCCTTCTTTTTTGAGACCGCTCACGAGCCTGCTGTAGGTGAGGCCCTCTTGACGTGCCGCGGCGTTGATGCGCGTGATCCACAGCGAGCGGAAATCGCGCTTGCGGACGCGCCGGTCGCGAAATGCGTAGATCAGCGAGTGCAGCAGCGCCTCGTTGGCGGCCTTATAATTGCGGCCGCGAGCGCCGCGAAAGCCCTTGACGGCCTTTAGTACTTTGCGCCGCTTCTTCAGCGACATCATTCCACGTTTGACGCGTGACATGGTGTGTCAACTCCTCGTTATAAATAAATGCGGTCTGGGCGGGATGTTACTTCCCGCCCGCATATGGCAGCAAGCGCTTCAAACGCGGCGTATCCGTTTTATCTACGACGAGCTGCTTGCGGAATTTGCGGATGCGCTTGGGCGATTTCTTGGTGAGGATGTGGCTGCATCCCGAGAACTGCGCCTCGCGTATAAATTTGCCGGTGCCGGTTACTTTGACTCGTTTTGCGGCACCCTTGTGGGTCTTCAACTTCGGCATGACGATCCTTAACTTTCAGTCGGTTCGCCCGCGGGCTCGGCGTGCGGCGCCTCGGCTCCGGGCTGGTGTTGTTTGGCCGCGTGAGCGGCTTGCGCAGCGGCGACCACTTCTTGTCGCGGTGACAGGATCATGAACATGTTGCGCCCTTCCAACCGGGCTTCACGTTCGACGATCGCGACTTTGTTCGAGTCGGTCGCAACCCGTTCGAGAAGCCGTCTGCCGTGCTGGGCATATGTGACTTCGCGTCCGCGGAACATGATCGTGACCTTGACTTTATCGCCGCCCATGATGAGCCGCTCGGCGGTGCGGAACTTCACCTGGTAATCGTGCTCCTCGATCTTCGGCCGGAGCTTGACTTCCTTGAGCTCCATGCTGTGCGACTTCTTGCGCGTCTCCTTATCTTTTTTCGCCTGTTCGTATTTCAGCCGGCCGTAGTCGGATAGGCGACAGACGGGCGGCACGGCCGTGGGCGACACTTCGATGAGGTCGACTCCCCGTTCGCGGGCAAGCATCAGGGCATCGCGGGTGGTCATGATGCCGAGTTGGGCGCCGTCGTCCGCGATGACGCGGACTTGGGGAATGCGGATTTGTTCGTTGACGCGGAGCGGGCGACTAATTGGATGTCACCGCTTGGGTTGGACTTGAGATTTTTTGAATCTGCGATTTCTCCTGAGAATGTGTGTCCGCTGCCGCAGCCGGCAGAAAAACAAAAGAGCCTGCTCGCGCAAGCTACCCGTTGAAGACGATTGGTTCGTTGACAAATCCAGTGGTTGCTGGCTGTCGCCTTCGTCTTTCGAACCGGCCTGGCTGCCCTGTTAGGGGCGCCGCCCGGTGCGAAGGGTACTGCCCAAGAAGTATACCAATCGAGGTGGTTCGGGTCAAGTTGGGACTGCATCCGCGCATCATGATACGGGACATCGCCGTTTGGGGCCTGTAACTCGTCAACCGCGGGATGGGTTCGCAACTATCCAGAAGCCTTGGCCCCCTTCAATCACCCTGGAGAGTCATTTTATGTTTCGACAATCATCCGTCGTTTACACGATGCTTTTATCCGCGTTATTTGCCGCTGCATCCGGCTGCTCGAGTGCATCTAGCCCGAATTTGGTCAATCGATCTGGTGCGGAAAGCACACAAAAGGCTTCACCACTGGCCGGTAGCTGGACCACCAAGGCGTCGATGCCAACGGCGCGCTCCTGGCTAGGCGCGGGCGCTATTAACGGCATACTCTATGCCGTAGGTGGTCAAGACCCCGGCGGTCAGTCTTTGAACACAGTCGAGGCGTACGATCCCGCATCGGATACTTGGTCCACCAAGGCTTCTTTGCCGACACCTCTTCAAGGACTTGCTGTCGGCGTTATTAACAACATTCTGTATGCTGTGGGTGGCAACAGCCCGAACACACTATTCGTGAATACGGTTGAGGCGTACGATCCCGCGACTAATTCTTGGACCACCAAGGCACCGATGCCGACGAACCGAGGCTACCTGGCCGTGGGCATCGCCAACGGCATACTATACGCGGTCGGCGGCGAGAATAACAACGGCTGGTTAAACACGGTTGAGGCCTACGATCCTTCCACGGATTCCTGGTCCACCAAGGCCCCGATGCCAACACATCGCTATGGGCTGGCGGTGGCGGTTGTCGATGGCACACTTTATGCTGTGGGCGGCTCTTACTCATTGACAACCGTCGAGGCTTACAATCCTGCGACGAACACTTGGACCACTAAAACCCCGATGCATCGGAAGCGGTGCTGTCTAGCTGCGAGCGTTCTCGGTTCTAAATTGTATGCAATTGGTGGTATTAATAGCGCGAACGGTAGGCGTGACGTTGAGGTTTACAATTCTGCAACGAATGTCTGGACTACTACTGTCGCGATGCCGACCACCCGCTGGGCGCTAGCTTCTCGCGTCGTCGGGCACACCATCTACGCGGTAGGCGGCGCGAATTCCGGCGGACAGTTAAATACACTTGAAGCGTTCACACCGTGATTGACGCGAAAGTTTCGCGTTGCGACGGATTAGATCGGAGCCTTGAGGGGGCAAATTATGTCTAGACGATTTGGCATCGCGTACAAGATGACTCTTTGCGCGTTAATCGCCGCCGCATCCGGATGTTCGGGCGCCACGACCTCGGCTTTAGTCCCTCATTCCGGCGCGGCCGGCATTCGCCAGATGCCGCAATCTACCGGAACTTGGACGACCAGGGCGCCCATGCCAACGGGGCGCTTAGGTCTTGCTGTTGGCGTCGTCAACGGAATTCTCTATGCGGTCGTCGGTTTCGACGATCCAACCGAATTGAATACTTTGGAGGCCTACAACCCTTCGACGGATACATGGACCACGAAGGCACCCATGCCGACAGCGCGCCAATCATTGGCCGCTGGCGTCGTGAACGGTATACTCTACGCCGTCGGAGGCTTCAACGGTGGTCCGTTGAGTGCCGTTGAGGCATACGATCCAGCGACGGACACTTGGACCACAAAGGCACCGATGCCAACGCGACGTTATAGCTTGGCCGTCGGCGTGATTGGGGGAAAACTCTACGCGATCGGAGGCAAGAGAACCAAACATAGCGTCTTGAACACGGTTGAGGCTTACGATCCTTCGACGAATACCTGGACTACCAAAGCATCGATGCCGAAAGCGCGCGAATATATCGCTGCAAGCGTCATCGGCCGTGTCCTCTACGCGGTCGGCGGCGTAGAAAACGGCGTTCCGCACGATTCGCTGCAGGCCTTCGACCCTTTGACGAATTCGTGGACCGCTAAGGCAGATCTGCCGACCCGACGTGCTGCTCTTGCAACGGGAGTCGTCAACGGTAAACTTTTCGCGGTAGGCGGTACGGAAGATGGCCCACCTTCCAACGTGAACGAGGGATACAATTCTTTTTCAAATACCTGGGTGACCAAGACACCCATGACAACAGCCCGCGTGTATCTTGCGGCGGGAGTCGTCAACGGCGTCCTCTATGCCGTCGGCGGTAATAATGACGGACGGGGCCGAGTCGGATTGAGTACGGTTGAGGCTTTTGACCCCCGATAAATAGCCTCGGTGTGGCCTGCCGCGCCTAGCTGTCGAAATGCTCGATGTGGCCTCGCCCCCAGCGGCGGACGTTCTCGACGAGCGGCCGCATCGAGCGCCCGTACTCGGTCAAGGAATAGCGGACCGGCGCGGGTGCCGGCCCCGTTTGTCGTCGGCGGACGATATCATCGGCGATCAACTCGCGAAGCTGCTCGGTCAGTACCTTCTGAGAAATAGCGGGCATGAGCTTGCGCAACGCCGCGAAATGCCGAGTCGATTCCGCAAGCCAATAGATTATGATAAGCTTCCACTTGCCGCCCATCGCGGCGAGCGCCGCAGTGAGCGGACAATCGCTGACGGGATTCTGCCGGCGCGCCGTAGCCATAGTTACTTTCACGTACCTTCTGGTGAAGCGGACGCCCGTCGGCTACGATTGCATGAACGGTTGCGCCGAAGCGAGGGCATCATGATTGTCGAAGTTCGCACGTATAAGATAAAGGAGGGCCAGCGCGAGCGGTTCCTCGATTTCTTCGAAAACAAAGCCGTCCCCGCCCAGCGGCGGAAGGGCATGAGCATACTCGGTCCGCTCGTCGATCTCGAGAATCCGGACGTGTTCATCTGGTTGCGCGCATTCCCTTCGCTCGAGGAGCGCGACCGGATGATAAGCGCGTTTTACGACGGTGAGGAGTGGAAGGCCGAGATGGAATCGATCGCGATGCCGATGCTCGCCGAGTACAGCGTCGCGCTCACGCGCATGTCGCCCCGGTTTGTCGACGATCTTTACGCGAACGACAACTCGTCAGTCGAGAAGTGAGGCGACAATGGCTATCGCACGCAAATATTTTCTCGCGATTCTCGTCCTGTGCGGCTTAGTATTCGCTGCGCAGCCGGTTGCGGCGTCGGAACGCGATGGGCAACACGATTTCGACTTCGAGTTCGGCAGTTGGAAAGCAGATCTGTCGCGCCTGCAACACCCGCTAACCGGCTCCACGACTTGGATAAAATATCACGGCACTTCCGTGGTGCGCAAGATTTGGAACGGCCGTGGCAACCTGGGGGAACTCGAGGTCGATGGTCCGGCGGGTCATGTGGAAGGCCTGACCCTTCGTCTCTACAACCCCCAATCGCATCGGTGGAACATCAGTTGGGCGAGCAGCAACGACGGTACCCTGGGCCAACCGATGAGCGGCGGGTTCAACGATGGGCGCGGTGAATTCTTCGATCAGGAACCATACAATGGCCGCGCGATCTTTGTCCGATTCGTATTTTCGGACATCAAACCAAAATCGTTCCGGTTCGAACAAGCCTTCTCCGATGATGGCGGCAAGAGCTGGGAAGTGAACTGGATCGCGACGTTCACTCGCTGAACGGCGTTGCGAATACTATACGCGGGAAAGGCCCTGCTTTGCAGCCGGGCCTTTACTGAGGGTGAGTCTTGTGCCGTGCTTATTGCACAGTGACCGTGCCGATCATGCCGGTTGGACCGTCATGAAACAAGCAGTAGTACTTGTACGTGCCCGCTTTGGTGAATGTAAGGCTGTAGTTCGCAGCAGGCGACATGACGCCGGAGTTTGTCAGCACGGTGCCATCGTACGTCGGTCCGCCGGACGGCGGCATATCGGGCGGACCGGCCGGCGGCTGTTGACCTTCGATCGGAAATGTCACCGTGTGCGGCACGTCATTTGATTCGTTTGTCCACGTGAGGGTCGTGCCGACGGCGATCGTGATATCTCCGTTGGTCGTCGTGTCGTCGAGAAAGCGCAACACCGTGGACTGAGACGGTTTCGCGCCGGGTAACCCGGGTGCTATGCCCGCGGCCAGATGCGTTCCGCCGGGCGCGAACGGAAATAGTTGGAGCGATGCGATGCCGGCTTGCAAATCGTCGGTGAGATCGGCAAGCGCCCCGGCCGCGTACTGCGCCGCATTCTCCGGCAGCGGCGATGTGGCGGGCAGGACTATGATCGCGCCGGTCATCTCCGGCGGATGAACCATGCAGTAATACGCATAGCTTCCGGGAGCCGTGAACTTCACTGAATACGTCTTGCCGTTCATGAGAAAGCCGGAACTGATGTACGCGCTGTTGTCAAAAACATTGCCACCGACGGGCGCTTGGTTCGGCGGTCCGGGCGGCGGCGATTGGCCGGCTTGCGGAATCGCGATCATATGCGGGATGGTCGTCGGATTGGTCCACGTCACGGTGTCGCCGGCATGGATCGTGATTGAATGCGGATAGTAGTCGAGGGCTTGGATAGCCTCCAATTGATCTGAACCGCCCGTTGCGATGCTCCACGCCTGCTGCCGCAGCTCGGGCCGATTGGCGCTGGTCGAAGCGGCGCAGCCGGCGACGAGCGAGAGGGACAGAGCGACGATAACGGCGCGCGTTGAGGCCGATGCGAAACTGGTTGACTCCATAACTTCCTCCCAAGAGCGGTGACGCCGCTCGACTTTGGATCCTTTATGAGACTCATGTATCATAAAGGTGATACTCGTGATACTAGAGTATCATCGTGATATTGTCAATACCGTACGATCAAACTGGGCGATCCAATCAGAAGTCTCGCACTCGTCGAGCCTTGTTGGATGCGGCACGCGAACTTTTGTCTCGCGGGATCACGCCGTCGGTGGAACAGGCCGCGGCGGCCGCTGCCGTCTCGCGCCCGACCGCCTACCGCTACTTCCAGAACCAACGCGAACTCTTGTCGGCGGCGCACCCCGAACTCGCGATGCGATCGCTGCTGCCGGACTCGCCCCCAAGCGACCCGATCCAACGCCTGGATCTGACATCTCAGGCGCTCGTGCGATTACTCTTGCAGCACGAAGTCGCGCTTCGCGCGATGTTGCGCATTTCGCTGGAAGACGAACGAGACGAAAAAAATCCGTTGGCCCTGCGCACCGGCCGGCGTATCGAGTGGGTGCAAGACGCGCTTGCCCCACTGAAAACCGTGCTCCCGCGGAAGCGATTCCGCACGCTCGTCTTGGCTATCGCGGCCACGCTCGGCATCGAGCAGCTCGTGTGGCTTGTCGACATCGCCGGCGTCAAACGCGAAGAGGCAGCTCAGCTCATGCGCGCGTCGGCGCGCGATCTGCTCCACGCAGCGCTATGAAAAATATTGCGTCAGCATGACATGGGTTAGGCATTGTTGGCCGCCGGTGGCTTAGGCGTATCGGCCTTAAGCCAGACGTCGCCGCCGGGCGCGTGCGGAAATCCGCTCGGATAGTCGCCGGCGGGAAATCGATCCAGCCACGACTGAGCTCGCACAGCGAGATACTCGAAATTCGCGAATAGTGCCGGTCGGGCGCGGCGGAGTATCATGATGACGGGCTGCAAGATGTGCCAATTCAAGATGATATTCTGGAATTGCGGCCGCACGAAGAGCTCCTCATCGATGAGACCGGCGCGCACATATGAGCCGACCTGTTCGTAGAGATCGCATAAATGAAGTTCGGGATGCTCGCGCCGGTCCACCGGCATTGTGGCCAGCCCAGCGCGGAAATTTGGGTCTTCCATTTTCACGGCAAGGTCATGCCGGATGTAGTCTATCAGCTCGTGCACATGCGATTGCTGAAACAAGTCCAAAACCGAAAGTAGCCCAGCTAGTT
>Ga0208849_1001263_pt1 | contig 18525 bp, 16 predicted proteins | sample NGESurdeep072012_10_FD_184470 | JGI IMG/M metagenome (GOLD analysis project Ga0208849, IMG submission 184470) | Arctic peat soil microbial communities from Barrow, Alaska - NGEE Surface sample 53-3 deep-072012 (SPAdes) | ecosystem: Environmental > Terrestrial > Soil > Wetlands > Peat ... | reverse complement strand
CTGCGCTTGCGAGGGAGGAATTAAAAAAAATTCTGCCCCGCGCGGCGGGGAAGGTGTCGCGGCGCGATCAGCGCCGTGACGGAAGGGGCGCACGGCCGGACCAATCTGGTCGGACGGTGCTCTATGCTCTAGGAAAAGAAGCGGCCGCGCCTCGGAGGAAGGCGCGGCCCAATGTTTCCTGGAAAAAAGAAGCGGCCGCGCCTCGGAGGAAGGCGCGGCCGCGGGTCGCGAACCGCTGGGGGACGGTTAGCGATACTCTCGAAGCTGCGTCGTGCGCAGGCCCGGAAGGCCGTGCCTGTCGAGCGCCTGCTGCCAGCCGAGGAATTCCTCGTTGGTCAGACTGTAGCGTTCGCAGGCATCGTCGAGGGACAGCAAGCCGCCACGAACGGCGGCGACCACCTCGGCCTTGCGTCGGATCACCCATCGCTGGGTGTTCGTCGGCGGTAGGTCGGACAACGTCAGGGGTGTGCCGGTTGGCCCGATCACATATTTATCGCCCCTGCTGTTGGTCCGCTGCTGCTGCAACATGGCTTACCGCCCTTTTCACCTCACCATCGAACGCTGAGCATAGAGGCAGGGCAATAACGACGACTTAATCCCGATAGTAAAAAATTGCCTAACCAAGGTGTTAATCAGGAATTGCCGTATCAACCGATTCAAGACACAGGTATTACCGCGTATTAACGAAGAAAAACCAATCAATTACTGAATAACTTGATAACAGCATCTGTTACAACCTGGCAAACCTTAAGCGAACACTACCGGGAACTCCGCCAGAGCCCTGGCCTCGCAAGCTGCGGCGCTGTGCGGTAAAGACGTGCGAAGCCCAAGGAAATCGAAGCCACGAAATGCGCGGCGACGGCCCCCCTGTAGACGTTGACCTGGCCCCCGTGCGGGCGGCCTGCGCGCTCACCGCTGGGGCGCGCGTCGTCGTGGCCATGTCGGGAGGCGTCGATTCAACGGTGACGGCGGCCCTGCTGCACGCCGCCGGCTATGAGGTGGTCGGCATTACCCTCCAGCTCTACGACCACGGCGCTTCGGCGCGCCAGAAGGGCGCCTGCTGCGCCGGCCAGGACATTGCCGATGCGCGCGCCGCCGCCCAGGCCCTGGCGATCCCCCACTACGTTCTCGACTACGAAAGCCGCTTTCGCAGCGAGGTGATCGAGGATTTCGCCGACAGCTACGCGCGAGGAGAAACCCCGATCCCCTGCGTGCGCTGCAACCAGACGGTGAAGTTCCGCGATCTTCTCGCCGTCGCTCGCGATCTGGGGGCGGAGGCCCTGGCCACCGGCCACTATGTCCGCCGCGAGTGGGGCCCGGCTGGGCCTCAGCTTCACCGCGCGATCGATCCTGCGCGCGACCAGAGCTATTTCCTGTTCGCCACAACGCAAGCGCAGCTCGACTATCTGCGATTCCCCCTTGGCGGGCTCGAGAAGGGGCATGTTCGCCAGCTGGCGGCGGGGCTTGGCTTGCGCGTCGCCGACAAGCCCGACAGCCAGGACATCTGTTTCGTTCCGCGGGGTCACTACACCACGGTCATTGACGCCCTCCGCCCAAGGACAGCGGAAGCCGGCGACATTATCCATGTCGACGGGCGGGTTCTCGGCCGCCACGACGGCGTCAGCCGCTTCACGGTCGGCCAGCGTCGCGGGCTGAACGTGGCCGTGGGCGATCCGCTGTTCGTCGTGCGACTGGACGCCCTGGCGCGCGCGGTGATCGTCGGCCCTCGTAGCGCGCTTCTTGCCGGGGCCTTGAGACTGAAGGAAACCAACTGGCTGGGAGACGCGCCATCGATCGAGACCGCCGCCGGGACCAGTCCAGAAGTTCTGGCCCAGGTCCGTTCGACGCGGCCGCCGGCGCCGGCGCGGTTGACCCGCCGGGAGGGCCGCGTGGACGTGATCTTCGATTCGCCCGAGGAAGCGGTGGCCCCGGGCCAGGCCTGCGTGCTCTACGACGCCGGGCGGCCCAGCCGCGTGCTCGGCGGCGGATTCATCGCCGCCAGTCTGCCGTCCTAAAAGCTAAGGTTGCGAGCGGGGACGGCCCTGCCCACATCGGTGGCAAGTCAATAGCGCTCAGAGGATCTTAATGGCCGCCGACCCCGTCGTCATCGCCTCCTACGCGCGCACGCCGATGGGTGGGTTTCAGGGGACGCTGACCGGGGCCTCGGCGACCAGGCTCGGCGCCGCGGCGGTCAGGGCCGCGGTGGAGCGGGCCGATGTCGCGCCGGCAGACGTCGATCAGGTGACCATGGGCTGCGTGCTGGCCGCCGGCCTTGGCCAGGCGCCCGCCCGCCAGGCGGCTCTGGGGGCCGGGCTGCCGGACGCTGTCGAAGCGACGACCGTCAACAAGATGTGCGGTTCGGGCATGCAGGCGGCGATTTTCGCTCATGATACCCTGGCCGCGGGTTCGGCGCGCGTGATCGTCGCGGGCGGCATGGAGAGCATGTCCAACGCGCCCTATCTGCTGGCCAAGCATCGGGCCGGAGCCAGGATCGGTCATGACCGGGTGCTCGACTCGATGTACCTCGACGGCCTGGAGGACGCCTATGACGCGGGCAAGCTGATGGGCGCCTTCGCCGAGGAAACCGCGGCGGCCTATCAGTTTACCCGCGCCGACATGGACGCATTCGCCATCGAAAGCCTGAGCCGCGCCAAGCGCGCCGTCGACAGCGGCGCCTTTCGCCACGAGATCGTTCCGGTCGAGGTTGCCGAGCGAAAGGGAACCGTGACCGTCGACGAAGACGAACAGCCAGGCAAGGCCGACCCGGCTCGCATCCCGACCCTCAAGGGCGCCTTCGCCAAGGACGGGGCGATCACCGCGGCCAACGCCTCATCGATCTCCGATGGCGCGGCGGCGCTGGTGCTGATGCGCCATTCGACCGCCCGCGAGCTTGGCGTGACCCCCATCGCCCGCATCGCCGGCCATGGCGCCTATGCCGGAGCGCCCGGTCTGTTCACCACCGCGCCGGTTCCGGCCATGCGCAAGGCGCTGGAACGCGCCGGCTGGTCGAGCGGCGATGTCGACCTCTACGAGGTCAATGAAGCTTTCGCGGTGGTGGCGATGATCGCCATGCGCGAGCTGGGCATCGACCGCGACCGCCTCAACGTCAACGGCGGGGCCTGCGCGCTGGGTCACCCGATCGGCGCATCGGGCGCGCGGATCCTGGCCACCCTGCTCGCCGCGCTCGAAGCCAGGGGACAGCGCCGCGGCTTGGCCTCCCTATGCATCGGGGGCGGCGAAGCCTTGGCCATGGCCGTGGAGAGACTGTAGAAAGCTTTTGACCAGACTGGTTCGGCCCCGCGCCCCTTCCGTCACGGCGCAAGCAACGGCGCCGCGCCACCTTCCCCGCTCCGCGGGGCAGGAGTTTAAGAAATTCCTCACCCGCGCAGCGGGGGAGGGGGACCGCCCGCGAAGGCGGGTGGTGGAGGGGGCGCTAGGCGGCAATCAACCTGATCGGAATACGCGCTATGGCGCAGCGTTGCCCGCGCCGGCGGCCATGCTGTTGAGGTTCATCTTGAAGCCGCCGACGATCACGTCGCCCGGGGCCATGTTGGCCGGGCACGGGCCAGCCCAGTTCGCCTGCATCTCCGTGACATGATGGCCGTTCATAGCCGCGATGCTCGATCCGCTGACCTGGCTTTCTGAATGAACCAGATATTTCGAGGAAAAATCGCCGCTCGCCGTCCCGGTGGAGGTCACCGTTCCGGCATGGCCCATCGCGCACGTCGATGAGAAATGAAAGACGCCGGCCAGGTCGCGGCTGACGGAGCGGCTCTGGCAAAGATTGCCAGCCGCCGCCTTGCCGAAAACCGACATGCGGGCGTCCGTGGCCTGGTCGATGCACATGCGCATCACCCCCATTGGGCTGGGCTCGCCGTCCCGCGTCATCGTTTGCTCCCACAGGCCGCCGCGGCGCTGCGGGGTCCCGATCGAGGCCAAAACCCCGCGAGATCCGCCGCCAGCCACGGCAACGGCGCCGCCCGAGGGGGCCGTCGGGCGAGGCTTATTGCAGGCGGCCAGGGCCAGGGCCGTGGTCAGCAAAAGGACGGTCCGCATGTCTAGCTTCCTTCGTTTGCTGCCGCCGGCGGGATTGAGGCCGACCGTCTAGCGGCCAGGTCCACGCAAGAGCTGCGCCACCTCGAAGCGGCGGCCGTCGGGCCCGATCATCTGTCCGGCCTTGAGATTGGCCGGGCACGGCCCCAGCCAGCGCGAGCGGACGTTGACGGGCTGTGTCGGAATGCTTCGCGCCGCCCTTGCGCCCGTCGCCCCATGATTTCTGGCGAAGTCGGTGAACAGGGCTTCGGTGCTGTCGTCGACACAGAGCCGGGTCACCCGCCGATCACGGCCGACGGCGACCTGCTGCTCAAGAAGCCGGGGTTCGGAACTGGCTATGGTGATCCGCGCCGAGTCGCCTTTGGCGGCCGGGGGCTGGCAAGCGGTGACAGCCCCGCCCGCCAAAACAACGATAATTGCCGCGCGCATTGGGGTCATGGCGTCCGCGCCTCCAGCCGCCTATTCTGGTGAACCAATTTCACCGTGAACGACAGCACGTGAGAGCCTAGCACAATGACCGTCCTCAAGGACAATCCGGCCAAGAGCCGCTTCGAATGGGACGAGGATGGGCATATCGCCTTCGCCGACTACCGTCGCGCGGACGGCCGGCTGATCATCGATCACGTCGAGGCGCCTCGTGAACTACGCGGCACAGGCGCCGCGGGCCGCCTGATGGAAGCCCTGGCCGAACGCGCTCGCCGCGAGGGGGTAAAGATCACGCCCCTCTGCGGCTATGCGAAATCCTGGCTGCAACGCGATCCGGACAACGCCGCCCTGATCGGCTGAGAGCGCCGTCAGTAAGGTCGTTCGCCGTCGCCCTGGTATTCCTGGCTCCCGCGGTCGTAACCGTCGGCGTTGTCGCCGCGCATATCGTTGAGGCGATCGCCGTAGTTCTCGCGAGGATTGTAGGCGCCATAATAGGACTCATAGGCGCCGGCGCCGTACTGCGCGTCGTAGGCGGCGCGCTGGCGTTCATAAGCCCGCCGCTGGCGTTCATAGGCGTCGCGTTTGGCCGCATAGGCATCGCTCCGCTGCGCGTAGGCGTCCTGCTGGTTTTGATAGACGTTGCGCTGGTCTTGGTAGGTGTCGCTTTGCGACTGGTAGTCCCGCGCGCTCTGGTCGTAATTCGGATCGGAATAGGTTTGGGCGAAGGCGGCCGATCCCAGGCCGGCCGCCATGACAGCCGCTAGGCCGACGATGGGAATGAGTTTCATCTGATCTGTCTCCTTGGCTCGATTGGCCGGCGCCGGGCGCCGGCCCCGAGTAGCAAACGTCGCTGAGGCCACAGGGTTGCGAGCCATCAGATCAGTTCGGCGGGCTCGACCCCCAACTCCTTGAGCAAGGGTTCGGCATAGGCGATGCGGCCGGTAACCGCTGCCGGGTCGCAGGAGGCAAGACGGAAAACCGCCTCGGCGATGAATTTTATCGGCTGGACGCGGTCCCTGGTGGCTTCGTTGATCAGGCCATGAACGGCCACGCCGGGGGTCGCCACCAGACCTGGCGAAACGACATTGACCGCGATCCCCTCGTCGTGGACTTCGGAAGCCAGACCGGTGGTGAACCGCTCGAGCGCCGCCTTGCACATGCCATAGACCGTGCCGCCGCGCGCCCCGGCGCGATAAGGGGCGCGCGGATGGATGCCGGCGCCCGAAGAGATGTTGACGATCCACCCCCGGCGCCGCTCGCGCATCGACGGCAGGACCAGCTGCGCTAGATGAAAAGGCGCGTGCACCTGCACCTCCATCATCAGCTGGAAGCGTTTGTCGGTGAATTCGGCTACCGGCGCGAAATAGGTGATGGCCGCGTTGTTGACCAGGATATCGATCGGTCCAAAAGCCGCCGCCGCTTCCTCCACCAGGCGTTCTCGCTCGCTCGCCCGGGCCAGGTCCGCCTTGATCAGCAGCGCCTCGCCGCCCGCGCGGGTCACGCGCGCCACGGTTTCGCCCAGCGTGCCGGGCAGGCGGCTCTCGCCGGCCTTTTCGGTCCGCGCTGAAACCACCACCTTGGCGCCGGCCATGGCCAGGCGGGCTGCGATCGCCTCGCCAATGCCCCGGCTGGCGCCGGTGACCAGGGCCACGCGCCCCTTTAGCGCGCCATCGGGATCGATACGAGGTTGGGTCATGTCCTGTGTCTCTTCGAAATGAGAAAAAGGGCCGCTCCGGAGAGCGGCCCTTGATCGATAGTCCCAGGCTTGCTGAAAGGCGAAGCCTATTGTTTCGGCGGAGGCGTCGTGCCCGCGGAGGCGGCGGCGTTGTTGGCCGAGGTGTTGGCCGAGTTGGCGGCGCCGGCGGCCGTGCTGGCCGAGTTGGCGGCCGAATTCGCCGCCGCGTTCGCGTCCGGCGTAGCCGCGGTGGCCGGAGCCGTCGCGGCAGTGTCGGCCGAAGTCGCCGCGCTGTTGGCCGAGTTGGCCGCGCTGTTGGCGGCGTTGTCGGCGGCGGCCGTATCGTCGTGCTTCTGGCACGCGGCGACCGAAAGCGCCGCGACCGCGGCTCCGGCGATGAGAAGTTTACGAGCTAGTGTTGACGTCATGTCTCTAGGGTCCCTTGGGTTTGGGCGTTGCGCGCCCGGCATATGCGCAGAGCGAAAAGCTTTAGTGCGCCAAAGGTTCCCGTCAAGCTTGACGATCGTCTTCGACAGCGGGGGAGTTGGCCCTCAGCCGTCCAGCAGCCGCGCCACCAGAACGTCGATCCGGTCCGAAACGCCAGCGGCCCCTAGGCCGTCCCGCACGGTGCGCCGGGCGCGTGCGAAGGGAACGCTCTCCTTGATCTCGAACTGGACCGCCAACCGCTCGGCCTCGCGTCCTGTTTCGGCGAGGTCACGGTGCAGCGTGACCGTGGCCGAAAACCGGGGGATCGGCAGGGTTAGGATCAGTTTGTCGAAATGCCGGGCGCCAAAAAGGCCGCGGACTTGCTGGCTCTCGATCCGCTTGCGCGCCGTTTCACTGTTGAGGATCGACAGCAAATAGTAGCCCTCCTGTTCGCTCTCGGGCTGCGCCCAATACAGCATGTGATCGATGACGCCGTTGGGATCGCGCATCAGGCATGCTGCCGGTCGAGTTCCAGCCTTTGAGAAAACGATTCGGAGAGGCGGCGCCGGAAATTGCGCGCCCAACTCATTATGGTAATTCCATCGGTCATTGAGCGACATCACACCGCGGCCAGACGTGTCCCATCGTTCTTCGGCTGATCTCATCCAACCGGCCAAGCCGGAGAAACCGAGGTCAGTCGCACCCTTTGCCGTTATCAGGTCGCCTGATTGAGTGACGGGTATGACTCCCTCGAAGGCCCGCCAAATCCTAAATGGCAGGATGCTCTCTCCTAAGTAAACAGAACGCAGGAACCGTACCTCAACGGGATGTTCGATTCCGGGAAGATCCCTCCAGGGGAGCTTCTCTTGGGCGTTTCGACGGCTGCCGACGAGGGGCATGGCTGCCGATGCGCCAAGCCGACCGGCGGACTTGCGCTCCACAAGGCACAACATGCGCGGAACGAGTGTGGCGCCCTGGCGGAACATGCTTTCAAAAGCCGATCGTCGTCCGTGGGAATTGATTTGCAGGGTTGGTGGCGCGTCGCCCTGCACCTTCTTCAATTTTTCGTCGGCTAAGTTTTCCGGGGCATCGCGGATAGGGAGGTGACCGGAGTACACGGTCATCCGGGTTGGAATCGCCGACGCGGTCGCGCGACGGCGACCGATGAGCACACAAGCAGGAACGGGGAACAGTGGCTCCACTTGGTCAAGATCCCACGTCTCGTCCCAAGCGATACGCGCCGAATCGTAAGAACCGGTCCCAAACTTGGCGTACTGCCCCCCGCGTAGAACCGCGCGCGGCAGCACGAAAGCAATGACGCCTCCGGCTTTCAAATACAGTCCCGCCGCCCGCACAGTAAATAACGCGCAAAGGTCATTCTGCGTCGCCATCTTGCCACCGACAAAGATGCGGTCAGCCACCGCGAGATCGCGGAAGCGTTTCTGAAGGCCTGTCGACATGTGGCGGAAGGCGAGCCACGGTGGATTGCCGATCAATACGCTCGCCCAGCGGACACCGGCGGAAAACGTGAACGGCCTGGCCAGATTGCGGGCCACGTACCCCCAAATCGTGTCACGGCCAGCCTTCCGCAACAGATCGTAAGTCGTGAAGGTCTTGGTGAGATCGTCAAGCGCGTTCGATTCAGGGGGGGCCAATTCTCGGCCCTGGGGCCCTGCGACCGTCCGAGCGGCTCGCCGGCGAAATTGGTCAGCCGATTCCCCAGCTGCGGACGCCGCCCGCACGTCCTCGATCAGCTTGTCGAACAGTTGCCCGTCCCTGGCCAGCTGTTCGGGAAAGGCGAGAACCGCCGCGCCGCTGGTCGTCGCGCCGCCCGTGGCGCCGCCGTTTCTGACCGGGCCGCCAACCTCGCCGGGCGGCGCCGGGACGGTGATCACCAGCTCCTGGCGGCGCATATAGGTCTGCACCGAAAGCTGCATGGCGTCGCTCAGATAGACCGGGATCGACACCGTCCCCTCGCGGTCGGTCAGAGCCGGCGCCAGAGCCAGCAGGTAGGTGACCCTGGCGATGATCACCGCGATGGGGTGGATATCCATGCCGGCGACAAGGCGCGTGGCCTCCGAGGCCCAATCCTCGCGCTCGAGGCCGGCGTCCTCGGCTTCGGCCAGAACCCGGCGTACTGCGTGAAACAGGAACGTCCCCGATCCGCAGCCGGGATCGAGCACCGTCTGTTCCAGCGGCTTGTCGATCGCCCGGGCGACCATCTTCGCGGCCAGCCAGTCTGGGGTGTAGTATTCGCCTAGTCCGTGGCGCTGATCGCGGTCGATGAGCGATTCGTAGAGCACCTTCAGCACATCACTTTTCACCTCGCTGAGGCGAAAACGCCCGACGTGTCGCGCCAAGCGCCTGACGAGGTCCCCACCGCCGGGGGCCAGCAGCACCCAGTCGAAGAAGTCGCTCTCGACAGCGCCGTACACCCCGGCGGCGGTGAAGATCGCGCCGGACAGGATGGCCGAGGGATCATCGGCCTCGACCTCCATGATCCGCGCCGCGATCGACTTGGCGACGACGACCAGGAATGTGTGCTGCAGCCACAGCTCGTCGTCCTCGATTTCCCGGCCATAAGCCAGGGTGAGTAGCTGTGACCACAGCTGCCGCTGCAGCGAAGCGGTCGGATGGTTGCGCACCTCGGACCACGCCGCTCGCAGCGTCTCCTTGGCCCGCAGGAAGGCAATGCTCTGGCTGCCCAGCTCGGCGACGATGTTGAGAGCATCGGGCGGGATTTCCGCCCTTGTGGCTACGGCTCCGTCAAGCCAAGCGAGAAGGTCGTCCGGCTTGCGCGCGTCGGTTTTGTAGCGGCGCAGGAAGAAGGGTTCGCCATCGCGCAGCTCATAGGCCTCCCAATCGGCGCCGTCGGTGACCACGCCGACGAAACGTTCTCCGGTCGCCCGCTCGCGCTCCGGCAGATATCGGCCCAGTTCCTCCAGCGCGTCCTTTCGCTCGCGGGGGAGATTCGACTTGAACTCCAATACGGTGCGGCCAAGCAGGGCGTCGATCCGCCCTTGCGCCTCGACAACTCTCAACTCATGGGCGATGTCACGCAGTTGAGCGCCAAGGCCTTCGGTCAGAAGGTGGCTGACATGGGTTCGCACCGCCTCATGCCCGGGGCGCCGCGCCAGCTCGGCGACGATCTCGAAAAGACGGTCCTGGTCGATGGTCATGCGAGTCGTAGGGAGTTTAGACCATCCTTCTGCGCCTGCGGGGGAAGACGTTTTCCCGCAAGGGCGTGGCGTGGCGTTTTGCCTCCGATGGGCGGGGGAAAAAACTCCGCAACCGGCCCGCTACCCTGATTGCTCGGCCTCGGCTGGCTGCTGGGGGAGACAGAATTCTTAGTCCCCGCGCAGGGATCGCCAACCGACGGCGTGGACGCGGGCGGCGCCGAGGGCGGCGGTCAGCGGGCGGCGATTGAACAGGCCGGCGAACGCCGCGTCGCGGACATTGAGGCCCCCGGCATAGGCGCCGAAGGCCGGCAGAATCAGCCGCTCGCCATCGGTGACGAAGCAGCGGCGACGCACGCTGGCCGATGCGCCGGCGACCCGCGCGCATGGATGCAGGTGGCCAGCGACCTCGGCGGCGACCGGGGCCCCGGCCGGCTCGTGGACCAGCACCAATCCGGCCAGGAAAAGGCTCGTCGCCGTCCTGCCCGGGACGCCGTCCAGGCCGCGCCGGTCATGATTGCCGACGATCCAGACCATCTCCCGACCGGCGGCCAGCGCGCGCAGCCTGGCCGCGCTATCAAGGCTCAGCCGCGCCTGCCCGGCGCTATCGTGAAAGCTGTCGCCGAGCAGAACGATCAGCCGCGGGGCGAGGGCGGCGACCTCGGCCTCGAGCCGGCCCAGGGTGTCGCTGGTGTCGTAGGGCGGCAGCATCTGGCCGCGCGCGGCGAAGAACGAACCCTTTTCCAGGTGCAGATCGGCGACGATCAGCGCAGCGTGGGTCTCGATCCATAGCGCTCCGGCGGCGCGCAGAACCACCGTCGCCCCGGCGACGCTTAGGCGCAGGCCGCCTTGCGGGCTCCGGTCAAACAGGTAGCTGTGGTCGGCCGGACGCGCGGTCATCTGGTCGCCTCGGCGATCAGATCCTCGGCCGCGGCGGCCAGGATCATCTCCCCGGCCCCGCCCGGCGAGCGCTGACGGCCGATTTCCAGAATCATCGGCACCGCGAACGGCGAAAGGTGATCGAGCGCGGCGTGCCGGATGTGGTTCTTGATCCGCGCCAGGAGTTGGCCCAGCCGCGCGACATCGATCAGGCCGCGGGCGGCGTCTTCGCGCGCGCAGCGCAGCAGCAGGTGGTCGCTCTGATGGCGGCGCAGCACGTCATAGACGAGGTCGGTGGAAAAGCTGATCTGTCGCCCCGATTTCTGTTCACCCGGAAAGCGCCGGTCGATCAGTCCGGCGATCAGGGCGCAGCTCTTGAAGGCGCCCCGCATCATCGCGCTCTCGGCCAGCCATGCTTCCAGGTCGTCGCCCAGCATGTCCTCATCGAACAGGTCGGCAAGATCAAGACGGTCCATCGGCTTTATCGACCAGACGGTGACTGCGTAGTCGTTGCAGACGAAGCCAAGGGGGCCCACGCCGGCGCGTTCGAGCCGGCGGGTCAGCAGCATGGCCATGGTCGTGTGCGCCAGCCGGCCCTCGAAGGCGTAGCAAACCATGAAGTGCCGGTGGCCCAGGGGAAAGGTCTCCACCAGCATCTCGCGCGCATTGGCGATGGCCGAGCGGTCGCGTTGAATCTCCAGCCACTCGCGCACGTCGGCCGGCAGCACGGCCCAGTGGGCAGCGTCCGACATCAGTTCGCGAACCCGCTTGGCCAGAAACGTGGAAAGGGCGAACTTCGAGCCGCCCCAGGAAGGCATCTTGGCTTCCTCGCCGGGGGCTGGCGTGACCAGCACGTCCAGGCCGGTCAGGCCGACGAGGCGCCACACGGCGCCGGCGAAGACAAAGGTGTCGCCGACCTCCAGCACCTCGAGATAGCCTTCCTCGACCTCGCCGATCTTGCGGCCGGGGCTTGCCCGGCGGCCGGAGGCGATGCGGACGCTGAGCATGGCCGGCGAGACGATCGCCCCGACGTTCAGCCGGTGGCGCAGAGCCATCTGGGCATTGCGCACGCGCCACAGGCCGTCCGCCCCTTTGACGATGCGGGCGAAGCGGTCATAGGCGCGCAGCGCGTAGCCGCCGGTGGCCACGAAATCGACAACGCTCTCGAAATCTTCCCAGGCGAGGCGCCGATAGGGGCCGGCGGCGCGGACCTCTTCGTAGAGGTCGACCAGATCGAACGGTTCACTGCACGCGCAGCCCATGACGTGCTGGGCCAGCACGTCCAGGGCCCCGTCGCGTTCGACCTCCGGATCGAAGGCATTGTCGGCGATCGCCTCGCGCGCCGCCTGGCATTCGAGCATCTCGAAGCGGTTGGCCGGTACGAAAAGGGCGCGGCTCGGCTCATCGAGGCGATGATTGGCCCGCCCGATCCGCTGCACCATGCGCGAGGCGCCCTTCGGCGAAGCCAGCTGAATGACCAGGTCGACATCGCCCCAGTCGACCCCCAGATCCAGCGTCGAGGTGCAGACGACCGCGCGCAACGCCCCCCTGGCCATCGCCGCCTCGACCTTGCGTCTCTGCTCGGCGGCCAGGGAGCCATGGTGCAGGGCGATCGCCAGGCCATCCTCGTTGAGGCGCCAGAGCTCCTGGAAGGCGAACTCGGCCTGGAAGCGGGTGTTGACGAAGACGAGCGCGGTCCTCGCGCCGGCGATGGCCCGATAGACCTCGCCCATGGCGTGCTGGGCGGTGTGACCGGCCCACGGCGTCGCGCCGTCCTCGGCCAGCAGGATCTCGACCACCGCCGGGGCGCCGGCGGTCCCGCGAATCAGGGTCACGTCGGCGCCGTCGCCCGGCGACATCCAGCGGCGAATCAAGTCCGGATCATCCACCGTCGCCGACAGCCCGACCCTCCGGTGATCGGGCGCAAAGCGCTGCAGCCGGGCCAGATCCAGCGCCAGAAGGTCGCCGCGCTTGGACGGCCACACCGCGTGGATCTCGTCGACAATCACGCACTCGAGGTCTTCGAAGTACCGCCTCGCGCCCTCCCAGGCGCAGAACAGGGCCAGCTGCTCTGGGGTGGTCAGGAGAATGTCGGGGGGACGGACCCGCTGTCGCTGTCGCCGCGCGATGCCGGTGTCTCCGGTGCGGGATTCGGCGGTGATCTTCAGGCCGATCTCGCGGATCGGCGCGGCCAGATTGCGCTCTACGTCCACCGCCAGGGCCTTGAGCGGCGAGATGTAGAGGGTGTGGACGCCGCGCGGCGTATTGGCCGCCGGCCGCGTCGAAATCTCGATCAGGCTGGGGAGGAATCCGGCCAGGGTCTTGCCACCGCCGGTCGGCGCGATCAGCAGCGTGCTGCGGCCCGCCGCCCCGGCCGCCACCATCGCCAGCTGGTGCGCCCTTGGCATCCATCCGCGCGCGGCGAACCAGTCGGCGAACGCCTGTGGCAGCAGTGCGGGGGCGGCGCCATCCATCGGCGCGCTATAGCATGTTCCCGTTTCGTATCACCGACTTTGGCCGGCGACGTTACAGTTCCATAGCGCCGTCAATCGATATGGTGAAAGTGCGTGGTGACCGAGGCATTTTGCCCGAGCATGGCGCACTGCGTCGGTGAGTTTGGGGATTTAGGCTTCGTCTGACGCATCGTCGCCCGCCTTAGCTGCCCTCTTCTGCAGAAGACTGCGTCCGAGAAATGCCGCGACCACGCTGACTGTGATTGCGACGACGAAAGCGACAGCCTCCTTCGCGTGCCCAAAGTAGGCAATGGCGACCACTGCAGCGATGATCGCTAGCAATGCAATTAGCGCATAGCTCTGGCCGCGCTCCTGAAACGTTAGGCGGCGGGCGACCATCTTCGCTTCCTGTGCGTGCCGATGATCCTGGTTTTTTTCGGCCATCGCAACGATGCGTTCCGCGGCGCCTGGGAGCGCCCGATCATAGAGCGCTAAGTCACTAGGAGGGGGCAGCGGTCCTCGATGGAAGCTCGCGGCAGTAACCGCCTTAACGACGGCGCGAGCCGCAGGTTCGACCTTGCTTGGCTCAACGTATGGCTCAAGTTGTTCGACGATCTCTTGTTCGAGCGGGGCAGGCGAGGAGTCGGCGTCAGATACAAACCCATCCTTGCCCTCTGCCGCGTCGGCCGCTGCCGACTCAGGCGGCGTCTCTGTCATCCTTGCGGCGACCTATGTTCACACTAACATCGACCATCCCCCTTGAAGGTCCCTTCCCACATCGCCCCAGTCCAAGGACTGTTCCTCCTCCTCTGAGGCAATCCAACCCTGTGTAGTGGCCGGCCAAAACGTGAACGAGTCGATTCCCATGAAAATGCCGTCAAGCGTGGTCTTGGGAAGCTCGGCGATCTGCAGGGCGCACCCGGTTATTGGCGTAGTCGTCCAGGTGTGATCGACCCTGACTGTCGGACCGGGTTGGCCATCGGCAACGAACGCTCCGGATACACCGTCGAGAGACGGAAGCTGATGGTGCCGAATTTTTGGCATGTCATCCATGTGTGGTTTCAATCTGCCCAATTCAACGGCTCCCCCCAGCGTGTCGGTTCCATTCCCAGGATGAACTTCTGCGATTAATGGCCCCTGAAGCCAGGTAAACCTATTCGCGATGTTTTTGGCAAGGCCGTTCAAGCGACAACTCCAGTTGGGTCTAAGACCCGCTCGCGCGCGGATGGCACTGGTGGCCGCCTGGACTCGGCAGACAACACTGTCGCCAGCAGGTGCGCTGCATGGCCGCCCTATGTCTGCTCCCGTTTCGTCTCACTCCAAACCTCGCGGGAAGGATGGCTTTCTTCCCGGCTCGGTCTGGTCTGTGTAGAAAGGCACGCCAAGAGCCAACCTTAGAGTACCGCGTCATGTATGCCATCGAGAGGATTTTCGCCGCCGCCAGCGAGCACGGGCGCCGTGTGGCCATGGTCCAGGACGGCCAGGAATATTCGTATCACGCATTCTACAACGCCATCGCCAAGGCCAGGGCGCGGCTGGCGGCGCGAGGCGTTGTCGGCGGCGGCTTCGCCGTGGTCGTCGCCGAACGGATCTGCGACGCCTGGCCGGTGGCTCTGGCGCTACGCGAACGGAACTTGACCACCGTTGTGGTTCGCGACGCCGCCGAGATCGCCAATTTCAGCGATCTCGATATCGGTTACGTGGTCGTCCCTATCGCTGAGTCTCGGGCCGGTTTGGATGACAGGGCGAAGGCCGCGGGCGCCGCCGTGATCTGCCTGGGCGACGATCTCTACACCGGGGCCGAGGACGACCCGTTGGGACCGCCGCCTTCCGGCGCCCCGGGCGGCGGTCATATCATGCTCACCTCCGGGACCACTGGGCTGTACAAGAAGGTTCTGGTCGATCCGGCCTTTGAGCGGGCCAACCTCGAAGAAGGTTTCAATGCCTTCGCCGGCGCCGACGGCGCCTTCGTTCCCGAGCCTCACCAGGTGATCGCCAACCTTCTCAACTTTGGATTGTGGACGGTGGCCGGCTATTCCACGCCGATCATCATCTGGAGCCGCGGCGGCGCGGTGATTTTCGACCAGACTGCTGATCCGGTGCGCTCGTTCGCCTATCCCGGCATCACCGGTGGCGTGGTCACGCCCGCGTTTCTCTCACAACTCCTGCGCGCGCCGCCCGACCTTGTTCCACGCAACGAGAACATGCAGTTGATCGTCGTCGGCGGGGCCCTCTCCATGGTGCTGGCTGAGCGTACCAAGGCCCGGCTGACGCCGCGCGTCGCCACCACCCTGGGCTCGACGGAGGCCGGCGGGTGGGCCCTGACGCCGATCGAGCGCCCCGAGGATCTCGTCTGGCACAAGGTTTACCCGGCCCGGACGCTTCAGGTGGTCGACGAGGACGACCAACCGCTGCCGCCGGGCAAGCTGGGTCAATTGCGCGTCCTGCTGACCAACGGCCGCACCGGCTATTACAACGACCCGGAGGCGTCGGCGGCCTTCTTCAAGAATGGCTGGTTCTATCCCGGCGACCTCGCTGTCTTTGATGCGGAGGGCCGCGTGGCGCTGCATGGCAGGATCACCGACGTGATCAACGTCATGGGTGACAAGCATGCGACGGCGCCGATCGAACGGGCGCTGCAGGATCGACTTGGAGTCGAGACTGTGTGTGTGATGTCGGAGCAGGGCGTTGGCCACGCCGAAGTCGTCCATGTGGTCATCGAAACACCGCAACCGATCGCGGCCGATGTGATCGCCGCGGTCGCCAGCGCCGAGCTACGCGGGTTTCCCGGGGCCAACTTCCACTTCGTCGAAACCATGCCGCGCAACGGCATGGGCAAGGTCATGCGCGTGGCCCTCAGGCAGATGCTCCTGGAGCGCAAGGCGGCGGCCTGAAGGGCGCTCGGGCGCTCCCGCGTTTCGCATTGCGCGCGCATCGGCTAGTTAGCGGCGATGAAACGCCGACCCACGCCTTTCGACCTGGGCCCCGTGCATCTGATCGGCATCGGCGGCATCGGCATGAGCGGGATCGCCGAGATCATGCTGCGCGTCGGCTATACGGTCCAGGGCTCCGACGCCAAGGCCGGCGCCAATACCGAGCGGCTCGAGGCCCTGGGCGCCAGGGTGTTCATCGGCCATGACGCGGCGCATATCGAAGGCGCTTCGGCGATCGTCTATTCCAGCGCCATCAAGCCCGACAACCCCGAAATGGCGGCGGCCCGAGCGCGGCGGGCGCCGCTGGTCCGGCGGGCTGAAATGCTGGCCGAGCTAATGCGGCTGCGGCTTTCCATCGCCGTCGGCGGCACCCACGGCAAGACCACGACCACCTCGATGATCGCGGCGGTTCTCGACGCGGCCGGCTTTGACCCAACGGTGGTCAACGGCGGGATCATCAACGAGTACGGGGCCAACGCCAAGGTCGGCGAGGGCGAGTGGATCGTCGTCGAGGCTGACGAAAGCGACGGCACCTTTCTGAAGCTGCGATCCACCGTCGCGGTGGTCACCAACATCGATCCCGAACACCTCGACCACCACGGCGATTTCGCCGCGCTGAAGGATGCTTTCCAGGGGTTTGTCGAAAACATCGCCTTCTACGGTTTTGCGGCGGTGTGCATCGACGATCCCGACGTGCGGGAGATGGCTGCACGGGTCGAGAACCGCCGGCTGATCACCTATGGATTCGGCCCCCAGGCCGAGGTTCGCGGCGACGCCGTGGTCATGAGGCCCGAGGGGACCCGCTTCGACGTGCACATCGACATCGCCGGCGAGCCGCCCTGCACCTTGGCCGGGATGACTCTGCCGATGGCCGGGCGCCACAATGTGCTCAACGCCCTGGCCGCCATCGCCGTGGCTCGCGAGCTCGGGGCCGAGGAGAGCGCAATCCGCGCGGGACTGGCGGCCTTTGGCGGCGTGCGGCGGCGGTTCACCACCACCGGCGTCTGGGGCGGCGTGCGCATCGTCGATGACTACGGCCACCATCCTGTCGAAATCGCCGCGGTGCTGGCGGCGGCGCGGGCGGTGACCAGCGGGCGGGTGATCGCGGTCGTCCAGCCCCATCGCTACACGCGGCTGCGCGATCTTTTCGCCGAGTTTTGCCGCTGTTTCGACGACGCCGACACCGTGATCGTCGCGGACGTCTACCCGGCCGGCGAAAGCCCCATCGGCGGAGCCGATCGCGACGGCCTGATCGAAGGATTGCGGCGAGGCGGCCACCGCCGGGTGCTGGCGTTGGATAATCCAGACTCGCTGGCGGCGACGATCGCCACGGAGGCGGCGGCGTCCGACACGGTGATCTGCCTGGGGGCCGGGGACATCACCGCCTGGGCCCAGGCCCTGCCGGCCCAGCTTGAGGCCCTGGAACGCCGATGAGCTGGCGAGAGTCGCTGGCGGCGCCGCGCGGCAAGCTGCTGTTCGATGAGCCGCTGGCCCCGTTCACCTGGTTTCGCGTCGGCGGCGCGGCGCAGGCGCTGTTCCTGCCCGCCGACGAGGACGATCTGAGCGTCTTCCTGGGACGTCTGCCCGCGGGGGTGGCAGTCACGGTGCTGGGCGTAGGCTCCAATGTCATCATCCGCGACGGCGGCATCGACGGTGTGGTCATCCGGCTGGCGGGCAGGAGCTTTGCCGCCGTCGAATGGGACCGGGAACAGGGCGCCGTGACGGCGGGTCCTGGCGCACTGGATTCGGCTGTAGCGCGCGCGGCCGCCGCGGCCGGCATCGGCGGCCTGGAATTCTACGCCGGCATTCCAGGCACGGTCGGCGGGGCTCTGACCATGAACGCCGGCGGCTATGGGGCCGAAACCAAGGATGTGCTCGTCAGGGCCCGGGCGCTTGATACGGCTGGCGCGCGCCGCGATTTCGAGGTGGCGGGTCTGCGGTACGGCTATCGCTGCAGCCAGGCCCCGGCCGGCCTGATCTGGACGGGCGCGGTGTTCCGGGGTCAGCCCGACGATCCCGCCGCGATCGCCCGACGAATGGCCGAAGTGAGCGCGCGGCGCGAGGCGACCCAGCCGATCCGCGAAAAGACCGGCGGCTCAACGTTCCGCAACCCGCCCGGCGACAGCGCCTGGCGGCTGATCGACGCCGCGGGCTGGCGCGGCAAGCCGTTCGGCGGGGCGATGTTTTCACCCCTGCACGCCAACTTCATGATCAACACCGGCGCCGCCACCGCCGCCGACCTCGAGGGCCTGGGCGAAGCGGTCCACGCCGACGTCGAGGCGAAATTTGGGGTTACGCTGGAGTGGGAGATCAAGAGGATCGGCAGAAACGCATGACATTCAAATGAGGTTGGTGATTTTGCCCAGCGCCCCTTCCACCCCCGCGCTTGCAGCGCGGCGGTCCCCCTTCCCCGCTGCGCGGGGCAGGAGTTTAGAAAAAATCCTCCCCCGCAAGCGCAGCGCCGCGGGGGAGGGGGACCGCCCGCGAAGCGGGTGGTGGAGGGG
>Ga0208849_1001261_pt1 | contig 18543 bp, 20 predicted proteins | sample NGESurdeep072012_10_FD_184470 | JGI IMG/M metagenome (GOLD analysis project Ga0208849, IMG submission 184470) | Arctic peat soil microbial communities from Barrow, Alaska - NGEE Surface sample 53-3 deep-072012 (SPAdes) | ecosystem: Environmental > Terrestrial > Soil > Wetlands > Peat ... | reverse complement strand
CGGAGCCAGCCTGGTGGAGTACGCGCTGCTTCTCGCCCTCATCGCCGTGGTGGCACTCGTGGCCCTGCACTTCCTGGGTGGTTCTGTCGCCAACACGCTCAGCAGCGTCGGGCAGTCCATCAACAACCCGTAATCGCCGAACGTCTGCGATCACCGCTGTTCGTTCTCTAGACACGACGAAGGGAGGGAAACCGTGAACATCGTCTCGCTCGTGATGCACGTGATCAACCCGATCCGCGCCACCTGGAACCGCAGGGACGAGGTCGGAGCCAGCCTGGTGGAGTACGCGCTGCTTCTCGCCCTCATCGCCGTGGTGGCACTCGTGGCACTGCACTTCCTGGGTGGTTCTGTCGCCAACACGCTCAGCAGCGTCGGGCAGTCCATCAACTCCCCCGGCTGATAGCCGCAGCGGGAGACAATCCAAACAGCAACGGCTCAGCTCGAAGTTTCGAGCTGAGCCGTTTGCGCGCCCGTGGCCCGGAACACCACGGCCTGGCTGGAGTGCCACACCATCTTCCAGTGGGCGTCGTGGTCGAGGAACAACGCCAGGGGCGTGTCCGGTTGCCACAGCACGTAGGTCACGTCGTGGGCGCGCAGCACGCGGTCGGGGTCGGTGCTGAGATTCGCGATCTCGAGGTACTGCGACAGCACCCCGTTGTCGGTGTAGAGCTCGGTGCGGCCGTCGACGAAGACCGGCCGTCCCACCCAGTCCAGATAGTCGTTCCAGAGATAGGTCGAGAAGACCCGGCCCGGGTGGTGCGCCAGATAGGCCACGGCGCGCACCGGCACACTCGGGGCCGGCTGCGCGGCCGGGTAGAACGGCCCGTGCAGGAGCGACACCCCCAGCACCGCCACCAGCGGCCACACGATGAGGCTCGGGCGCAGGCGCTCTTCTTCGATGGGGGGACAGCTCGCCGCCAGGGCGCACCAGGCGATGGCGAAATACGGGATGAACCGCACGGCGTCGAGGCTCGAGACCAACAAGCACGCCGCCAACACCAGCTCCACGGCGGGAACGGGGCGCGTCGAGAAGGCCAGGTAGGCCACCGTGATCGCCACCGGGAGCACGAAGACCGCCAGCGTGGCCGGGTCGTGGAAGTCCGGTGACTGCCACTCCTGGATCAGGCGGCGCACGTCCTGGTTGAAGGTGATGCCCAGAGCGCTGGAGTAGACGCCGAGCCCGAACGGGTTGACCAGGGTGGCGAGCCCCGAGGCCACGAACGTGGCCACGATGGGCAGGCGCGGCAGAGGGCTCGACACCGTGACCCGACCGACCCCACGGCGCAGCGCCGCCCCGGCGACCTCGAGGAGGAGGATGGCGAGGCCCAGGAGGAAGCTCCCGTGCAGGTTGGCCCACAGCACGAACAGCACCGGCACACCCACGAGCCAGGCCCGGTGGCGCCGGGCCAGGGTCAACAGCAACAGCAGCAGGGCGAGGAAGAAGTAGCTCACCATCTGGGGTCGGTCGTCGAGGAAGAGCGTGACCGCCGCTCCGGCCTCCACACACAGCAGGCCGGTCCAGGTCCATCCGGCTCCGACCAGGCGGCACCGCAGTGCCACGGCCAGCACGGTGAGCGTCGCCAGTCCCGCCGACAACAGCCAGAAGGCCACGGGGCCGACGCTGCGCACCGACTGGGCCAGCAGGACGTCGTAGCCCCACTCGGGCGTGATCCATTTCTCCCCCAGGACCGTGTAGGAGAAGACGTCGGTGTGCATGACGCGGTGGTGGTCGAGCATCCACACCCCGGCGGCGCGGTGCCAGAAGGTGTCGTCGAACACGCCGCGGTGCAGGGCGTCGCGCCACGGGATGAGACACCCCACGACGAGGCCCACGACACCGACAGGGAGGGCGGCGCGCCGCCACGGGCTCGACCGCACCCGCCGGTGCCGGGCCGTGCGAGGCGGCACCTCTGGGGGCACCTCTGACAGTGATGTCGGCGCGGCGTCGACGGGGTGGGCGATGAGCCCGCCACCGGGGAAAGCAGACGAGGAAAGGTCCGGGGACGACGTCACCTCGGCCACGTCGACCATGATCGCGTGCCCGGCCTGCTGAGCCGCGCATGCGCGGGTCAGTCGCTACAGACCGTGCCCGGGGCCGGCAGCGTTCCCGCCACGAAGTAGGCCTGGTCGATGGCCCGTACGCACCCGCTGTAGTAGTAGGCCACGTGGTTCTCGCCCTGCCAGGTGACGAGCTCGCCGTGTTGGAGCTCGGCCGCCAGGCGCTGCGCCCACACGTAGGGGGTGGCCGGGTCTTTCGTGGCTCCCACCACCAGGATGGGCGGCGACCCCACCGCGGTGGTGGGGGCCGGGGTCCGGGTGGCCGGCACGGGCCACTCCGCGCACGTGGCCTCGCTCCACGCCAGCAGCGGGCCGAAGAACGGGGCCATGACCGCAGCCTGCGCCGCCATGGCGGGGACGCTCGACGAGCCGCTCGTCACGGGATGGTCGAGACAGTCGATGGCGGTCTCGGCGTCGGCGGCGTTGGTCGACCCCCCGGAGACGTAGCTGTCGGCCATCGACAGCACCCCGGCACCGTTGCCGGCGGCCGCCTGGGCCAGGGCGTTGCCGAGCGCCGGCCAGTACGAACGGGCGTAGAGGGCCGAGAGCACGGCGTAGTAGAGGTCACCCGGTCCCGCCGTCCGGGCCCCGCCGGCGGGGAGGGCGTGGCTGCGGCTCTGGGCGATCAACGCCAGCAGGGACGCGGCCGAGGCGCCGCCTGCCGGTCGCCACGGGCACCCCGTCGACGTGCACCAGGCGAAGAAGTCGTCGAGCACGGACTCGAACCCTGCGCTCTGTTCGTCGACCATCTGCTGGGTGCTCATGGCGGGGTCGATGGCCCCGTCGAGGACCATGGCCCGGACATAGGTGGGGAACATCTCGGCGTAGGTGGCACCGAGGAGGGTGCCGTAGGAATGCCCGAAGTAGGTGAGCTGCGCGTCGCCCAGGGCCTGGCGCATGCGGTCGAGGTCGCGCGCCGTGTCGACCGTGCCTACGAAGGGGAGCAAGTGACCACTGACCGACTCGCACTGCGCCGCGTACTCGTGGTCGTTGGCGAGCAGGGCCAGCTGGGCGCCGGTGGTCCCCGGCACGGGGTCGGGCAGGGGCCCCGGTGTCGACGACGTCGAGGAACCCGGGCTCGCCGTGCTACACGACACGGGGCTGCTGCGCTCCACCCCCCGGGGATCGAACTCGACGATGTCGAAGCGGGCCAGGAGCGCCGGGGTGAGCACACCCAGCTCGGCGGGGAGGTCGTTCACCCCGGACCCCCCGGGGCCACCGGGGTCGATGACGAGCGACCCGATGCGCTGGGCCGGGTCGGTGGCCCGGTGCATGGCCAGCGCGATCTGGATGGTTCCCGCCTGCGGTTGGGAGTAATCGAGGGGCACCGCCACCGTGCCGCACAGCAACGCGCCGCACGGCGTCCACTGCACGGGGGTGACCGGGGGCTCGACCACGGTCGTGGTCGTCGACGTGCTCGACGTGCTGCTCGACGTGGGGGCGGCCGAGGTACCGGTGCCGCGGCGTGGCCCTGGGGCCCGGCCGGCGGCGGGGGCGCACGCGCTCAACAGCGCGGCACAGACGACCACCAGCGCCGTAACCCGGTGGGGGCGGCGACCTCCTCCCCCACCGACCCGAGCCACATCTTCACTGTGACACGGCGGGTGCCCGTACCGGGGCGCACCCCGGCGTGGGAGGATCGAGGCGTGCCCGAGTTGCCCGAGGTCGAGGCCCTCACCCGCTTCCTCACCGCTCGCGCCGCCGGCCAGCGCGTCGAGCGGTGCGAGCTCGGGGCCATCGCCGCGCTCAAGACGTTCGACCCTCCCCTGTCCTCGCTCGTGGGTCGCACCCTCGTGACGGTGACCCGGCGCGGCAAGTACCTGTGCATGGATCTCGACGGGCAGTGGCTCGTGATCCACCTGGCCCGCGGGGGGTGGATCCGGTGGAAGGACAAGCTCACCCCCGACCGGGCCCGGCCCAGCCGGAGCCCTCTGGCGCTGCGCATGGGGTTCGAGGGGGGCACCGGGTTCGATGTCACCGAGATGGGGACCGAGAAGCGCCTGGCGTTGTGGGTGGTGGAGAGCCCCGAGGCGGTGGAGGGACTCGCCACCCTCGGGGTCGAGCCTCTCGATCCGTCCTTCGACACCGCCACCCTGGCCGGCCTGCTCGCCTCGGCATCGGGGAACGTGAAGACGGTGCTCGCGGCGCAGTCGATCATCGCCGGCATCGGCAACGCCTACTCCGACGAGATCCTCCACGTGGCGCACCTGTCGCCGTTCAAGCCGGCCCGCAACCTCGACGGCGACGAGGTGCAGCGCCTCCATGACGCCGTGGTGGCGGTGCTGGCCGAAGCGGAAGGGCGAGCCGTCGGCCAGGAAGCGTCGGAGTTGAAGGGGGACAAGAAGCGGGCCATGCGCGTGCACGGCCGCACCGGTGAGGCGTGCCCGGAATGCGGCGACGTCGTGCGCGAGGTGTCGTTCGCCACCAAGTCCCTGCAGTACTGCGCCACGTGCCAGACCGGGGGCAAGCCCCTCGCCGATCGACGCCTGTCGAAGCTCCTGCGATAGAAAGGAAATGGCCATGAACGACAAAGAGATCGTCAACGAGATCAACCGCCTCTCCCAGGAGGAGCACCGCCTCGAAGAAGCCCATGTCGGAGAGGGCCTCTCGCCCGAGGAGTCCGAGACGCTCCGCACCATCGAGGTCTCATTGGACCTGTGCTGGGATCTCCTGCGCCAGCGCCGGGCCCGGCGCGACGCCGGCCAGGACCCCGACGAGGCCGCGACCCGTCCCGCTCCCGTGGTCGAGAATTACCAGCAGTAGCGCGCCCGACGGCCCACCGGGGCCCGACCCCGTCATGGTCCGGGGACGGTCGAGGCCGATAACATGCGCCGGTCTGCGGCGGGTGCCGTCGTAACGTCGACCGCCATCGAGGCCGTCGACCGGGAGGGGGGTCGGTGAGCGACGAGCAGTTCAACCTGGGGCTGGTGTTCGAGACAGTGGCGGCCACGATCCCCGAGCGCGAAGCCATCGTGTGGGGCGAGCGTCGGTTCAGCTTCGCGCAGCTGCGCGACCGGGCGCGCCGTCTGGCCTCGTTCCTGCATGACCGGGGGCTGGGTGCCCACAGCGGGCGCGACGGGCTGGCCGGCCACGAATCGGCTCAGGACCACCTCGGGCTGTACCTCCACAACTCCAATGAATACGTGGAGGGGATGATCGGGTCGTACCTGGCCCGAGTGGCGCCGTTCAACGTCAACTACCGCTACGTCGAAGAGGAGCTGCAGTATCTGCTCACCGACGCCGGGGCCCGGGCCATCGTCTACCACGCCACCTTCGCGCCGGTGCTGGCCCGCGTGCTCCCGTCGCTGCCGAAGCTCGAGCTGCTCCTGCAGGTCGCCGACGAGTCGGGCAACGACCTCCTGCCCGGGGCGGTCGACTACGAAGCCGCCCTGGCGTCGTCGTCACCCGAGCTGCCCCCGGTGGAGCTCACGCCCGACGATCTCTACATCCTCTACACCGGCGGCACCACCGGCATGCCCAAGGGGGTGCTGTGGCGCCAGCACGACATCTTCCGCGCCGCCATGGGCGGCCGCACCTACGGCACATGGGAGCTGGTGGAGAGCTACGAGCACCTCGCGGCGCGCATCCTGCCCACCGACGACATCCGGGTCATGTCGATCCCGCCTCTCATGCACGGCGCCGCACAATGGGCCTGCTTCTACTACATGACCATGGGCGCCACCATGGTGTTCCCCACCAACACCCGCTCGATCGACCCCGTCGACGTGTGGGACACCGTGGCTCGTGAACGGGTCATCGGCATCTCGGTGGTCGGCGACGCCATGGCCCGTCCCGTCGTCGAGGAGCTCGAGCGCGGCGGCCACGACGCCAGCACACTGATGGCCTTCGGCAGCGGGGGCGCCACGATGAGCGTCGGCATCAAAGAGCGTCTGTTGGCCGTGCTCCCCAACGTCATGATCTCCGACGTGGCGGGCGCCTCAGAGACCGGGGTGCAGATGGGGGTGGCGTCGACCCCGGGCTCGGTCTCGACCGGGACCTTCGTGCCCGGGCCCGGGACCGTGGTGGTGGACTCGGACATGACCCGGGTCCTCGAGCCCGGTGACGACGAGGCCGGGTGGCTGGCCCAGCGCGGCTCGGTGCCCCTGGGCTATCTCGGGGACGCCGAGAAGACGGCCCGCACCTTCCCCGTGATCGATGGCCAGCACTACTCCGTCCCCGGCGACCGGGCCCGGATCCTCGCCAACGGCGAGATCGAGCTGCTGGGCCGGGACTCGGTGACCATCAACTCCGGAGGCGAGAAGATTTTCGCCGAGGAGGTCGAGCAAGCCATCATCGGGCATCCCGCCGTCGCCGACGTGGTGGTGGCCCCACGACCGAGCGAGCGCTGGGGCCAGGAAGTGGTAGCGCTGGTCCAGGTGGCCGACGGCCACACGGTGACGACGGAGGAGCTACTCGACGAGGCGGGCAAGCACATCGCCCGCTTCAAGTTGCCCAAGGCCATCGCCTTTCTTCCTCACATCGTGCGCTCCCCCGCCGGCAAGGCCGACTACCGCTGGGCCAGGGAGCGCGCCCTCGAGGCCTGAGTGGAAGATCGCATCACCACCGGGCTGTATCTCGAGCTCGGCGACATCGAGCCCGAGCATTACGCGGCGCAGCGCGCCCCGCAGCTGCTCGGCCGGCCCGGTGTCGACCGGGTGACGTGGTGGGCGAACAATGTCCCGGGTCGCGCCGAGCTCCCCATGGCCGTCCCCGACGGCACCCTGCTGGCGGTGGCCGAGGTGGGCGAACGCTTCGTGGCACCACCCCCCCTCCCCGCGACCACGGCCCGGCACTTCCGGCGCTTCCCCCGGCCGAGCCAGGGCATCCTCACCGGGACACCCACCACGGGCCTCGTAGTGGTGTGGATCAGCCCCCGGTCCCCCGAGCACGCCCAGGCGTTGCGCGACTGGGCCGACTTCATCCACATCCGCCACATCGCCGCCGCCGCCATCCCCGGCTTCACCCACGTGACGCCGTACGAGAACACCGAGGCGGGCGACCCGCGCTTCATGCACTTCTACGAGCTCGACAGCGACGACCCGGAGGCTTCGTACATGGGGATGGCCCGGCACATGGCCAAGTACTTCCAGGGGTCGGCCAGCGAAGCCTTCACTGAGTGGGCCGACTGGGAGGCTGCGGGTGGACAGGTGGTCTACTGCAACACCTTCACCCTTCTGGGAGCCTCAACCGAGGTCCCCGGCACCCACGCACGAGACGCCGGGAGCTGACCCGATGTCCTACGTCCTGGTCGACAAGCCCCGCCCCCACGTCACGCTGATCACGCTCAACCGACCGGAGCGGATGAACGCCATGGCCTTCGACGTCATGATCCCGTTCCGTGAAGCCCTCGAAGCCGCCAGCGCCGACAACGACACCCGCGTCGTCGTCCTCACCGGTGCCGGCGGGGCGTTCTGCTCGGGCGCGGACCTCGAAGACGCCGGCATCATCCCCAACATCGCCGGCCTGACCCGCACCACCATCGCCCAGCGGTCGATGGAGCTGCTCGACGACGTCATCCGCGCCATCCGCGCCATGCACCAACCGGTCATCGGCGCCATCAGCGGGCCCGCCATCGGGGGCGGATTCTGTCTCAGTGTCGCCACCGACATCCGGCTGGCCTCGGAGGGGGCGTACTTCCGCGCCGCCGGCATCAACAATGGCCTCACCTCGAGCGAGCTCGGTCTGAGCTACCTCCTGCCCCGTGCCGTCGGCTCGTCCCGGGCCTTCGACATCATGCTGACGGGCCGCGACGTGGACGCCGCTGAAGCCGAACGCATCGGCTTGGTGTCGCGCGTGGTGGGGGCGTCGGAGCTGCTCGACACCACCTACGAGCTGGCCGAGCGGATCATCGGCTTCTCGCGCGTGGGCGTCGAGCTCACCAAGCGGATGCTGTGGTCCAGCCTCGACGCCGCCAGCCTTCACAGCCACATGGACCACGAGGGCACCACCCAGCTCTACGTCCGGCTCACCACCGAGAACTTCGAGGAGGCCGTCCGGGCCCGGCGGGAGAAGCGGGCCCCGGACTTCCGCGACTGACGCCCGGCCCCGGGCCGGCCCGCTAGTACGACTTGCGATATAGTCCGGGGAGGCATCGAAGAGGAGGCGGGGTGGGCAACCGGTTGGGGCGTACGCAGGATCCCACCCTAATGGTCCTCACCAGCCTGACTGGCGGCCCCAAGCACGGGTACGCGCTGATCCAGGACATCGACGACATGACGGGGATCACCCTCGGGCCCGGCACCCTGTACGGCGTCCTGGCCCGACTCGAAGAGGAAGGGCTCATCGAGGCACTGCCAGCCGAGGACCGCCGACGGCCCTACCGCATCACCGCGCACGGGGCCGCCGTGCTCAGAGAGCGCCTGGAGGTCACGGCCAAGGTGGCCCGGATCGGGCTGCGACGCCTGGGAGCCTTCACATGAGGGCGCCGCGTCTGATCGAAGCCTCGCTGGCGTGCTACCCGGCCTGGTGGCGAGACGTCTACGGCGAGGAGATCCGCCGGATCACCCAAGACCTGGCTGCTGACGGCCGCAGCGAGATACGCCTGGCCGGTGATCTGCTGCGCGGGGCCCTCACGACGCGCATGCGGGGCACGGCCATGCCGCGACGACCGGAGTTGTGGGCGACGCGCACGCGGGTCTCGGTGGCGGTGGCGACCCTGCCCTGGCTCGTGGTCGTGCCCTTCGTGCTGGCGGCCATGACCGGCCAGAGCCTCCGAACCATCTCGGCGGCGACGCTCGCGGACCCGACCACCCGGATCTCGACCTACGCCTACGAGGTGATGCAGCTCGCCTTGCTCGTGAGCTTCTGCGCCATGGCGGCGGGCTGGGGTGCCCTCGCCGGTGGGGTCCGACGGGCGCGGCGCCCACGCCGTCGGCACCTGGTGCTGCTCTCGTATGTACCGCTGGTGTCGTTCCTGGCCGTGCTCGGCCTGTTCATCGCCCGAGTGACCCAGTTGCCCAACGAGTTCACCAGCCACGGCGGGCCGCTCATCCCCCTCGACGGCAATCCGGCCGCCGCCCACGCGCTGCTCATCGCCCTGTGGCTCGTACTCGTGACCGGTGTGCTGGCCAGTGTCTGGTCCCTCGCCCTCGTCACCAAGCATGCCGAGATGCCCATGTTGTACGTGCGGTCGGGCAAACGCATGGCCACCTTCACCGCCCTCTCCCTGGCCCTGATGGCCGTCTCGGCCGTGGTGGGAGCAGTGGCGGCCGCGTACCACGGACACCCCATCCCATCGATGGACAATTTCCTGTACACCGGCAAGTACATAGGCGGGCGATACCCGGTGGAGTTGCCGGGGTGGTGGCTGGCCGCGGTGCCGCTCAACGCCGCCGCTGTCGTCTCCCTGGCAGGGTGGCGCGTGGCTCGGCGGGCCTGGGTCACGACGGTGACGTTGACGGGTCCCGCGTAGCGAAGCGGCGGCCCGATGCGCGACGGCTCGGGTGTCTCAGCTCTGGCGTTCCCCAGCTCTGGGTAACTACTGACCAGACCCGACGTGGCCGGGCTGGCACCAGGGGCGTCTACCGGGGCAGGAAGTCGAGCAGGAGCTCGTTCACCGCATCAGGTGCCTCGAGCTGCATCCAGTGCCCGGGACCCTCGATGCGCTCGTAGCGCCACGTTCCCGACACGTGGTCGGCCGAGCCGAGCATCTGCGTCTCGGTGAGGGCGAAGTCGCCGCTGCTCCACACCCCCATGGTGTCGGCCTGCACGGGCGGGAGCTCCATGGCCGGTTGCACGTAGGACTCCGGCGGCACGTTGGCGCGGTAGTAGTTGAGCGCGGGCGTGAGCGACTTCGTTGCTTCGATGTCGGCGATGACGCCGTCGATGTCGGGGTGGCCCCCCCAGGCCCGGAAATTGGCCCAGTCGTCGTTCGACAACCACTGCTCGGCGACGCCCTCGAACTGGAACAGGAGCATGTACCACGACTTCTCGCGCTGGACGATGCCCGCCGACATGAAGGCCGAGGGATGGCCCACCGACAACGCCACCAGGTGGTCGACCCGGTCGGGAAGCAACGAGCCGATCGCCCATGCCAGCGCCGCCCCCCAGTCATGGCCCACCACATGGGCACGCTCGAGGCCCTGGGCGTCGAGGATGGCCACGATGTCGCCCGCCAGATACGGAATGGAGTACGCCTCCACCTCGGCGGGCTGGTCCGAGGCGCCGTAGCCGCGCAGATCGGGGACGATGGCGCAGAACCCGGCGTCGACGAGGGCGGCGACCTGGTTGCGCCACAGGCGCCCGCTGTCGGGGAAGCCGTGCAAGAGCACGACCGGCGGCCCCTCCCCCGTGACCTCGTACTCGATCCCCACACCACCGCTGTCGACACGCATGGTCGTCTCTCTTTCCTGGGTCCGGACGGGCCCGGGCGCTCAGGCCGTCACGATGGACATGAGCTCGCTGCGGTTCGGGCCCAGCGGCGGCGCGTCGCGCCAACCCGCGCCCAAGGCGAGCGTCTTCTCGAAGAACGCGGCTTCGGCGAACACCTCTTCGGGCCCCCGGACGAGGCCTTGGATCGCCATCGCGGCCCGCAGGCAGTCCGGGTCCTGGCCGGCGGCGAAGAAGATCGACTGGACGATGTCCCAGTCGTCGCCCTCGGGTCGGTACGGCTCACCCCGGATCTCGGCGTCGATCTCGGCCAGGCGGTGGCGGTCGAACGACAGCGTGGCGCGGTACCAGGGCTCGACGATGGACTCGGTGGCCTGAGCCCACGCTGCGCTGAAAGTGGCCTGGTCGTCGAGCCCAGTGCTCCGCAGCGTGTCGCGCAGGGCGATGCAGTGCATGAGCCCGATGGAGGCTCCCCGGCCGAGCGACGGGTTGGTGCACGCCCACGAATCGGCCACCGCGGCGATCCCCGTCGCCACCGGCGCGCCGTCCACCACGAAACTGCGGTGGCGGTCCTCGATCTTGGCCATGACCACGATGCGGTCATCGATGGGCTCCCCGTCGAGCCAGTGCGCGGCCAGGGGCAGGCTGCGCACGAGCGCGGTCCAGCGGTCGATGTCGCGCAGGCTCCGCATCGCCTTGTCCGCCGCGCTGGCGATGACCCCGATCCCCCAGGTGCCGTTGTCGGCCGGCAACATGAGGATGGACACGGTGCCGTAGGCCTGGAGGAGCGGTCCCATGATGGGCGGGGTGGTGCCGTCGGCGGAACGGAAGTGCCGGCCGTAGTACACGAAGCCCGAATCCTCGAGCTCCTCGACCGGGCGCCGTGCTCCCGCCGACTCGAGCCAGTCCGGCAAGGGCGAGCGTCGGCCGGTGGCGTCGACCACCAGATCAGCGGGGATGTCCTCCCCTGTCGTGCTCCTGACCCCCGTTACATGGGCGACACCGCGCATGGCCTGGGCGCCGGCCACCAGACCGCCGACGGCGACACCGCGCCGCACCGTCACGCCCGGGGACCCCGCCGCGGCGGCCGCCATCACCGCTTCGAACACGGGGCGACGCGCCGTCACCGAGGTGAAGTCCTCGTCCTCGGCGCGCGCCCCTCCCGTCATCTCCACCGGCGCGCCCTCGATGAGGTTCAGGCGCAGGGCGCCCGCCTGTTCGAGGGCCTTGACCACCTGAGGCAACTCCCGCTCGAGGTCCATGCGAAAGCGAGGCATGAGGAAATGCAGCAGCCGGAACTGGTTGACACCTCGGCGGTCCCAGGCCTCCCATGCTTCAGCCGGTGCGGGAACCTCGGCCGCATCTCGCTCGAGCAATGTGACGTCGTGCCCGTCTTCGGCCAACAACATGGCGGCCGAAAGACCTCCCACTCCACCGCCGGTGACCACGATCCCAGCCATATGCACCTCGGTTCGACGCCGCTGCTGCCAACAGACCACTTCCCGACGTCCGGAAACTACCAGCGCAACCCCGGCATGCGCCCCCCGGGCGATGGGCGCGCCTATCTGGGAAGATCGAACGGGACCGGGCGAGAGCCCCCGGGACCGGAGGAGCCCATGCACGTCCCGCTCACCATCGGTGACTTCCTCGAACGCGCCGCGCTCGTGCACGGCGCCGACCGGGTGGCGGTGGTCGACGAACCAGGGGTGGCCGGTTCGCTCGGTGCCATCACCTATGCCGAGATGCACGACCGGGCTCGAGGCATGGCGCTCGCCCTCGACACCATGGGCGTTGCCCACGGGGAGCGCGTCGCCATCGTGAGCCCGAACTCGGCGCGCTTTCTCATCTCGTACTTCGGTGTGAGCGGGTTCGGGCGCGTGCTGGTGCCCGTGAACTTCCGGCTCAACGCCGACGAGGTCGCCTACATCGTCGAGCACTCAGGGGCGTCGGTGCTCCTCGTCGACCCCGAGATCGACGCCGCCGTGGCCGGCGTGTCAGCCAAGGTGCGGATGCTCCTCGACGGCGAGCAGGACGCCGAGCTCTTCGCCCCCGCCCCGCCCGGCGCCCAACCGGCGCGCTGGGAGGGGGACGAGGCGGCCACCTGCTCGATCAACTACACCTCGGGCACGACAGCGCGGCCCAAAGGGGTCCAGCTCACCCATCGCAACTGCTGGCTCAACGCGGCGATCTTCGGATGGCACACCTCGGTGGGCGAGCGCGACACCATCCTGCACACCCTGCCCATGTTCCACTGCAACGGCTGGGGCATGCCCTATGCCGTCACGGCCATGGGCGGCCGTCACGTGGTGGTGCGCAAGGTCGACGGCGAGGAGATCCTGGCTCGCATCGAGCGCGAAGGGGTGACCCTGCTGTGTGGCGCCCCCGCCGTGATCGCCGCCATCCTGGGCGCCGCCACGGCCCGGAGGGACCGGGGCGAAGAGGTCCCGGGACGAGGGACGGTGCGCGTGGTGGTAGCCGGCGCGCCCCCGCCGTCGAAGACCATCGAAGCCGTCGAGGCGGAGCTGGGGTGGGAATTCATCCAGATCTACGGGCTCACCGAGACCACTCCCCTGCTCACCATCAACCGGGCGCCCCAGGAATGGGACGACCTCGACGGCGCCGTGCGGGCCACGTTGCTGTCGCGCGCCGGGGTCCCGGCGGTGGGGGTCCGGATGCGCGTCGACGTCGACGGCGAGATCCTGGCCCGGACGAACCATGTCTTCGACGGCTATTGGGAACAGCCCGACGAGTCGGCCAAAGCCCTCGAGGGCGGATGGTTCCACACCGGCGACGGCGGCTATCTCGACGGCCCCTACACCGTCATCGCCGACCGCAAGAAAGACGTCATCATCACCGGGGGCGAGAACGTGTCCTCGATCGAGGTGGAGGACTGCCTGTATCAGCACGCCGCCGTGGCCGAGGCAGCGGTCATCGGTGTCCCCGACGACAAGTGGGGCGAGACCATCAAGGCGCTCGTGGTGCTCCGCCCCGGCGCCATCGCCACCGAGGAGGAGCTCATCGAGTTCTGCCGGGCCCGGCTGGCGCACTTCAAGGCCCCCACGTCGGTGGAGCTACGTGACGGCCTGACCCGTACCGCCACGGGCAAGCTCCAGAAGTACAAGCTGCGCCAGCCCTACTGGGAGGGCCACGACCGCCTCATCAACTGACCGTCCCCATCAACCGGGCGTCATTCCGGCAACAACCGGTAGGAGCCCACCGTCGTCGCATCAGCTTGGATCGGTCCCTCGGCCAACCGGTTCTGGATGTCGGACTGGAACTCGGCGAAGGCGGCCGAGGTGGTCAACGGGTTCTCGTCGCCGTCGAGGACGGCCACGTGGAGGAAGCTGACGCCGTCGTCGAGACGGAGAGTGGCGTAGTGCAGCCCGTCGGGCTTCGTGCTCGCCAACTCGGCGTAGACGCCGCGGATCAGGCGCTCGTTCTCCTCCACGCACTCGGGCTTGGTCTTGTACCGGATCACCTTGGTGACAGGCATGGTCATCTCTCCATTCGCTCAGTCGCTCAGTCGCTCAGTCGCTCAGATCGATCGCATCGTGTTGTTGCGGGGGTCGTGGGTCAGCTCGGCCAATCCCAGAGCCTCGAGCAGGGGCGGCAGGTACATCCCGAACCGGCCCCGGTAGCCGTTGCGCAGGCCGTAGAAGCCGCCGACGGGGTTGTCGGGAGATCGTCCCCACGCCTCGACGGTCCCAGGAGCGGCGGGCTTCTTCTCGTCGGCGGCGCCCAGGGCGACCCAGTCGCCCTGCTCGACCAACCAGGCGTGCAGGTCCTCGATGGCCCGGAGGTGGTACCGCAAGGTGGTGGACCCCACCTGGCACACCAGCGCCGGGGGGTCTGCCGCTTCGTCTTTGTACATCGTGTACTGCGAGGTGCCCGGGGCGGTCGTGAGCACCCACGGGTCCTGCTTGGTCCCAGTCATCAGTTGTCTCCTTTCGCGATGACGGCGACGAAGTGCGGCGTCACCGTCTCCCACCCGGCCAGGTTGCGGTCTCGCCACTCGTCGCCGAAGTCGCCGGCGAGCTCCCACCCGCGGTGCTCGATCTCGACGCGCGTGGCGGCGTCTCCGTGGGAGTGGAACCGGATGTCTACCTCCCCGGCGTCGGCGCGGTCGCGCCCGAGGTACCACGAGTAGGTCACCAGGGTGGGGGGCTCCCATACCTTCACCTCGCCCCAGTCGTGCTCGACGCCGTCGACCGCCCGCTCATAGATCCGCCCGCCCACAGCGCCTTGGAGCACGACGAGCTCGGCGTTCCCGGTCACGGTGTGATCTTTGGGCCACCACGTGCCGATCCCCGAGGTCCACACGCCGAAGGCGTGCTCGACCGAGCAGGCCACGTCGAAGGACATCCGCAGCGGGGCGGTCATGGCCCCGGACGCGGGTCGGTGTTCTCGGCCAGCAACCGAAAGCGCGCTACGGCATCGCCCCAGATCCCCTCGAGATAGGCCTGCACGGCGTGCATCCCCTGTTCCTGGAGGTGATAGATGCGACGGGTCCCGAGCGCCTGTTCGGTCACCATCCCGGCGTCCTTCAACAGCCGCAGGTGGCGCGACACGGCGGGCCGGCTGATGGGCATCGCCGCGGCGATCTCCTGCACCGGCTTGTCCCCGCTGCTCAGCAAACGCAGGATCTCGCGCCGGTTGGCGTCGCCCAACGCCTCGAAGGGGTCACCCGTGGCACGCGCCTGGATCATGGCTACCTGCATCTCCCTCCGGCTCCTCGGGATCGGTAACTGACAGGTTACCGTAACGGCCCCGTTACTGAATCATGTCGCACGGCTACCGCCCCGACGGCGGAGAGGGGGCACGGGGCGACAGTTAGGGTTCGGCTCATGGACGCACGTCACTTCCTGGGCCTCGAGCCAACGAACGACCCGTTGCGCTGGCGCCTCCCCGTCACCCCCGCCGTGTGCACCCCGGGACGGTTCCTCTACGGGGGATGCGGCCTGGCGGCGGGCATCGTGGCGCTCGAGGAGGCTTCGGGACGACCGACGGTGTGGGCCACGGCCCAGTATCTGGCCTACGCGCCGACGGGCACCACCCTGGACTGGGAGGTCGTCCTCCCAGCCGTCGGCCGCAACACCACCCAGGGCCGGGCCATCGGGCGCCTGGGGACCGAGGAGGTGCTGACCGTCAACGCCGCACTCGGTCGCCACGACCTCGACCTGTCGGGGACATGGGTGCAGTTCCCCGACGTGCCGGGCCCCGAGGACTCCCCGCTGCAGAAGATCCCCCCGATGTTCGCCGACTCGGTGCTGGTGCGCGTGGAGCAACGCGTGGCGCGTGGGCGGCTCATGGTCGAGCTCGACGGGCGGCCCGGCGATGCGCGCTCGGCGTTCTGGGCGCGCGTGCCGGGTCATCTCGAGCCGTCCGCCGCCACCCTGGCCGTGATCGGCGACTTCGTGTCGGGCGGGGTCAGCCAGCCCCTCGGGGTGCGCACCATGGGCCGGAGCCTCGACAACACCCTGCGCATGGCGCAGCTCGTTCCCACCGAGTGGGTCTTGTGCGACATCCAGATACACGCCCTGGCCCATGGCTTCGGACAGGGCCTCGCCCACCTGTGGGCCCAGGACGGTACCCTGCTGGCGACGGCCAGCCAGTCCATCAGCGTGCGCCGCTGGCCCGGTGACGACGCCGTGGTCTCGGGCGCAGCGCTGTCGAAGACGGCCTCCAACGCGGAAGGACCATGATGCGGACACGCCCGATCGGATCGCTCGAGGTCTCGGTCGTCGGCCTCGGCTGCAACAACTTCGGTGGACGCCTCGACTACGACGGGACCGCGGCGGTGGTGCACGGCGCGCTCGATGCCGGCATCACCTTCTTCGACACCGCCGACATCTACGGGGGCACCCACAGCGAGGAGTTCCTGGGTCGGGCCCTGGGCCCCCGACGGGATGAGATCGTGCTGGCCACCAAGTTCGGCATGCCCATCGACGACGAGCACAAAGGGGCCAAGCCCGACTACGTCCACCGCGCCCTCGAGGCCAGCCTCCGTCGCCTCGAGACCGAGCACATCGACCTCTACCAATTGCACGCGCCGGATCCCGATACCCCCATCGCCGACACCCTCGGGGCCCTGGACGAGTGCGTCCGGGCAGGCAAGGTCCGCGAGATCGGCTGCTCGAACTTCACCGTGGCCCAGATGCAGGAAGCCGAGGCTGCGGTGACGGCCGGCTCGGCCCACTTCGTGAGCGTGCAGAACGAGTACAGCATGCTGCGCCGCCGGGCCGAGCGTGACGTCCTCCCCGAGTGCGAGCGCGCCGGGTGGTCGTTCCTCCCATACTTCCCGCTGGCGTCGGGCGTCCTGACCGGCAAGTACCGACGGGGCCACGCGCCGCCGGCGGGAACCCGGCTGTCGGGGGTGAAGCAGGACGAGGGTCCGCTGTCGCCCGACACCCTGGCCGTGGTGGAACGGCTCACCGGCTTCGCCGAGCACCGCACACGCACCATGGTGGAGCTCGCCATCGCCTGGATCGCTGCGCACCGACCGGTGGCGTCGGTCATCGCCGGGGCCACCTCGGCCGAGCAGGTCCGCGCCAACGTCGCCGCCGCCGACTGGGTGCTCAACGACGACGAGATGGCCGAGATCGACGGGCTCATCAAAGCCCCGACGACCTGAGCCCGCGGCCGCATCACCCGTCGAGGAGCCGGCCGGTCACAGGCCGGGTGTGGCCGTGATCCGTCCGGTGCGCACCGCCTCGACCAGCGCGGCGTAGTCCCGCTCGGTCTGATCGGCGTAGTCGAGGGCGAACTGGGCCATGGCGTCGTCGAGCACGGTGCCCTTGCCGGCGTACCCGGCGATCTCGGCCGCGGCCCCGGAACGGGCATGGGCTCGGGCCAGTGCCCACCCGCACAACTGGGCGTAGCCCACGAGCCCGCGGGGACCGAGCGAGGTGGTGTCGACGGTGCCCTTCATGTCGCGCAACTGCCGGACGTAGAAGTCGGTGTCTCCTGTGCTGGCCCAGCCCAAGAAGATGTCGCTGGCCGCCTGCATCAGGCGTTGCCCGTTCACCACCCGCCTCCCTCCCGATCGCGGGGACTCGGGTGGGGACGTATACGACGGGCGCGCCGCGGCGGTGCGGGCTGGGCGGCGCGGTACTGAGGCGGCGACGACCGAGGGCCCCGCCTCTTTCACCTGCAGGAACAACGGGTCTCCGATGTCGCTCATGAACAGGGCGACGAAGCAGCGCGTCCCCACGCTGCCGACGCCCACCACTTTCGTGGCCAGGTCCACGAGCTCGAACCGCTCCAGCAGGGACCGACGGTCGCTTTCGAGCGAGGTCGGGTACTTGGCCAACACGGTCCGCACCGCGTCGGAGTGGCGGTCGACACCAACGTGTGACACCAGGGGCGGATGATCGGCGATCCGTCTCGCTCCCCCGTCGGTGCGCACCGTGAGCTTGGGCAGCTCCGCTCGGGACGTCTGGTTGCGGGCGCCGGCCACCGCCAAGCGGACCGGAGCCGGGGCCCGACGCCCGATCGTGCGCAGGGCCGCATTGGCGTCCACCCTCTCGTACCAGACGTCGAGGGTGCCCATTCCCGCGAACGCCGTCATGTGGCGCCGATACGACCGCGTCACGGCCCGGGCCGCCTCGGACTGGGCCTCGGGCGCGATCCCCGTCACCCTGGCGATCACCACGGCGCTGGCCGCCAGTCGCTTGAGGTCCCACTCCCAGGGGCCGGGTGTGGTCTCGTCGAAGTCGTTCACGTCGAACAACAGGCGTCGTTCGGGCGAGGCGAAGACGCCGAAGTTCGCCATGTGGGCATCGCCGCACAGCTGGACGTGCACCCCCGTCGAGGGCGTGCGGGCGAGGTCCTGGGCCATGAGGCCGGCGGCGCCGCGCATGAACGCGAAGGGTGACTCGAGCATCCTCCCCCACCGCACCGGCACCAGGTCGGGGATCCGCCCGACGTTCTCGGCTTCGAGGACCGTCAGAGGATCAGCGCGATCGACGGGTGGCTCCCACTCGCCGTGACTCGTCCGGGGAACCACGGTGCGGCGTCTGCGGCCGGTCTTGCGCTCGCGGTCCCTCCGAGTCTCAGGCATTCGAGCTGCGCCCTTTCACCCGACCGGCTGTCGCGAAACGATACCGGGCGCCGTCCCCCAGAGGGAACGGCGCCCGGCACCACATCCGATGTCCACGG
>Ga0208849_1001260_pt1 | contig 18571 bp, 15 predicted proteins | sample NGESurdeep072012_10_FD_184470 | JGI IMG/M metagenome (GOLD analysis project Ga0208849, IMG submission 184470) | Arctic peat soil microbial communities from Barrow, Alaska - NGEE Surface sample 53-3 deep-072012 (SPAdes) | ecosystem: Environmental > Terrestrial > Soil > Wetlands > Peat ... | reverse complement strand
GGGCGTCATAGCACCCGCCGCTGCCAATAGACAAAGTGCGACCGCCCGTGCCGCTAAACTATCGATGACCGACATCTCACCTGTTCCCTTAATCGTCTTTAGCCGGATGACGCGATTTCAGGCTCAAAAACTTGCCCCAAAACAGCCGCTAGGGCAGTGTTTCCTTATGCGACATTCGGGTCGAATCATGCACGTCATCGCGCGAATTGCTATTGTGCTGCAGATCGTGTGTCTGGCGGCCGCTGCGCATGCCGGCGGACCGATCCGGCCGCTGCATCTGCGCATTGTGCCGGTGACGGGGTATGCCTGTCTTAATCAAAAAGAGCGCCGGGCCGCCAACGAAAGCGGCAAGATAATTCATCTCGCCACCGCGATACGCTCAGCCAAGAAACGAATGCCGGGCGCGATCGTACGCGCGCGGTTGTGCCGCGATAAGGATGAACTGGTGTATGTGCTGACAGTCCTGGCGCGCGATGGCAAAGTGGCGCGACTGACCGTCGACGCCATCAAAGGTACCATCGTCGGCAACCGCTGAGGAGCTTTTTTCGTTGCGCCTGCTTGTGATCGAGGACGATCCTGACCTCAATCGGCAGCTTTCGACCGCGCTGACCGATGCCGGCTACGTCGTCGATCGCGCGTTCGACGGCGAGGAGGGGCATTATCTGGGCGACAGCGAGCCGTACGACGCCATCATCCTCGACATCGGGCTGCCGAAGATGGATGGCATTTCGGTCCTGGAAGGCTGGCGCCGCGCCGGGCGCACCATGCCGGTGCTCATCCTTACCGCCCGCGACCGCTGGAGCGACAAGGTCCAGGGTTTTGATGCGGGCGCCGACGACTATGTGGCGAAGCCGTTTCATCTTGAAGAAGTGCTGGCGCGCGTGCGCGCTTTGCTGCGGCGCTCGGCCGGACACGCCAAGAGCGAGTTCACCTGCGGTTCCGTGCGGCTCGACACCAGAACGGGGCGCGTCGCCGTCGACGGCAATCCCGTCAAACTCACGTCGCATGAATACCGGCTGTTGTCCTATCTGATGCACCACACCGGACGCGTGGTATCGCGCACCGAACTCGTCGAACACTTGTACGACCAGGATTTTGACCGCGACTCCAATACCATCGAGGTCTTCGTCGGCCGCATCCGCAGAAAGCTCGGCGTCGATGTGATCCAGACGGTGCGGGGCCTCGGCTATCTGCTCACGCCGCCCGATGCGCGCTAACTCGCTCGCACTGCGCTTGTTCATTTGGGCGGCCGGGTGGACGCTGGTCATCCTCATAGTCACCGGTATTGCACTGTCCACGCTCTATCGCCACGCCGTCGAGCGCGCGTTCGACCGGCGCCTCGATGTCTATCTGCGCACGCTGGTAGCAGACGTCGCATCGCCCGAGGAAGGCGGCGACAAGTTTCCGCAGTCGATCGGCGAGCCGCTGTTCGAACTGCCGCTGTCGGGCTGGTACTGGCAGGTCACGCGGCTCGATGCGAAAGCACAGGTGCGCTCCTCGCGATCGCTGTGGGACTCGGCGTTGCCGCACCTCGACAGCGGCCCATCCGCCGCCGACGCCGAGTACCGGCAGGGCTATGCGCAGGGCCCCGAGGGTCAGACGCTTCGCCTGGTCGAACGCAACATCGATCTCGGCGACGAGGGCAAGTACCTGATTGAAGTGGCGGGCGACGCCTCCGAGATCGACGACGAAACGCGCAGCTTCGACCGCGCGATCGGCGCAACCTTCGCGGCGCTGACGCTGGCGTTGCTGCTGACCACGGCGCTGCAGGTGCGTTTCGGCCTGGCGCCGCTGACCCGTATCTCGCAGCGTCTCGCGGCGATCCGCTCCGGCCGCGCCGAGCGCCTGGAAGGGCAGTTCCCGATGGAGATTGCGCCATTGGCGCGCGAAACCAATGCGCTGATCGACGCCAACCGCGAAATTGTCGAACGCGCGCGCATGCATGTCGGCAATCTGGCGCACGCGCTCAAGACGCCGCTTTCCGTGATCGTGAACGAGGCGGCGGCGCGCGGTGACGACCCGCTGGCGCAGAAAGTGCGCGAGCAGGCCGAAATCATGCGCGATCAGGTATCGCGCCAGCTTGAACGCGCACGGCTCGCCGCCCGCCTCACTGTTGTCGGTACGCTCACCGATGTTTCGCCGGTGGTCACCGCGCTCGCACGCACCATGGAAAAGCTTCATCGCGATCGCGACATCGCCATCGCGGTCGATGTTCCCGAGCATGCCTTCTTCCGCGGCGAGCAGCAGGATCTTGAAGAAATGATCGGCAATCTGGTCGACAACGGCTGCAAATGGGCTCAGTCGCGCGTCGCCATCGAGGTGATCGCCGACCACGGCGCGGGGGCAGCCGACAAGGGCCAGCGCGGCCCGAGAGGCGACAGTGCGGAGGATGGCGACAAGCGGCGCGTGCGCATCATTGTCGACGATGACGGGCCCGGGCTTTCGCCGGGCGAGCGCGAGCAGGCAGCCTTGCGCGGTCAGCGGCTCGACGAAACCAAACCCGGCTCTGGCCTCGGCCTTTCCATCGTGGTCGAACTCGCCAATCTCTACAGCGGCGTGCTCACGCTCGGTACCGCGCCGATCGGCGGCCTGCGCGCGGAGCTTGCGTTGCCGGCGGGCTGAGCCAGGTCCAAGGCGGCCTTTTCCTCGTCCGAAGCGGTCCTTGTACCGGCGCGCGCAACACGCCAGCATGTCGCCCAACGACGCTTAGAGGGGGAGGGTCTGCCCATGCCGTTATCTCGCCGCCGTCTGTTTGCCGCAGCAGGTTCGACAGTTCTCGCGGGCGCCGTCGGCGCACCGGTTGTCGCACGCGCCCAGCAAGCGGAATGGACCTATAAATACGCTAACAATCTTCCCGCGACCCACCCGATGAATGTGCGGGCACGCGAGATGGCGGCCGCGATCAAACAGGAGACGAAGGGCCGCTTCGACCTGCAGATATTTCCATCGAGCCAATTGGGTTCCGACACCGATACGCTGAGCCAGCTCCGCTCCGGCGGCGTAGAATTCTTCACACTGTCGGGGCTGATCCTCTCGACGCTCGTCCCGGCGGCCTCGATCAACGGCATGGGTTTCGCGTTTCCGAGCTACGACACGGTTTGGAAGGCGATGGACGGCGAACTCGGCACTTACATTCGCTCGCAGATCGCGAAGGCCAATCTCGTCGTGCTGGAGAAAATTTGGGATAACGGTTTCCGCCAGACCACAACATCGACCAAACCGGTTGCGACGCCGGCGGACTTCCACGGCATGAAGCTTCGCGTCCCGCCGTCGCCGCTCTGGACATCGATGTTTGAAGCGTTCGGTGCCGCACCGGCCTCGATCAATTTCAACGAAGTCTATTCGGCGCTGCAGACCAAGATCGTCGACGGCCAGGAGAACCCGCTGGCTATCATCTCGACCGCCAAGCTCTACGAGGTGCAAAAATACTGCTCGCTGACAAACCACATGTGGGACGGTTTCTGGTTCCTGGCCAACAAACGTGCCTGGGAGGCGCTTCCGGAAGATGTGCGCGCCATCGTGGCCAAGAACGTCAATGCTGCGGGCGTGAAGGAACGCGACGACGTCGCCAAGCTCAACGCCTCGCTACAGCAGGATCTCGCGGCCAAGGGCCTCATATTCAACAAGCTCGACCCGGCGCCGTTTCGCGATGCGCTTCGAGCCGCGGGTTTCTACACCGAGTGGAAGAAGAAATACGGCGACGAGGCCTGGGCGATCCTCGAAAACGCTGTAGGTAAGCTTGCGTGACCGCGAGGGAGCGATCGCGGTCGCGGCCGGCAGGCGTGATTGGGACGCTTGAAAGATGGCTTGGCTGGTTCGTTGAGCTTGTTGCCGCGATCCTGGTCGTCGCCGAGGTCTTGATCCTGTTCAGCGGGGTCGTTGCCCGCTACGTGTTCGGCCATCCGCTGGTGTGGTCGGACGAGCTGGCGTCTATTTTATTCCTGTGGCTTGCCATGTTTGGCGCGGTGATTGCGTTGCGTCGCGATGAGCACATGCGAATGTCGGCGGCCGTTACTAAATTGCCGGCGGCGTCGCGGACGGTTTTCGAGATGTTCGCGTCCCGGGCGTCGCTTGCGTTCCTCGTTCTCATCCTGTGGCCGGCCTGCGAATATGCGATCGAGCAAGGGCCGATCACGACACCCGCCTTGCAGATAGCGGATGCCTGGCGCGCTGCGGCATTGCCGAGCGGTGTTGCCCTGATGGCCATTTTTGCGCTGCTGCGGCTCGTCAGGGCCGGTGAGCGACAAGCTGTCGCCATCGCACTCGGCGCTGTTGCTGTGACTGTGGCGCTATTTTGGCTTGCCGGGCCGGCGTTGCGGCCGCTCGGCAATCTCAATTTACTGATCTTCTTCGTCGGCGGCGTCGTCGCCGCGGTGTTCGCCGGCGTGCCGATCGCCTTCGCATTCGGCCTTGCGGTGCTCGGCTATTTGGCGCTGACGACGCACACGCCGCTCTCGGTCCTGGTCGGGCGCATGGATGAGGGTATGAGTCATCTCATTTTGCTTGCGGTGCCGTTGTTCGTGTTTCTCGGTCTGCTCATTGAGATGACCGGCATGGCGCGCGCCATGGTCGCGTTTCTGGCAAGCCTGCTCGGACACGTGCGCGGCGGCCTGCACTACGTGTTGGTTGCGGCGATGTATCTGGTGTCCGGCATTTCGGGCGCCAAGGCTGCCGACATGGCGGCCGTGGCGCCGGTGCTGTTTCCGGAAATGACCGCGCGCGGCGCCAAACCCGGTGACCTCGTAGCCTTGCTGGCTGCTACCGGCGCGCAGACCGAAACCATTCCGCCGAGCCTCGTGCTCATTACCATCGGCTCGGTGACAGGCGTATCGATCGCTGCGTTATTCACCGGCGGTCTTTTGCCGGGAATTGTGCTCGCGGTGCTGTTGTGCCTCGTCGTCCGCTGGCGCTATCGCGACGAAGATATGGACCATCGCGGGAAGGCGACGAAGCGTGAGATCGGCCGCACGTTCCTGATTGCGCTGCCGGCACTGGCTCTGCCGTTTTTGATCCGCGCCGCGGTGGTCGAAGGCGTCGCCACCGCCACCGAAGTCTCCACAATTGGTATCGCCTATTCGGCAATCGTTGGGCTTCTGATCTATCGCCGCTTCGACTGGGCGGCGCTGCGGCCAATGCTGGTCTCGACCGCGTGCCTGTCAGGTGCGATCCTGCTCATCATCGGCACAGCGACCGGAATGGCGTGGGGCCTGATCCAGTCGGGATTCTCGCGCTCACTCGCTGCGGCCATGACCGGGCTGCCGGGCGGCTCTGCTACCTTCCTGGTGGCCTCGATCGCAGCCTTTGTCGTGCTGGGCTCGGTTCTCGAGGGGATTCCGGCAATCGTTTTGTTCGGCCCGCTGTTGTTTCCAATCGCCAAGGCAGTCGGCATTAACGAGGTTCACTATGCGATGGTCGTCATCCTCGCCATGGGCATCGGCTTGTTCGCGCCGCCGTTCGGGGTCGGCTACTACGCCGCCTGCGCCATAGGGCGTGTCGATCCCGCCGCGGGCATGCGGCCGATCTGGGCCTATATGCTGGCGCTGGTGGTCGGCACTGTCATCGTCGCGGCAGTGCCGTGGATCTCGATCGGATTTTTGCGCTGAAGTGTCAGCCCCATAATTCCTTCGACGCGATGCGCGCGCCGTCGGACATCGCCTTGAACTTCGCCCAGACGATCGAGGGGTGCACTTCCTTGGAACCGGCGAAGGTGGCAAAGCCGCAATCGGTGCCGGCGATCACATTCTCGCGGCCGACCACGTTCGCGTAGCGTACGATGCGCTCGGCAACGAGCTCGGGATGCTCGACCAAAACGGTGGAGTGCGAAATCACGCCGGGGATCAGGATCTTGCCGTCCGGGAGCTTCGCGGTTTTCCAGACTTTCCATTCGTGCTCGTGGCGCGGGTTCGCGGCCTCGAGCGAATAGGCGCCGGCTCGGATTTTCAGAAGGATGTCGACAATATCCTTGAGCTCCATGTCGTGGATGCGGGGTCCCATATTGATGCCGTAGCAGGTATGGAAGCGGATCTTTTCCGGCGGGATGTCGCGCAGCGCATGATTGAGCGCCTCGACACGGACTTCGGCCCAGCGGCGGCAGTCGGCGATGCTCGATTCGGGATGGATGATGTAGTAGGTGACCAGCCGCGGGTCGTCGATCTGCAGCAGCAGTCCGGCGTCGACGATGGCGCGGTATTCCTCGCGCATCGCGTCGGCGATCGCGAAGACGTATTCTTCCTGCGTCTTGTAAAAGGCGTTGCGTTGCCAGTCCTCGATGTTGGACGGAGAGATCGCCGGCATGAATGCTTCTTCGACTTTGACGCCGCCGAGCGCAGCCTTGAAATTGTCGATGTCACGCTTGAGCCGGGCGTGGCCCTTGTAGGTGATCGGTCCGGTGCAGACCATGTGCGGATGGCGCGAGGCGGCATGCGTCTGCGCGTAGAATTCGGGAAATGACAATCCCTCGCGCGATGTCGACCATTGATTGCGCGGTCCGGCGGCGGTGTCGAGCTCATAGCCGCGGAGCCGCTCGTTGATGTAGCTGACAAAGCTCGGCTTGCCATATTCGCCATCATCGACCACGTCGATGCCGAGTTCGACCTGTTTTTGGACGATACCGGCGACGGCGTTGCGCAACTGTGTCGCGGTTGCCGGCGCGTCGAGCGCCTTTGCGCCGTCGCGCTCGACGAGCGCAAGCAGATCCGCCGGCCGCGGCAAGCTGCCGGCGTGGGTGGTGAGAATTCGATCGGTGCTGTGTTTCATTTACTGGATCTGCATATGGAATTCATGAACGTACGGCGCGGCATCTTTGACGGTGTCGGCAATCACCTGGCCAAACTGCTCGGGCGAATCCGACGCCGGAATATTGCCGGCCTTCTCGAGGAATTGCCGGTATTCGTTCGACTGCACAATCGAGACAATGTGCCGATTGAGAAGATCAACAATGGACTTCGGTGTACCGGCCTTGGCGCAGACGCCGAGCCAGGCATAAGGCGTCAATTGATAGCCGAGTTCGGTCAACGTCGGGACATCGGCAAAGCTCTTGAGGCGCTGCGGGCTTGTGGTCGCCAGCACTTTCATTTTACCGCTTCGATAGTACGGCCCGATGGCGATCGGCGGACCGACCTGAAAATGGACACGTCCGGCCAGCATTTCCTGGGTGATCTCGTTGGCGCCCTTGAATGGCACCTTGGTCATCCGGATGCCGACGGTCTTTTCCAATTCATGCGCGACCAGTTCCTGCGTCGAGCCGGCGCCGACGGTGCCATAGAGAATGTCGCCCGGATGCGCCTTCGCGTAGCTCACAAACTCCTTGAACGTATCGACCGGGACCGATTTGGCGAGACCCATCAGGTAGTAATATTTCGACACCAGCGTGATCGGTGCAATGTCGGCCAGCTTGTACGACACGTGTTGGTACAACAGCGTGTTGATCGCGTCGAAATAGGTGCAAAACGACAGGCTGTAACCATCCGCTGGCTGCGCCAGCACGTCGTTGAGCGCGATCATGCCGCCGGCGCCTGGCTTGTTCTCGACATAGACCTTCTGACCGAGCTGCGTGCCGAGGCGATCGGCGATAAAACGCGCCGGAATGTCGGTCGGTCCGCCGGCAAGAAAGCCGACGGCGAGTTTCACTGGGCGGGCCGGATAGGTCTGGGCTGCCGCGGGGCCGGCCAAGCCGCTGAAGACCATTGCGGCAGCGATGCCGCCGACCAGGGTGACCACTTGCCGTGAGACAAGCGCCGGCCACGCGTATGCAGGCATGGCGCTGCTATTCCAGCGTCACGTGGGCAGAAACGATAACCTTCTTCCAGCGATCAACTTCGTCGTGAAAATAGGTCGCGGTCGCCTGCGGCGTGCCACCGGCCGGCTCGGCCGATAACGTGGCGAAACGTGCCTGAACGGTCGGATCGTGCAGCGCCTCGTTTACACCGGCATTGATTTTGTCGACGATCGCCGCTGGTGTCTTCGGCGGTGCGGCCAGCGCAAACCAGGTCACAGAGGCGAAGCCTGGCAAGGTTTCGGCAATGGTCGGCACGTTCGGCAGTGTTTTAAGTCGTTCCGGCGCGGCGACCGCAATGAGCTTCAGCTTGCCCGCCTTCACGAATTGCATCGACACGCCGAGATTGTCGAACATTGCATCGACACTGCCCGAAACCAGATCGTTGAGCGCCGGCGCCGAGCCGCGATACGGCACGTTCTGCAACTTGACGTTCGCCATCAGCTGAAACAGCTCGGATGTCAGATGCGAGGTCGTCCCGTTGCCCTGGGTCGCAGACGTGATCTTGCCGGGATTGGTCTTCGCGTAGGCGATGAAATCTTTGACCGTGTCGGCTTTGATCTTGTCCGGGTTGACCACGAGCGCGTTCGATACGCGGCCCATCACCACGATCGGCACGAATTGCAACGGGTCGAACTCGAGGTGCTTGTAAAGGTTCTGATTGACGACGAGTGGCCCCGGCGGCGTTGCCAGCAGCGTGTAGCCGTCCGGATCGGACTTGGCGACGACCTCGGCGCCGATGTTGCCGCCGGCGCCGGTGCGGTTCTCGATGATCACCGACTGCCCCCATTTGCGCGACAGCCAATCGGCGAGGATGCGCGGCATGACGTCGGCGGTGCCTCCGGCCGGGTAGGGCACCACGATCTTGACGACATGATTGGGATAATTCTGCGCGCGTGCCGGGGGCGCTGCGAGCGCCAGTCCGCCGGTTAGACCCAGCATCAGTGCGAATTGTGCAGCATGTCGGAATGAAAAGCGGTGCATGTTTCCTCGTCGTCCTATCGCGGTCGCGAGCGGGCCGGGCGGGCGGCTTGATCGGCTCGCAAAACTCTCTGGTTGAGGCCGTAACCTTAGCCAGCACGCCTTACCCCGGCAATGGACGCACCGCCGCATCGCCGGCTCGGAGCGGTGCACCATTTCCGCATTCTGACCGCAGAACTTCTGGGCTTCGCCGACCGGCGCCGGGGCGATGGCTTGGCGCCACCACTCGCCGGAAGGTCACAGAGGACGATCTTTCCAGGTCTCACTAATCGTGGCGAAAATGCGCTTACCTCATTGAATTAACGAGGGTTTACGTAACGGCTTCTTAAGCTGGGGGAGGCTACAAAGCCGACGGTTCAATCCGGCCAGCGGTGTACCGATGACAATAGATGGGTCATCCATCGTACGGCTGCGGGAATACCTGCAAGGCCTGTCGCCGGCAGCGCGAGCGATGCTCGTCGCGGAGCTTGAGCTCGCGCAATTGCGCGGCGAGAACGTCGCAGGCAGCGAATTGGTACTGCGGGAACTGCGTCAGACGATCCGGTCCGTCGGACAGCCGGTGCCGCGGATCGGCGATGCCGCTCGCCGCTTCTTTATGCCGCTTGAGCCGCTTCTGACTGATGGACCCGCGGATCATAAGCGCCTCGGACGGATTGCCCGCATTTCGCTTGAGCCGATCTGGCGGTGGATTTGCCGCGATCTGATGCCCGCGGAAGCAAGTGTGTTCAGCCATGACATCAATCGCGCGCTGCTCGCAGGCGATGGCGTCAAGGTCGAGCAGATGACTCGCGCGCTGCATGACCGTTCAATCCAGCATATGAACGCTGCGATCGCTGCGACCGAGTCGGACGAAAAAGCGCGCCGTCGGTTTTCCGTTCAGGTCGGCACGCCGCGGGCCGTCGAAGACGTGACGACGCTCGCGCGCATACTTGCCATTCGCGACGTGCTCGGTGATGTGGCGCGGCGGTTGCCCAACCAATTCCGAATGTTTGAAATCGAGCATGCCCATCAGGTGAAGGCCCTGTTCGACAGCTTCTCGGCTGAGAAGTCCTCTGCATTTGCTGCGCCGCAACGGTCCGACATTCTGCTCTACGGACTGATCATCGCGTCCAACCGCATGGCCGCACCGTGGCAGCTGCTACGCCTCGCCACCTATGCGGCCGAAACGGACGAAACCGCTAAAATTGCCGCGACACCCTATGCCGTCGCCGTCAAGATCGTGCTCAGCGATCTGGAGTATGCGGTGAGCGAACTGCGGTCGGAAGTTAAGGTCGGCCGGCCGGTCGCCGCATTGCTCAAGACCCTTCATGACGGGGCGCGCGGCATGCGCACCGAAATGGATCTGTCCGCGGATTCACCGTGGAGTCGGCGCTTGGCATCGATCCGCAGCGCCGTGGCGAATATGCTGACGGCCGAGATCGAGACAACACCGGGCTGTGTCCGCCGCCTGTTACGGTCACGTCCTGCTAAAGAGATCGTGGCCGGCTCGCTGCTCGATGCCATCGACGTCCAGGAAGTCGAGACTCGGATCGAGCTCATTGCCGCGTGCCGGCATTATGCGGGAGAACTCGCGGTCAGCGAAGTGACGCTGCGTACCTATTCCGAGATCACGCAATATCTGGAAACCGCCACCAGAATTCTGCTGGATGCGTTGCGTCATGCCGACGAGGCCGAGCGGCCATTCCGCCACTCGCAGCTCGACGCCGCGATTCGCTTTTGCCGAACGGTATTCAGTCCTGACTATGCCGCGCTATTGGCCAAGGCCGTCGACGTCGCGTTGCAGGGCGGAGCCCCCGATCGGCGGGCTGCCCGGGCGTGAGCCGCGCCGCCGTATCACGCCCGGCAGGTGGCACGCTGCTGCAGTGCGTAATTGCCGCGCCGACGATCCCATTGCAGCCGTATTCGCGCCGTGATGTAAACACGCGGCGCAACCGCGACCCGCGGTCCTGGCAGCCCGGCGCCCCTGCGTGCCTCCTACGGACCTTGGCAGCCGCCGAACGGATGATGACATAGTCCCAGATGCTCTGGATTATCTTCGCATTAATGAGCGCTGCGGCCGTCGTCGCCGTTTTATGGCCTTTGACACGCAAGCCGCGTGGCCCGGGGCAGGAGGGCAGCGACGTCTTCGTTTATCAAGATCAGTTGACTGAAATTGCCCGTGACCGCGGTGCCGGGCTGATCGGGGAGTCCGAAGCCGAAGCCGCGCGAATCGAGGTATCGCGCCGGCTGTTGGCCGCCGCTGACGCGCAGCCGGCACTGCCGCCGCGGCAGCCGTTGTGGCACCGCCGCGTTGCGGCAGTTACCGCCTTGATCGTTCTGTTGCTCCTGCCAGTCGCCGTTTATGTGGCGCTCGGGTCGCCGAGCATCCCCGGCCAGCCGGCCTTTGCGCGCACCACGGCTTCGCCGGACCATCAATCGATGGAGGGGCTCATTGGGCAGGTGGAGGAACACCTCGCGAAGAACCCCAATGACGGCGCCGGCTGGCAGGTCATTGCTCCGGTGTATATGCGGCTCGGCCGTTACAATGATGCCGTGATGGCGCTGCGCAAATCGCTGGCGCTCAATGGCGAAAGCGCGATGCGCGATTCCGATCTTGGCGAGGCCCTGGCCGCCGCCGCCAACGGCGTTGTGACGGACGAGGCCAAAAAGCTTTTCGTCCGCGCAGTCGCGCTCGACGCCAAGGATTCGAAGGCTCGTTATTTCCTCGGCCTCGCCGACGAGCAGGACGGCAATCGCGAAGCGGCGGCGGAGAAGTGGCGCGCTTTGCTCAAGGATGGGCCATCGAACGCGCCGTGGGTCGGTTTCGTGCGTGAGGCCCTGGCGCGGGTCACCGGGCAGCTGGTGCCGCCCGCGCAACCCGGGCCGACTGCGGACCAAGTGGCGGCCGGTGCGGAAATGCCCGCGGCACAGCGCGAGCAGATGGTGCGCGGGATGGTGACGAAACTTGCCGACCATTTGCACGCGGACGGCAACGATGTCGATGGCTGGCTGCGCCTTGTTCGCGCTTACGTGGTGCTCGGCGATCAACAGAAGGCGAAGGGCGCTGTCGCGGACGCCAGGCGCGCGCTCGATCAACACCCCGAGCAAGTCAAGCGCATCGATGACTTGGCCAAGACTCTCGGACTCCAAGGCTGAACCGCTATGATGCGCTGGAGATCATGCCAATGACCCGCAAGCAGCGACGCCTGGTTCTGATCGGCAGCGCAGTCGGCGTGCTGGCGGTTGCCGTTGCGCTCATGCTCAACGCGTTTCGCGGTTCGATCGCTTTCTTCGCTTCGCCGACCGACGTGGTGGCGAAGCACATTGGTCCTGGCACGCGCATACGCCTGGGCGGGCTGGTCAAGACGGGTAGCCTTGTACGGGCCGATGGCCTGCGCATCAGCTTTGAAGTTACCGACGGCAAGAGCGAAATTCCTGTAAAGTATGATGGCGTCCTGCCCGATCTGTTCCGCGAAGGGCAGGGGGTGGTGGCCGAGGGCACGCTCGACGGCTCCGGCACGTTCGACGCCGACACGATTCTCGCCAAGCATGACGCGACCTATATGCCCAAGGAGGTCGTCGACGCCTTGAAGAGATCGGGTCATTGGAAGGACGAGTACGAGGAGCGAGCCTCGTTGCCCAATACCGGAGCCAACAAGTGATCCCAGAGCTTGGTCATTATGCCTTGATACTGGCTCTGGGCGTTGCCCTGGTCCAGGGCACGATGCCGATTATCGGCGCGCGCAGCAACGATCCGTTGCTGATGAACATGGCGGTGCCGGCGGCGCTTGCCCAATTCGTGCTCATAGCAATCGCCTTTTTGGCGCTTGCCGAATGCTACGTGACGTCCGATTTCTCGGTGTTCAACGTCTACGAGAACTCGAACACCACGATGCCGCTGATCTACCGGTTGACCAGCGTCTGGGGAAACCACGAAGGCTCCATGATGTTGTGGGTCTCCATCCTGGTGTTCTTCGGCGCGCTGGTGGCGATTTTTGGCGGCAACCTGCCGACGGCGCTGAAGGCCAACGCGCTCGGCGTGCAGGCCTGGATCGCGGCCGCATTCGAGCTGTTTATTCTGACCACCTCGAACCCGTTCCTGCGCATTGCCAATGCGCCGTTCGAGGGGCGCGACCTCAATCCAATTCTGCAGGACCCCGGTCTCGCCTTCCATCCGCCGATGCTCTATCTCGGCTATGTCGGTTTCTCGATCACGTTTTCCTTCGCGATTGCTGCTCTGCTGGAAGGCCGGATCGACGCCGCCTGGGCGCGCTGGGTACGGCCCTGGGTGCTCGTCGCCTGGATGTGTCTGACGCTTGGCATCGCCGGTGGATCATACTGGTCCTATTACGAGCTCGGCTGGGGTGGTTTCTGGTTCTGGGATCCCGTCGAGAACGCGTCGCTGATGCCGTGGCTCGCCGGTACCGCGCTGCTGCACTCCGCCGTCGTGATGGAAAAGCGGGAAGCGCTCAAGGTCTGGACCGTGCTGCTCGCGATCCTCGCTTTCTCGTTGTCGCTGATGGGCACGTTTTTGGTGCGCTCGGGCGTGCTCACCTCGGTGCATGCCTTCGCTACCGATCCGTCGCGCGGCGTTTTCATTCTCGGCATCCTGATCGTCTTTATCGGCGGGGCGCTGTCGCTTTACGCGTGGCGCGCGCCACTGCTCAAGCAAGGCGGCCTGTTCGCGCCGATCTCGCGGGAAGGTGCGCTCGTTTTCAATAATCTGTTCCTGGTCACCGCATGCGCCACCGTGCTGATCGGCACGCTCTATCCGCTGGCGCTGGACGCACTGACCAAGGAGAAGATCTCGGTCGGCCCGCCGTTCTTCGACGCGACCTTCGGCCCATTATTCATCCCGCTGATGATCGCGATGCCGTTTGGACCGCTGATGGGCTGGAAACGCGGCGATCTCGTTGGCGCTGCGCAGCGTCTGCTGGCGGCAGCGATGCTTGCCGCTGTCGCCATGGCCGCGGCCTTTGCCGTGGAGCGGGGGGGCCCGGTAATGGCGCCGTTCGGCATTGGTGTCGCCGTCTTTGTCATGGCAGGCGCGGTAACGGATATCGTCGAGCGAACCATGGTTTTGCGTCTGCCGCTGCGTGCGGCCGCCTCGCGCGCGATCGGGCTACCGCGCTCGGCCTGGGGTACGGCGTTCGCGCATTTCGGCATCGGCGTCACACTGCTGGGCATTGTTAGCGTCACGGCCTGGGGTAGCGAACAGCTGGCCGTTATCAAGCGGGGCGGCAGCATCGACATCGCCAAGTACCGCGTGACGTTCGACGGCATTCTCAATCGAAACGGTTCGAACTATCAGGATCTTGTCGGGCATTTCACCGTGCATCGCGGCACTGAATTGATCGGCACCATGGAGCCAAGCCGGCGGACCTTCCCCGACCGCGGCATGGCGACGACCGAAGCCGCGCTGATGTCGCGCGGCGTCAGCCAACTCTATTTGTCGATTGGAGATCCGAACAAGGACGGCAGTCTGCCGGTACGGCTTTATTTCAAGCCGGATGTCCTTTTGATCTGGCTCGGCGCGCTGTTCATGTTCTTTGGCGGAGCATTGTCGTTATCGGATCGGCGATTGCGCGTCGGCGCGCCGCGCCCGGCGAAGGCCAGGCCGGTCAAGCCGGCGCTGCAGCCGGCTGAGTGAACGCCATGAAGCTTCTTTACGCGCTGTCGCTGTTCGCCGCGCTCCTGGTTTCTTCGCACGCCTTCGCGGTCGAACCCGACGAGATCCTGTCAAATCCCGCCTTGGAGGCCCGCGCCCGCGCCATCTCAAAGCAGTTGCGGTGCATGGTGTGCCAAAACGAATCGATTGACGAGTCGGGGGCGCCATTGGCGCGCGATCTGCGCCTGCTTGTCCGTCGGCGCATCATGGCGGGCGACACTGATGCGCAAATCATCAATTTTCTCGTTTCGCGGTATGGCGAATTCGTCCTGCTTATGCCGCCGCTATCGTGGAATACGCTCGCCTTATGGGGCGCGCCGCCGGCTTTGCTGGTCCTCGGCATTCTGATGATCGTTGTGGTTGAACGACGGCGTGCCGCGGGGCGGCCCGCTGCGGAGGGCGCCACGCAGTTGAGCGCGGCCGAGGAAGACCGGCTCGCCGAGATTCTGCACAGCGACACCGCCATCTGATCAGCCGCCCGGTAGCCTCTGTCAGACTCAAGAGGCCTGCTGGCAGCGGCGATCTTACTGTTTTCATTTGAGAATTCAGCGCCGAGAAAGATTACGAAATTTTAATATCGCCGACAGAAGCCGGTAATGCAGCTTGGCCCATGGTGCCTCTACAAGCCCTAAACGTCGCGGCGGCACGTCGGTGGACGGTGCGCCGATGCAAAGACAAGGAAAGTCAATAATGAACGGCAATGGTTCCGTCCTGCGCCGCATCCGCGTTGCGCTGCTGGCGACCGCAATCGCCAGTGTTGGCGCCGCGGCGATTGTTGTGGCCCCCAACTGGGATTCATTTGGCACAACTGCGCATGCGCAAAATCTAAGCGAGAAGGCGCAGCAGATTACCCAGAAGCCGGTCGGCTTCGCCGATATCGTCGAGAAAGTGAAACCGGCGGTGATTTCGGTACGGGTCAAGATTGATCGGCCGGCCGCCTCGCATTCGGACAACGAGCAGGAAATTCCGTTCCCGCCAGGTTCGCCGTTCGAGCGGTTCTTTAAGCGTTTCGGTATGCCGAATGCGCCGAGCGGACCGGAGGTCATCACTGGCCAGGGTTCGGGCTTCTTCATCTCGGCCGACGGCTATGCGGTCACCAACAATCACGTGGTCGAGCATGCCGAAAGCGTGAAGGTCACCACCGACGACGGCAAGGGCTACACCGCCAAGGTGATCGGAACCGATCCGCGCACTGATTTGGCGCTGATCAAGATCGAAGGCGGCAGCAACTTTCCCTATGTGAAACTTGCCGATTCGACGCCGCGCGTCGGCGACTGGGTTTTGGCGGTCGGCAATCCGTTCGGGCTCGGCGGCACGGTGACGGCGGGCATCGTCTCCGCCCGCGGCCGCGATATCGGCGCCGGTCCCTACGACGATTTCATCCAGATCGACGCCCCGGTGAACAAGGGCAATTCCGGCGGTCCGACCTTCGACGTCGATGGCAATGTGATTGGCGTCAACACCGCGATCTACTCGCCCTCGGGCGGTTCGGTCGGCATCGCGTTCGCCATTCCGGCCAGTACCGTCAAGAACGTGGTTGGCCAGTTGCGCGACAAAGGCGTTGTCACTCGCGGCTGGATCGGCGTGCAAATTCAGCCGGTGACGCCTGAGATCGCCGACAGCATGGGCCTGAAGAAGGCCGCCGGTGCGCTAGTCGCCGAGCCGCAGCTGAACAGCCCCGCTGTCAAAGCCGGGATCGAAAGCGGTGACGTGATCACGGCTGTCAACGGAACCGCTGTCCGCGACGCGCGCGAGTTGGCGCGGCGGATTGGGACGATGACGCCGGGAACGACGATCAAGCTCGATGTGATCCATGCAGGTCAGCAAAAGACGGTCTCGCTGACGCTTGGCACGTTGCCGAATGAAAAAGAGGCCAAGAACGAACCGGCCCCGCCCAGCAAGAGCGCGGACATCGACGTGCCAAAACTCGGCTTTAAGCTCGCGCCGGCGGATAAGGTCTCAGGGGCGAGCGACAAAGGTGTGGTGGTGACGGCGATTTCTCAAGGCGGTGTCGCCGCCGATCACGGCCTGCAGGTTGGCGACGTCATTCTCGACGTGGGCGGCAAACCGGTCGCGACGCCGGACGAGTTCAACAAGACTCTTTCCGATGCGCGTAAGGATGGCAAGCATACAGTGCTATTCCGGGTGAAGTCGGGCGCGGACACAAAGTTTGTGGCCCTGCCGCTCGGCAATGCCTGAGCAATGGGGCGATCCGCCGGCATTTGTCGCCCCCGCTGGCGGGCGTACCCTGGGGACGGACCGCAAGGTCCGTCCCCGCTGAATACCAATTCTACCTTCCGGCATCCGTCGCCCCCGCCGGGGTAGAGTCGGTAGAGGGGGTGGCGGCCCAACGGCTTGCCGCCCCCTCATCGCCTTCACGCGGTTGTCGCGCGATTTTGGCCGCCTATTCTGCCGATCGATATTGTCCACCACGCTTTCCGGGACGATATGATAAGGACGAAAGAGCCGCGCCTGAGCCTATTCGCCCTGCGGCTTGCCTGTTTTGAACGCGGCATCGGACCATGCGCCTTCTGATTATTGAGGACGATCGCGACGCCACCGATTATCTGGTCAAGGCGTTTCGTGAGGTCGGCCACGTCGCCGACCACGCCGCCGACGGCGAAGAGGGCCAGGTGCTTGCGCTCGACGGACAGTACGATGTCCTGATCGTCGACCGTATGCTGCCCAAGCGCGACGGTCTCTCTGTCATCTCGGCGCTGCGCGAGAGCGCCATCGAAACCCCGGTCCTCATCCTGTCGGCGCTCGGTCAAGTTGACGACCGCGTCAAGGGTTTGCGCAGCGGCGGCGACGATTATCTGGCGAAGCCCTACGCTTTTTCTGAACTGCTGGCGCGTGTCGAGGCGCTGGCCCGGCGGCGCGGCAGCCGCGGCGAGGAGACGGTGTATCGGGTCGCCGATCTCGAGCTTAACCGCCTTTCTCACGAGGTAAATCGCGCCGGGCAGGAACTGCAGCTGCAGCCGCGCGAATTCCGCTTGCTCGAATATCTGATGCGGCATGCCGGCCAGGTCGTGACCCGCACAATGCTATTGGAGAACGTCTGGGATTACCATTTCGACCCGCAGACCAACGTCATCGATGTGCATATTTCGCGGCTGCGCTCGAAGATCGATAAGGGCTTCGCGCCGCCGCTTCTGCATACCGTGCGCGGCGCCGGCTACATGATCCGCGACGGCGCGCGCTGATTGACGGCGCATTTAGCTTTTTCAGATTTGCGGATAAAATGCGTTGCTGGCCCGGCGGCCGGGCAGGATTGGAGACAGCCATGACGTCAGGCAACGCGGCGCCGTTCATCGCGGCTCGTGATTTTTTGCTGCGCCATCGCGAAGATTACGCCAAAGCCTATGCCGAATTTCAGTGGCCGAAGCTCGACCGCTTCAACTGGGCGCTCGACTATTTCGACGTTATGGCGCGCGGCAATACGCAACCGGCGCTGTGGCTGGTCGATGAAGGCGCCGGCGAGACCAAACTGTCATTCGCCGAACTGAGCGAGCGTTCCGACCGCGTGGCCAACGCGCTGCGCCGGCTCGGCGTCAGGCGCGGCGACCGGATCCTGGTGATGCTCGGCAACGTCGCGCCGCTGTGGGAGACCATGTTGGCGGCGATGAAGCTCGGCGCGGTCATCGTTCCGGCAACCACGCTGTTGACGCACAACGATCTCGCCGATCGCTTCGCCCGCGGCCGCGTCAAGCATGTCATCGCCGGTGCTGATGCCGGTGCGAAGTTTGCCGATCTGTCCGGCGACTACACGCGCATCGCGGTCGGCGCGCCGCCGCCGGGCTGGACAGCCTACGAGGAGTGTTACGCTTCGTCTGCGGCATTCACGGCGGACGGTGAAACGCGCGCCAGCGATCCGATGCTGCTCTACTTCACCTCCGGCACCACGGCGACGCCGAAGCTCGTCCTGCACAGCCACCAGAGCTATCCGGTCGGACACCTGTCGACGATGTACTGGATCGGTTTGCGTCCGGGCGACGTGCATCTGAATATCTCGTCGCCGGGGTGGGCCAAGCATGCGTGGAGCTGCTTCTTTTCGCCGTGGACTGCGCAAGCAACGATCTTCATCGTCAACCAGCGCCGCTTCGACGCGCGTACCCTGCTTGACACCATCGCAAGGTGCCGCGTCACCACGTTTTGCGCGCCGCCGACGG
>Ga0208849_1001259_pt1 | contig 18572 bp, 20 predicted proteins | sample NGESurdeep072012_10_FD_184470 | JGI IMG/M metagenome (GOLD analysis project Ga0208849, IMG submission 184470) | Arctic peat soil microbial communities from Barrow, Alaska - NGEE Surface sample 53-3 deep-072012 (SPAdes) | ecosystem: Environmental > Terrestrial > Soil > Wetlands > Peat ... | reverse complement strand
CGCGGATGTAGCTCAGTTGGCTAGAGCGTCTGCTTGCCATGCAGAAGGTCGTGGGTTCGAGTCCCATCATCCGCTCTGAAGGGCCCCGGACTACTCCGTCGGCCCGCGCCGCCCGCCGCGCCGAAGCGCGTCGATACGTCGACGCGCCTGCTTCGTCGGTCGTGCCCCGAGGTCGGCGCCGAGTGGGCGGGCCAGGCGGCGCTCGAGCCGCTGCCGTTCGCGCTCGGCGAGCGACGCGGGCGTCTCTTCATAGAGCGTCGCCGCAACGGTCGCAGGGCCGCGGCGGTCGGCGACGCCGGTGACGACGATCGTCCAGAGGATCTCGCCGCGCCGGATCTCGAGCGCGTCGCCGACCCCGACCTCCTTCGCCGGCTTCACGCGCTCGCCGCCCAACCGCACGTGGCCGCCGAGCACGGCCTCGGTCGCGGCGCCCCGAGTCTTGAAGAAGCGTGCCGCCCACAGCCATCTGTCGATCCGAACCCGCTCCACCCGGCCATCGTCGCAGGGCCGCCTACACTTCCGCGCGTGGGACGTGCTCGTGCCTTCGTCAACCGAACGCTTCGTGCGGTCAGGATCGCCGCAACGGATACGCGGATTCCGAAGCCGCTTCGATGGCTCGCCGCGTTCGGCCTGCTGCCTATCCCCGGCCCTTTCGACGAGGCCGTGTTGGTTCTCGTGGCCATCCCGCTCGCTTTGTTCTACCGGAGGCCACTCACGGACGCTTGGCGACGCGCCGTTGAGGTGCGCCCCGCCGGTCCCTCCTAGCGCAGTCGGGTCATCCCTCGTGTTTTGAAGCCGGAAGAATGGATACCCCGGTCGCAGATGGCCGTTGACCGCGAAGACCGCTCCGAAGGCAGCCGACCGAACGCCGAGGGCGGGGTCGACAGCTCTCCGACGTTCTCGCTTCCGTGGCTCGAACTCTCATGTTGCAACTGCGGTCAGAACGTCCTAGTTCGACTGGCGCCGGTGCGCTGCCCGAGCTGCGGCGGTACCGGCTGGGAGCTCGCACCGGCGGCGTAGGGACTTCCCCTCGTTGACATCTCGGTCGCCGGTCGGAAACACTCTCCCGGCATGGCCAGGGCGGGCAGCCGGAGCCTCACGCCGCTTGACGCGGAGCCGAACAGGGGCCCCGACGCTCCCTACGTGCACATGCGGCCGTCGAAGCGCGACGAGCTGCACGCGTACATGGCCGCGACGGCGACGGGCAGGTTCGGCTGGATCTACGAGGAGACGAGGCCGCTCGCGATTCCGCCGCTGCTCGCGCACGGGGTTGTCGCGGACTGCTCCTTCGGCGTAACGGTCCTCTGCGCGTGGGCCGGGCTCCCCGACCCGACGGGCGGCGACTACGACGGGTGGGGGAACAGCACCTCGATCTTCCACCACCTCCCGCACGTTCCCCTGGCGCGAGGGAAGGCCGGCGACATCCTGCTCTTCGGCGTCCACGGCGCCGACCACGCGACGATGATCTACGCGCGGCGCGCCGATCCGCTGCTGTGGTCGTTCGGCCACCAGGGCGCGCCGAACCTCTACCCGCTGTCGGCGGACCGCCGCACGCCCGTCACCGTCTGCCGCATCCCCGCTTAGAGGCTATTCGACCTGCTGGATCACCCAGAGGTCCTGCGCGAGCGAGCTGCTCAGCAGATACGCGGCCGGCATCCAGAAGTAGCCGTGATCGCCCCACGACATGCCCCACGAGTTGCGGCACTCGACGTAGAGCTGGCCGCCGATCGTCTTGTAGCCGACTGCGACGACGGCGTGGCCGCCGAGCACCTTTTCGTGCGCCTGCGGCATCGGCACGATTCCGCTCTTCGCGACCACGGCACTCTCGAACGACGTGTAGACGGTGAACCCGAACGCGATCGGATAGCCGGACGCGAGCACGTTCTGCACCGGCATCGTGTCCTGCACGACGCGGGCGTACCGCAGCGCGCGATGCTTCAGCGCCTCCTTGTACGCCGTCGCCGGCGGCTTCTTCGCGAACTTCGGGATGTCGTACGGCCAGAAGGTCTCCGGCGGCGCGCCCAGCTGCGCGACCGACTTGATCCCGTCGCGGATCTCCGCGCCCGCGTCCTCGCGGATCGTTCCTTCCATCGCGCGCTCGTTGTAGTAGATGAACAACCTCGACGGCGTCGCGGCGTCCTTCTCCTTCTCCTTGAGCTCGTTGAACTCGAGGATCGCACCCGTGCTGTTCGCGGTACACGAGCCGAGCTGGCCCTGGTCGTAGACCGACGGCATCTTGGCGCGCAGGCTCACCGTCGGCGGCAACACCTTCATCGGCTCCACCGCGAGCAGGAAGTCGCGCATGTCCGGGGTGTCCGGACGCCAGCCGTACCGCTTCTGGGTGCGAACGGCAAGACCGGCGGGCAGATCGCTCACGACAAGTCCCCCCTCAAGAAGCGAGCAGCCTGGCCACGCAGGGAGAACCACTCTCCCGGCGGCCGCAGCGAGTTTCGGCTGCTCGGACGGTCCACCCGATCCTCACCAACCGTGCGCGTGAAGTCAACTCGGCGGCGGCTCGGGCCACGGACGCCACGACCGTAGTTGTCCGCATCGCGTTCAGTGGCGCCCCCGATTTGGCTGGCCGCCGGCCCACCCACACTGTCAGTACGACAGGGAGGTCGACGATGACCCTCAAAGCCACAGCCACTTCCGTACCCGGGACGCTCCGGCAGGACGTCGTGATCGACGGCGTTCACCGGCTGACGACCGATGAGCCCGAGAATGTCGGCGGCGAGGGGAGTGCGGCTGCACCGCACGAACTGCTCGCGGCCGCGCTCGCGGCGTGCGTCTCCACGACGCTCGTCATGTACGCGCGTACCAAGGCCTGGGATCTCGGTGAGGTGACGGTCGACGTCGACTACGACAACCGCGCCGTACCGCGCAGATTCGAGGTTGACGTCCGCTTCACCGCCGACCTCGACCGGCTGCAACTGGAGCGACTGGAGAAGGTCGCTGCCTCCTGCCCGGTCAGGCGGTCGATCGAGACCGGGGCCGAGTTCGTCGAACGCCTCACGTGCGGGGAGGCCGTCCCCACCGGAGGCCGATTGTGAGTCGCAAGCGCATCGTCATCCTCGGCGGCGGCACCGGCGGCACGATTGTCGCGAACCGGCTCGCACGGCGCTTCGGCGAGGACGAGGTCGAGATCCACGTGATCGACCGTGACGATGCGCACATCTACCAGCCCGGGCTGTTGTTCGTGCCGTTCGGGCTCGCGGAGATCGCCGAGATCGTGCGGCCCCGCCGGCGGCAGCTGCGGCAGGGAATCACCTTTCACGAGAACGAGGTGGCGGAGGTCAGGCTCGAGCGCAACGACGTGCTGCTCGGTGACGGGAGGGTCCTGCCCTACGACGTCCTCGTCGTCGCCAGCGGCGCGCAGCTCCAACCCGAAGAAACCGACGGGCTGACCGGCCCCGGCTGGAACGAGCACGTCTTCACCTTCTATACCGCTGAGGGAGCCAACGCCCTCCACGGCGCGCTCGAGCGCTTCGAGCACGGCCGGCTCGTCGTCAACCTCGTCGACATGCCGATCAAGTGTCCCGTCGCGCCCCTCGAGTTCGCCTTCCTCGCCGACTGGTATCTCCGCGAGCGCGGCATCCGCGATCGCGTCGAGCTCGTCTACGCGACGCCGCTCGACGGCGCCTTCACGACGCCGGTGGCCGCACGGGAGCTCGCCGGGCTCCTCACCGACAAGGAGATCGAGCTCGTGACCGAGTTCAACGCGGGGGAGGTCGACGGCGCCGGCGGCACGCTCACCTCGTACGACGGGCGCGCCCTCGAGTTCGACCTGCTCGTCACCGTGCCGTTGCACGGCGGCGCCGCGTACGTCGGTCGCTCGCCCGGACTCGGCGACGGGCTCGGCTTCGTCCCCACGGACACGCATACGCTGCAGACCCTCGCGAGCCCGAATGCCTTCGCCCTCGGCGACGCGACCGCGCTGCCGACCTCGAAGGCAGGCTCGGTCACCCACTACGAGGCCGAGGTGCTGACCGAGAACATCGCCCGCTACTTCGCCGGCCGGGAGCTCGACGCCGGCTACGACGGGCACGTCAACTGCTTCATCGAGACCGGCTTCCACAAAGCGCTGCTGATCGACTTCAACTACGAGACGGAGCCCCTGCCGGGTCGCTTCCCGACCGCGGCCGGGCCGCTGCGGCTGCTGCACGAGTCGCGACTCAATCACCTCGGCAAGCTGCTGTTCCAGCCGGTCTACTGGCACGCGCTCCTCCCCGGACGGGAGATTCCCGGACTCGGAGCCGCGATGCCGACGGCCGGGAAGAAGCTCGTGAGCACCACCTGACCAAGGAGGACGAGATGACGACCGTATCGATTGCAGATGTCCCCATCGAGGTCGACGCCGAAGGCTTCCTCACGCAGGCCGAGCAGTGGAACGAGCAGATGGCGGTCGAGATCGCGCGCGACAACGGCATCGCCGAGCTGACGCCGCGGCACTGGCTCGTCGTCAAGTTCATGCGCGACCGCTATCTGACCACCGGCGCAGCCCCGTCGATCCGTTCGCTCGGGAAAGAGTCCGGCGTCCCGGTCAAGGAGCTCTACGAGCTCTTCCCCAAGGGGCCGGCGAAGCTCGCAGCCAAGATCGGCGGCATTCCCAAGCCGCGCGGCTGCATCTAGGAGGGAGCACACGATGACCGAACTGCTCGACCATCCGACCCTCGCGCCCCGCGAGCCGCAGACGATCGAGAAGGTCGCGATCGTCATCTCCAAAGGGTCGCTCGAAGGGATCTACCCCGGACTGATCATGGCCAACGGCGCCCGCATGGAAGGCATCGACGCCGACGTCTTCTTCACCTTCTTCGGGCTCGACGCGATCCGCAATGACCGTCAGGCATCGATCAAGGTCGCCACGGTCGGGAACCCCGGCATGCACATGCCGACCCTGCTCGGCGCCGTGCCCGGCTTCTCCGCGCTCGCGACGAAGATGATGCAGCGCCAGATCGAGAAGCTCGACATCCCACCGATCCCGGAGTTCGTCGAGCTGATCTCCGACTCGGGCGCCGGCCTCTACGCGTGCCGCGCCAGCGTCGACATGTTCGGCCTCGTGGGCGACGACTTCGTCCCGCAGGTGAGGGGGATCATCTCCGTCGGCGAGTTCTACAAGCTCGCCGCCGGCGGCCAGATCATCTTCACGTAAGCGCGACCGGGAGAAGGCCCCGCGCGGAACGCGGGACCTTCTCCCTGCTGCTATGGCCTAGTGGCCGACGGCGAGGTTCACGAGCGTGCACGCCATCACGCTCGTGGGAGAGGTGTCGCCCGGCTTCGAGGCCTGCACGAAGATGCCGACGAGCTTGCCCGCGCGGGAGAGCTGCTTGGTCGCGTTGAGCGTCACCGACGCGCTCCCGTCGCTTCCCGTCGTCACGGCGGCCGGCCGGGTCACCGCTCCGTATGGGAGCGGGACGAGTTGCACGGATGCGCCGCGCACCGGATGACCGAACGAATCGGTGACGACCACGCGGGCGGTCACGGTACCGCCGGCCTTGAGCGCCGCCGGCGAGAACGTCGTGGTCGAGACGACGAGGCGGTCCGGCAGCGTGACATGGTCGATGAGCACCGACACGCCGCCGCCGGGCAGCGCGGCGGTGTCCGCCGCGGTCGCCCCCGTCACCTGGCTCGTCGTGGTCGAGCTCGACAGCTGGTACCCGTCCCCGTTCGTCGCCTTGACCTGCACGAAGAGGTTGTGGCCGATGTCGGCGTCCGTGAGCGTGTACGTCGGGCCCGAGTCGCCGGGGATCAGCGACCAGCCCGTCGCGCTGCTGCGCAGCCAGAAGTACAGGAACGTCATCGGGGTTTCCCCGGCCCACGTCCCCGGCGTCGCGGTGAGCGTCTGCCCGACCTGGAGGCCGGTGAGCGACGGGACAGCGATCGGTACGGGCGGCTGCGGGTTGACCGGCGTGGCCGAACCGGATCCGACGCCGATCAGTGCTGCCGTGAGTGCGAGGACGAGGATGACGGCGGCGGCAAGCGACGCCTTCACTGATGTCCGCATGGAGGCTCCTTTCGCAGGTCCAGGGACGGGCTGAGACGACTTTTGTCGAGAATATCGCGCTCCGGCCGACGAGTTCGCGCGAGCAGCCGAGCGCCTTCAGGAGCTCCGAAAGAGGAGTGGGGCGGCTCGCGCCCCCGCGAGCGCCCCAGCCAATCCCCGGGTCTCGACGGCGTACCCGCCGATGGGCCGTCGGACTCCGTTGCGTCGACCGAATCGTGACGCAAGGTCGCACTCCGCTGCGTCATCCGATCGGGGGAAACCATCGGGTCGTATGCCCGGTGTAGCCTCCGATCGTGCGAGTCGCCGTGATCGGAGCGTCGGGCTGGCTCGGCGGGGCCGTTGCCCGCGAGCTGCTCGCCCGGGGGCACGAGGTCACCGCGATCGGGCGCGATTCGTCGCGGCTGGCCGCGGTGGAGGGCGCGCGCGCCGTCGCCGTCGACGTGAACGATCGGGAGGCGCTGGCCGCAGTACTGGCCGGTCACGACGCGGTCGTCTGCTCGGTCACCGACCGGACGACGGACGACCGCTCGATCATCCCGCGCACCGCGAGCATCCTCTTGGAAGTGCTGCCACAAGCCGATGTGCGCCGCCTGCTGTGGGTCGGCGGCGGCGGCAGCCTCGAGATCGAGCCGGGCGAGCGCGCCGTCGACCAGCCCGGCTTCCCCGAGCAGTACAAGGCGGAGGCGCTCGCGCAGGCGGAGGCGCTCGCAATCCTCCGCGACTCGAACGGTGACGTCGACTGGACGTATCTCAGTCCGCCGATGCACCACCTCGAGCCCGGCGAGAAGACCGGCGGCTACCGCGTGCAGGGCGGCGACAGCCCCGTGGTCGGCGAGAACGGCGAGGGCCGGATCAGCTCCGGCGATCTTGCGTCCGCGCTCGTCGACGAGCTCGAGCAGCCGCAGTTCGCACGGCAGCGCTTCACCGCCGGCTCCTAGGCGCCCACCTCGGCGAGATACGCCTCGGCCTTGTCCGGGAACATGAACCACTCGAAGTAGTCGCGCGGGTCGTCGAAGCCGTTGACGAACCGGTGCGCGATCTGCGGGCTCCCGTTGCCAGCGCCGAGCAGCTTGAGCACGTGCTCCGGCGGCGGTGAGAGCAGCGCGTTCGTCCAGGCGGTCGTGAACTGCCCGTAGCCGTTCCAGAAGTCCTCGAACGTCCGCTCCATGAACGCGCGGTCGTACGCGGCGTCGCCGTGCTCCTCGATCGCCGCGAGATAGGCCGCGGCCATCTTCGACGCGTTGTTCGAGCCCTGCCCCGTGATCGGGTCGTTGAGCATGATCGCGTCGGCGAGGCCGAGCACGAGCCGCCCCGACGGCAGCTCGGCGACCGGGCCGCGCACGGTGGGCGGGAGGCGGCCGGCGAGGATGCCGTTCGGGTCGGTCAACTCTACGCCGTGGCAGCGCTCGGCTTCCCACGGCATGAACGTCTCGAGGATCCACTTCGACTTCGCGAGATGTTCCTCCGGCGTCGTCACGTCGGCCCAGCAGTCCATCGGGCCGCCGGGGATGCCCTCGAAGACCATGATCTCGCAGGTGCCCGTCGTCGTCAGCGCGGGGAAGACGAAGTACTCGCCCACGGTCGGCACGAGGTTGAAGCAGACGGCCGAGTACTCCGGCCTCGGCGTCATCCCCGTCACGTACGTGAGCGCGAGCGCGCGCATCGGCTGGTCGTAGGGCGAGCGGGACGCGTCGCGCGCGAACAGCCGCACGATCTCGCCCTTGCCGGCCGCGACGACGACGAGATCGTTGTCCTGCGTGTACTGCTCGAGATCCTCGACGCCGGCGTCGTGGATCACGAGCTTGCCGCCCCCGCGCTCGAGCTCCTCCATCCAGGCGGGGATCTTCACGCGCTGGTCGACGGATTGCGCATACGCGTCGAGCCGCGACGCCCAGTCGATCACCTTGCCGGTCGGCGTCTCGACTCCCGGCGGAGCGGGCACCGCGAGCGAGATCCCGTCCACCTGCGGGCACTCCGTCTCCCACGAGTTGAGGCCGAGATCGCGCTCGTGCTGAAGCGCCGCGTCGAACATGCACTGACTCGACATCACCTTGCCGTCGTGGACGTCTTGCGGCGTCCGGTTGGAGACGACCGTGACATCGTGTCCGTTCTGGACGAGTCCGAGCGCGAGCTGGAGGCCGGCCTGGCCGGCACCGACGATCAGGATTCTGCTCATCTCATCTCCTCACTCGGCAAGCTTGGGAATCGCGGGCTGCGCCTGCTCGGGGCCCATCGCCGAGTAGCCGCCGTCGGCGGCGTAGTCGGCGCCCGTGACGAACGACGCGTCGTCCGAGCAGAGGAAGAGCACGACGTTCGCGACCTCCTCCGGGTCGCCGGCGCGCCCGAGCAGGTGGAACGGCGCGGCGATGCGGTTCGTCTTGGCGCGGTCACCGCCGGAGAGCTCGACCATCACCTTCGACCACGTCCAGCCGGGCGAGACCGAGTTGACCCGGATCGAGTCGGCGGCGAGATCCATCGCCATGTTGCGCGTGAGCTGGACGATCGCCGCCTTGCCCACCGGATAGAGCCAGCGCCCGGGCTGTGCGACCTTCGCCGAGATCGACGCGAAATTGACAATCGCGCCGCCGCCTCGGCGCAGCAGGTAGGGGTGCACGACCTTCGTCGCGATCGCCGCGCTCGCGACGTTGACGTTCAGCGACTCGAGCCAGTCGTCGCGGCCGGACGCGAGGCCCTCGTCGACGTACGAACAGGCGAGGTTGACGAGGAAGTCGATGCCGCCGAAGCGGGCGACGGTCTCGGCGGCGAGCCGCTCGAGCTGCGCGTCGTCGCGGATGTCGGTGGGAAGGAAGAGGACGCGCTCGCCGAGCTCGTCGGCCAGCCGCCGGCCTCCGTCCTCGTCGATGTCGCCGACGGCGACCTTGGTACTCGCCTGCGCGAAGGCGCGGACGACGGCGGCCCCGAGCAGCGTCGCCCCGCCGGTGACGATCGCGACCTTTCCGTCGAGCCCGCGCATGACGCACCGATCCTACGGCGGCGCCGGTGTCAGTGCTTGAGGTGGAAGAATGCCTTGTAGATGTCGCGTGCCGCCGGCGCCGCCGCCTGGACGCCGAATCCGCCGTGCTCGATCATCACGACGACGACGACCTCCGGATGCCGGCCGGCCGGCGCCCACGACGCGTACCAGGAGTGGTCGTCCCCGGGCGGTGCCTCGGCGGTGCCGGTCTTGCCCGCGACCGGGACGGGGAAGTTGCCGAAGATCGCCGCGGACGTTCCCGAGTGTGCCGCCTCGTACAGGCCCTGGCGAATCGCGTCGATGTCGACGAGCTTCACGCGGCGCAGCGGCGGGAACGGGAGCTTCTTGACGACCCCGTTGCGCATGATCGCGTCCGCGACGTGCGGGCGTACGATCGTGCCGCCGTTCGCGAGCGCCGCGTACGCGACCGCGAGCTGGAGCGGGCTTGCCTGCAGGAGTCCCTGCCCGATCGCGAGGTTGATCGTCTGCCCCTCGTACCACGCCGAGTGCTGGTTCGCCTCGAGCCACGCCGGTGTGGGGACGAGCCCGCTCACGTCGCCCGTGAGGTCGATGCCGGTCGACCGGCCGAAGCCGAGCTTGCGCGCCCACTGCTGGATCGCGATTCCCTGGCGGCTCGGATCGCTCGTGTAGATGCGGTCGCCGAGGCGGTAGAACCAGGTGTCGCACGACTGGGCGAGCGCGGTCGGCAGCGTCATGCTCTCGTAGATCCCCGCCTCGACGTTGTGGAAGACGACGTTGCCGAGCGTGAACGAGCCGCTGCACAGCAGCTGCGTCGACGGTGTGATCAAACCGAGCGAGAGTCCGGCCTCGGCGGTGATCGGCTTGAACGTCGATCCGGTGGGGTAGACGCCGGCGATCGCGCGGTCGACGAGTAGCGCCTGCGGGTCGGCGGTGTAGAGCCGGTTCTGGTATGCGGGACTCTTCGCGGCGGCGACCTGGTTGTACGTCGGGACGCTCGCGAGCGCGTAGATGCCGCCCGTCCACGGATTGATCACGACCGCCGAGCCGCCCGTCGGATGGTGCCCCGTCTGCTGCGCGAGCGCGATCCCGTGCAGCACCGCCGCCACGGCGGCGCGCTGCAGCTGCGCGTTGATCGTGAGCCGCAACGTTGGAAGCTTCTTCCCGGTCGGCACCTCGAGCGGGCCGGCGATGCGCCCCTGCGAGTCGACGCGGAGGTGCGCGTGCACGAAGCCGGGATTGAGCAGCGTGTCGTATACCGCCTCGACGCCCGACTGGCCGACGGTCTCGCCGGCGCTCGCGTGCGCGTAGCGCGCCGTGCCGAGCTCGGGCTTGCTCACCTGGCCGAGCAGCCCGAGGAACTCGCTGCCGAACGCGCCCTGCGGATAGCTGCGCGTCAGCACGGGCGTGACCTTGAAGGCCGGATACGCCGCGGGCCGCTCGGAGAGGTAGAACGCGAGCCCGCTGTCCGGATGGGGCAGGACGACGGCCGGCGCGAACGGCGACTGCACGACCGAGCGGCGAATGCGCGCGACGAAGGTTGCGCCGGTGGTGTGCGCGAGCTTCGCGACGCCGGCGAGCGCGCGCGTGCCGGCGGTGCTCGGATTCCACACGCCACGCTGATCGACCGAGCCGAGCGTCGTGACGTCGGCGACCACGACGAGATGTCCGGTCGTTCCGGCGAGCAAGCGCCCCTTCGAGTCGACGATCGGCCCGCGCGGCCCGACGAGGTCGACGGTGCGGAAGGACTGCTGATTCGCCTGTGACGTGTAGCCCGGCCCGTGCAGCACCTGGATCGACCACGCGCGCAGGACGAGCACGCAGATCGCCGCAGCGACGAGCGCCGCGAGACCGCCGATGCGGACGTAGAAGCCGGGGCTGCGGAAATACGGGGCGTCCGCGCGGGAGTAGGGCTCGACGCGGCGGCTGTCGGGCAGGAAGCGCGGGAGTTTGATCCGGCGCGGAGGGTCGGGTCTCGAGATGGCTACGGCGGCTGCGGCACGTCGAACGTCCGTTGGCCCACCCGCGGCCGCAGGCAGGCCGTGCCGGGAGGTTACTCGTCCACGAGCTCGTCCGCGAGCAGCGCCACCGAGAGGCTGCGCCAGGCGAGCTCGGGCTCCGTGCGGAGCGCGTCGAGCGCGGCCGTCACGACCGGCAGACCGTCCGCCTCCGCCGCCAGCGCGTCGAGCGCGTGCGCGAGGGCTGCGCGGCGGGGCCCCGTGTCGAGCTCGGCCGCAAGCCGCTCCGCGGCCGCGTCGTCGAGGTCGAGATCGCGGTGCGGGTCGCCGCCGGCGACGAGCACGAGCATGGCGCGCCGCCGCGACGCCCGCAGCTCGTCCGCGTCGAGCCCGAGCTCGCCCGAGACGAGCCAGGTGAGCCCGACGAGCAGCTCGGTCGATCGCGCGTCGAGACCCGAGGCCTCGAGCGCGTCTAGCCCGGGTCGCGACAATCGCCGGCCTCGCCCTCGCAGCAGCCGAGCTTCAACGTGCACTTCGGGCACTGCCAGGTCGACTGCCGCCATTCCATCTCCGCGCCGCAGCGCATGCAGATCTCCTTCACGGCGGTCATGACGAAGAGAGTACGTCCTCGATCCGACGGAACCGGCAGACGCTCTCGAAACCGAGCCGGAGCAGGATCGGCGCCGACATCGACCCGGCCGAGACGGCGAGCGCCGGTGTGCCCCGCGCGGCGGCATCGTCCCAGCGCGCACGCACGAGCGCACGGTACGCGCCCCGCCCGCGCGCCCACGGCAGCGTCGAGCCGCCGGCCATGAAGACGCCGCGCGACGAGAACATCGCGCGGGCGCAGCCCGCGAGCCGCCCGTCCACCCACGCCGCGTAGTGGACGTCGACGTCGCTCGTCCGGTGCAGCTCGTATTGCTCGGTGAGCGCGTCCGCGTCGCGCCGCTGCTCGGCCGGGGTCGCGAACGCCTCGTACTGCGCTTCGGTCGCCGCCACGAACTCGGCTGCGCTTGCAACCGGGCGGGCCTTCACGCCCGGTTGCGCAGGCGGCGGCGCACGCGTCAGCAGCAGCCCGTCGAGGAGATAGTCCGACTCGATTCGCCGCAGGCCGCTCGCGAGCAGCCGCTCCTCGACATCGGAGGGGGTCGAGAGCTCGCTGAGCCACCAGCTTGCGATCGTCGTCCCCGTCGTCCGCATGAACGCGCGCACGGCGTCGATCGCCCCGTCGACCTCACCGGCGTCGAGCCGGATCCGCTCGACCCCCGTCCACGTGCCGTTGACGTCCGCGCGCAGCGTGAACCGCGGCGTCGTCACCGTCAGCGTGCCAGGGGCAGCCGGCGTGAAGCGCGCCGGCGCCTCGACGAACTCCTCGAGCTCAGCCTGTGACGTACTCGTCGGCGATCGCCAGCACGTCGTCGAGGATCGCGACGCCCTCGTCGAGCTCCTCGCGGGTGATCGTCAGCGGCGGGCAGATCATGATCACGTTCCAGTGCGTCATCAGGAAGAGGCCGCGCTCGAGCGCCGCCTTCGCCAGCCGCGCCACCGGAACCGCGTCGTCGCCGCCGCCGTTGAACGGGACGAGCGGCTCGCGCGTCGTCCGGTTCTTCACGAGCTCGAGCCCCCAGAAGCAGCCGAGCCCGCGCACCTCGCCGATCGACGGGTGCTTCGCGGCGAGGCCGTGCAGCGCCTCGCCGAACACGGGGCCGAGCTCCGCCGCGTGCTCGACGATGCCCTCCTCGCGGAACGCCTCGATCGAGGCGACGGCGACCGCGCACGCGAGCGGATGACCGCTGTACGTGAGTCCGCCGGCGAAGAACTTGTCGCGCACCCACGCGGCGATCGGCTCGCGCACCGCCATCGCGCCGAGCGGCACGTAGCCGGAGTTGATCCCCTTCGCCATCGTGAGGATGTCCGGGACCACGTCCCAGTTGTCGACCGCGAACCACTTGCCGGTGCGGCCGAAGCCGGCCATCACCTCGTCGGCGATCAGGAGGATCCCGTGCCGGTCGCACACCTCGCGGATCGACTGGAGATAGCCGTCGGGCGGCACGATGATCCCGTTCGTGCCGGTCACCGGCTCGAGGATCACCGCCGCGACCGTGTGCGCGCCCTCGTACTGGAGGATCTCCTCGAGGTGCGGCGCGCCCGTGCACACCGGGCAAGGATCGGGGTGGCCGGCGGAGCAGCGGTACGTGTACGGGTCGAACATGCGCACGACCCCCGGGATTCCCGGCTCGGCCGGCCAGCGGCGCGGGTCGCCGGTGAGCGTGATCGAGCCCGCCGTCGCGCCGTGGTAGCTGCGGTAGCGCGCGATCACCTTGTGGCGGCCGGTGTACCAGCGCGCGAGCTTGATCGCGTTCTCGTTCGCCTCGGCGCCGCCGTTCGTGAAGAACGTCATCGCGAGGTCGCCGGGCGTGACCTCGGCGATCAGGCGCGCCAGCGTCGAGCGCGGCTCCGTCGCCATGCCGGGGCTGATCGTGCAGAGCCTGTCGGCCTGCTCCTTGATCGCGGCCACGAGCTTCGGGTGCTGGTGGCCGATCGAGACGTTGACGAGCTGGGAGGCGAAATCGAGGTAGCGCTTGCCGTCGTAGTCCCAGAAGTAGCGGCCCTCGGCGCCTGCCACCGGGATCGGGTTGATCGCGTTCTGCACCGACCAGGAGTGCAGGACGTAGCGCTTCGCCTCCTCGACGATCTGCTGGCCCAGCTGGGAATCCGTCTCGGTCGTCGCCATTCCCGAATCGTAGTCCTTCGGCGCCTCAGGAGACGGTGACCTGCACGTGCTGGATTGCGTTGTTGCAATAGCCGCCGGTGTTCCAGGCCGCTTCGGCCGGTTGCACGTTGCCGGCGGCGTCCGTTGCGCGGCAGCAGAGCTCGTGCTCGCCGGGTCGCGCGTCCCACGTCGTGCGCCAGCCGCGCCACGCGTACTCGTCGAGGGGCTCGTCGAGGGCGGCGTCCGTCCAGCGTGCGCCGCCGTCGATGCTCACCTCGACGCGCTCGATCGGCGCCCAGCCGGACCAGGCGCGTCCGACGAGCGCGCACGGTCCCGCGACGAGGAAGCGCGAGCGCGACATGAAGTCGGGGATGCCCGGCGGCGCGAGCAGCGCACGCGGCAGCATCCGCGTCACGGGTGTGCCGGGGTCGTCCTCTGACCGGTGGATCTTGTACGCGTCTTCCTGCTGCCAGCCCCGGAACGGCTCGGCGACGACGTCGACGGCGGCGAGCCACTTGACGTGCGTCATGCCGTACCAGCCGGGCACGATCAGCCGGAGCGGAAAGCCGTGCTGCGACGGCAGCGGCCGGCCGTTGATCGCGTACGCAAGCAGCACGTCGGCGCGCAGCGCCTCCGTGAGCGGCAGGCTGCGCGCGTACGCGTGCTCGACGCCGCCCTGGACGCCGCGGTCGAGCCCGGTGAACACGACCTCGAGCGCATCGGAGAGGAGACCGGCCTCCTCGAGCAGCGGCGCGAGCGGCGTCCCCGTCCATTCGGCCGTGCCGATCGCCTCCGCGAGCCACGGCTGGCTGACGGTGCGCGGCGAGAGGAGCGCCCGGCCGTTCCCGGCGCACTCGAGCGTGACCGCGTGCGTGTGCGCGGGCCGCGCCCGAAGCTCGTCGAGCGTCAGCTCAAGCGGCCGCTCGACGCGCCCGCCGAGCCGGAGGCGCCACGCCGGCGCGTCCACCTGCGGGATGTCGAAGTGGATCAAGAGGTAGTGCAGGCCGACCGGCGTGATCGCGTCGCGCAGGGTCTCGAGCGGCAGCCCGTGGTTGCGGGCTGCGAGCTGGAGCTCCTCGAGCGAGAACCCGGGCTCAGAGACGATCGCCAACACGCGACAGGGTACGCTGAACGGGACAAGGAGGCGTTGGAATGACCGAGCTTGCCACCCCGCCCGTCGAGGCGCGCACGGACGTCAAGAAGATCAGCCACTGGATCGGCGGCCGCTCCGTCGTGGGGACGTCGGGCCGGACGAGTCCCGTGTACAACCCCGCGCTCGGGCAGCAGACGGGAGCGGTCGATCTCGCCACCGTCGAGGAGGTCGACGCGGCCGTGCAGGCCGCGAAGGCGGCGTTCCCGGCATGGCGGGCCGTCTCGCTCGCGAAGCGCGCCGAGCTCTTCTTCCGGATTCGCGAGCTCGTGCACGAGCGGCGCGAGGAGGTCGCGCGGCTGCTCACCGCCGAGCACGGCAAGGTGCTCGCGGACGCGATCGGCGAGGTGACGCGCGGGCTCGAGGTGATCGAGTTCTGCTGCGGCATCCCCACGCTGCTGAAGAGCGAGTACTCGGAGCAGGCCTCGACGGGAATCGACGTCTATTCGATCCGGCAGCCGCTCGGCGTCGTCGCGGGGATCACACCGTTCAACTTCCCGGCGATGGTGCCCATGTGGATGTGGGCGCCGGCGCTCGCGTGCGGCAACACGTTCGTGCTGAAGCCATCGGAGAAGGATCCCTCGGCGTCGCTGTGGACCGCGGAGCTGCTGAAGGAGGCCGGCGTGCCGGACGGCGTCTTCAACGTCGTCATGGGCGACAAGGTCGCGGTCGACGCCGTGCTCGAGCATCCGGACATCGCGTCCGTCTCGTTCGTCGGCTCGACGCCGATCGCGCGCTACGTCTACGAGACGGCGACCTCGAAGGGGAAGCGCTGCCAGGCGCTCGGCGGCGCGAAGAATCACATGATCGTCCTGCCCGACGCCGACATCGACATGGCCGCGGACGCAGCGGTGTCGGCGGCGTACGGCTCCGCCGGCGAGCGCTGCATGGCGATCTCGCAGGTCGTCGCCGTCGGGAACGTGGCCGAGCCGCTGATCGCGGCGATCAAGGAGCGGATTCCGAAGGTGAAGGTGGGGGACGGGCTCGATCCGTCGTCCGAGATGGGCCCGCTCGTCACACGGGAACACCGCGACCGGGTCGCGTCGTACGTCGCGAACGCGCCCGGCGAGGGCGCGAAGGTGCTCGTCGACGGCCGTGAGGGCGCACCGGAGGACGGCTTCTTCCTCCGGCCGTCGCTGCTCGACGACGTGCAGCCGGGGACGCGTGCGTACGACGACGAGATCTTCGGGCCGGTGCTCGGGATCACGCGCGTGGGGACGTACGACGAGGCGGTGCGGCTCGTCAACGACAACCCGTACGGCAACGGCACGGCGATCTTCACGCGCGACGGCGGCGCCGCCCGGCAGTTCCAGTTCGAGGTGCAGGCCGGCATGGTCGGGATCAACGTGCCGATCCCGGTTCCCGTCGCGTACTACTCGTTCGGCGGCTGGAAGGCGTCGCTGTTCGGCGACCGCCACATCTACGGGCCTGAGGGCATCGACTTCTACACGCGCGGCAAGGTCGTGACGTCGCGCTGGCCGGATCCGGCCACCTCGAAGGTCGACCTCGGCTTCCCGCAGACCCGCTAGCGCGTCCTTGCAGCGTTGCCGCCCGCGTCGACACGTCTCCGCGAGCCACGTCTCGGTGCCTGGCACCGAGACGTGGCCGTCTGAGTCGCGTCGTTCGCTGAAGTAGCCGTGACAAACGCCCTCGCCGGCGGCGCCTCCGCTCAGACACACGTCTCCGCGAGCCACGTCCCGGTGCCTGGCACCGAGACGTGGCCGTCGGAGCCACCTCGCCGTTGGAGTCACGTGTCGTGCAGGCGTGGTGGAGCGGAGGTGGCGACCTTGCCGCTTGCCGTTGGGTCGGCTACGGGTTGGGCGCCTCCCAGTCGTCCTGTGCGCTGATCCCACCGTTGAGCCACGTCCACGTGATTTTCTGGTACGTGAACGACCACTTCTCGGTGGTTCCGTGCGCGGTGTAGTCGGAGATGCTCGCGTTCGTGAGAACGACCGTAACCACCTCCTGTCCGCCCTCGGACAGTCCGATCGTCACGTTCGTCAGGTTCTCGTTCTCGACGAGCGCGTTGAGAAACAACGGCGTCGTCGCGTCGAGTTGCTTCGTGATCACGACCGGCTCGTGCTGACGCTTGCCGGTCGGTAGGCCCGTGGCCGGGTCGCGCGGCGAGACGACCTCATGCGAGAACCCGGTCACCTCGATCGGCGACTGGCTGAACATGCCCTGCTTCTGGCCCGTCACCGAGACCGTCGCTACGACGGAGTCGGGATCCGGCGGATTGCTCGCGGAAACGCCGTCGCTGCCCGCCGGCCCGGTCGCTCCGGTCGCTCCCGCGGCACCCGTAGCCCTGTGGCACCCGCAGCCCCGGTGGCTCCAGTCGCGCCGACCGGCCCGACCGTGTTCCAGCTGACCGGGAAACGTGGTTTGCCTAGCCTCCGACCACGATCGCGGTGACGAGATGGCCCGCAGCGCCGCAGGAGACCCTGAGCCGCCAGGCGCCGGGAGCCACGGTCACCTGCCAGGCCCAGCTGGCGATCCCGGCGCTCGGTCGCTTCGGGGTCAGTCCCTTCGGATGCGCGGTGCGGCCCTTGCGGGAGAGGACGACGGTGCAGACGGGCGCTCGCCCGGAGACGCGGACGACGAGCAGCGCGGCCGATCCGCGCTGCACAGGCGACGTGAGATTGATGAGGCTCACCGACGCGGCGGCGCCTGCCGGCACGATCATTGCGGCAGCGCAGACGGCGATCGCGGCAAGCCTCCTCATCACGTCCGTTCGAAGATCGCGGCCGCGGCGGCGTGGAACCCGGGCGGCAAGCCGTCCGCCGCGAGCGCGCTGGCGATCTCCTCCATCTCGCCGACCCAGCGCCAGCCTTTCGTCGCGGCCGAGCGCTCGGCCGAGGCGAGCCGCCGCTCGAGCTCGGGTTGCGAATGCGCCCACTCGGCGAGCAGCGCCGGCTCGACCCCCTCGGCGCGGGCGAAGTCGCGCACCGCGAGCAGCAGCGCCGCGCTGCCCTTCGTCCAGCCGGCATACGCGCACTTGAGCGCCGACGCGTTCGAGACGACGAGCGCCTCGACCGTCGTGCCTGCGAACAGCGCCGCCACTTGCGCCGCCTCGTCTCCGGAGAGACAGAGGCGCGGCGCCGCCGGAGCGCCGATGATGCCGCCGTCGACGAACCGCGTCACAGCCGAGCCGACGCGCCGTGCCGTCTCCGGCGACACCGCGTTCGCGTCGACGTAGAGGCCGGCGAACGGCGGCAGCGACTCCGCGAGCGCGAGCGCGCCGTGCGGCGGCACGACCGAGAGCACGACGTCGCTGCGTGCGACGACCGTCGCGGCCGTCTCCGCGTCGGTGAAGGCGGCGGCACGCGCGCGCGTCGCCCCGCTTCGCCCTGCCGACGCCCACAGCACCTCGTGACCGGCCGAGCGCAGCGCCGTACCCAGTGCGGCGCCCATCTCGCCCGGGTGGAGGAGGCCGACGACCGTCACGGCCCGAACGTCACCGGCTCGCCGAGCAGCGTCGTCCGCGCCCCGCGCTCGGTCGCGCAGCGCAGCATCTCGGGAATCTCCTCGAGCCCGCTCATGTACGTGAAGTGGAGCGCGAGGCTCGCCGCCTCGACCATGTCCGCGCGCACGAGTGAATACCACGGATCCATGATCACGTCGTTGCCGAGCGAGACGTTGACGCCCGCAGCGAGCAGCTCCTTCAGCTGCGCGAACCCGCGCCGCTTCGGATACACGTCGAGCCGGCCCTGGATCAGCGAGTTTGCGAACGGATTGACGACGATGTTGATCCCCGCACGGCACAGGAAGCCGTGGAGCTTCGACGAGTAGTACGGCTC
>Ga0208849_1001258_pt1 | contig 18581 bp, 16 predicted proteins | sample NGESurdeep072012_10_FD_184470 | JGI IMG/M metagenome (GOLD analysis project Ga0208849, IMG submission 184470) | Arctic peat soil microbial communities from Barrow, Alaska - NGEE Surface sample 53-3 deep-072012 (SPAdes) | ecosystem: Environmental > Terrestrial > Soil > Wetlands > Peat ... | reverse complement strand
TAAGAATCTCTGAAGATTGCCACAGTACCGGTAGTGGCGGGTAGTTCAATTGGCAGAACGACGGACTTTGAATCCGTAGGTTGGAGGTTCGAGCCCTCCCCCGCCAGCCAAGAAATCAGAAACACAGTCGTTCGAGCAGGGCGGCCATTTCGAGGGGCTGGTCTCCCTGAATCGAGTGTCCGGCATTTTCAACGTGTACGACCGTGGCGTTGGGGAGTCGTCGAAGCAGCTGCGCCTCGTCCGCGTCGTCCACGACCGACCCCTTGGCCATTCCTCGCAGCAACGCCACCGGCATCGTCAGCGCGCCGAGGCGCTCCCAGAGATCGCCCGGGTCGGGTGCGACAAGTTCGGAGGCGGCGTGTTGTTGGTGTCGCCACACCCAGGTGCCGTCGGGACACTGGAGCGCGTTGTGCAAGATGCCTCGACGCAGCGACGAGACGGACCGCGTCGGATTGTGTTCAATAGTGCGCGCGAGGAGTTCATCGAAGTCGTCAAAGGACTTTGGTCCGTTGACGAAGTTCGTGATGTGTTTGGCCTTGTCGCCGTTCACCCCCGGCGTGATGTCCACGAGCACGAGCGAGGTCACGAGATCGGGTCGCGCCGAGGCGACCACAATCGAGCACATGCCGCCGAGCGACATACCAACGAGGGGCAGCGATCTAGGCGACAACTGTTCGATCGCGCGTTCGAGGTCTCTGGCGTGGCTCGACACCGCCGAGTGCGAGTAGGGCGAAGGGTCCGAGTACCCGTGACCGGGCAGATCGAGGGCGAGGAGAGGACGTTGCAACGCGAGCGCCACGGTGTCAAAGGTGTGGGCGTTCTGGGCGCCACCGTGGACGAGCACGAGTTCGGGGTCACCTTCGCCCCAGCGCAGACCACTCAGTTGTCGCAGACCGTCCACGGCGACAAAGAATCGTCGGACCGTTGGAATGGGCACGTCCAGAGCCCACTCGCTGAGATTTTCACCAAAGAGAGAGAACTCGTCGTAGGGCATTTGTGCCATGCAGGGCATCGTAGGGCATCGCTGCTAGAGATGGAGGAGTGAGTCGCCCTACCTGTGTTGTGGTTCTCGCCGCGGGCGAGGGAACGCGGATGCGCTCGTCTCGACCCAAACCTCTACACCACCTCTGTGGGCGAGCGATGGTGCTCTACGTGCTCGACGCCGCCGCGCAGGAGAACGTGCGCGCGACGGTCGTGGTCGTGGGACGCGACGCGACGTGGGTCGAGAAAGAACTCAGGGAAAGTAGTCGAGAGGGAACGAAGCTGAGCTTCGTTGAACAGAATGAACAGCTGGGCACCGGTCACGCGGTGAGCGTGGCGCTGTCCAGCATTTACGACGCGATGGGCGACGGCGACGGCGACGTGTTGATTTTGCCGGGAGACGCGCCACTCCTTCGACGATCGAGCGTCGCGCGACTGTTGGCGGCGCACCGTGAAAGTGACGCCGCGCTCACGGTGCTGAGCGCGCGGCTCGACGATCCCACGGGATACGGTCGCATCGTGCACGCGAAGGACGGCTCCCTCGAGCGCATCGTGGAAGAGCGCGACGCCACCCCCGAAGAGCGCCTACTCAACGAGGTCAATACGTCGATCATGGTGGTCCGCCAAAGCCTGCTCGGACCCGCCCTTCGAAAGGTCGGGCGCCAGAACGCCCAGCACGAGTACTACCTCACCGATCTCGTCGCGGTGCTCCACGAAATGGGTCACCAGACCGCGTCGGTGTCGCTCGTTGACCCCAGCGAAGCGGTCGGCGTGAACGATCGGCTCCAACTCTCTAGAGCTGAAAGGGTCCTTCGTCGACGCATTAACGATCAGTGGCTGGCCCGCGGGGTGACGATGTGGAATCCCGAGGACACCTACGTCGACGCCGACGTGGAACTCGCGGCTGAAGTGTCGCTGTTGCCGGGCACGATTCTGAAGGGACACTGCGTCATTGGTCGTGGTGCCCAGATCGGTCCCAACGCGGTGTTAAGTGACGTCGAGGTGGGCGAGAACGCGCACCTGGGCACCGTTGAGGCGACGCGCGTTCGCGTCGGCGCCGACGCGCGCGTGGCATCCTTCGTCGTGCTGAGTCCCGGCACGGAGGTCGCCTCGGGAGAAATCATCACGCCCCTGACGCACCGTTCTCACTAGGGCTCTCCGTTCGCCTGTACGCTGGCGCCGTGGAGTCCCTCGCCAAACGCCGACTCGTTATCGTCACGGGCCGTTGCCACCCCGCGCTGGCCGAAGACGTCGCCGACAAGCTCGGCGTTGGGCTGACCGAAGCAAATCTTCGTGAGTTTGCCGACGGTGAACTGCACTGTCGAATCGATGAATCGATTCGAGGCGCGCACGTGTTCATTATGCAAACGCACGGATCGCCGGTCAACGATTCACTCATGGAACAACTGATCATGATCGACGCTGCTAAGCGCGCGTCAGCGAAGAGCATTACCGCGGTCATCCCGAACTACGGCTACGCCCGTCAAGACCGTAAGACCGCTGGACGCGAACCGATTACCGCCAAACTCGTTGCCGACATGTTGCAAACGGCCGGCGCGAATCGCGTGTTGTCGGTGGACTTTCACTCGGGCCAGATTCAGGGTTTTTTTGATATCCCGGTCGATCACTTAGTCGCGGCCCCCGTCCTCGAGACGTACCTCAAGGCCAACGCCGATCCGCACACGCTGGTCGTCGTCGCACCGGACGCGGGTCGAGTGAAGGTAGCTGAGCGCTACGCCCAGCACTTGGGTTGCGATTTGGCCCTGGTGCACAAGACTCGTCCGCCCGGCCAAGCCAACATCGCTGAAGCGCGCCACATCGTTGGTGACGTTAAAGGACGGCACTGCGTCTTGATCGACGACTTGATCGACACCGCCGGGACCATCGTCGCGGCCTGCGACCTGTTGAAGGCCCACGGGGCCGAGGACATTTGGGTGATGGCGACCCACGCCGTGTTTTCGCCGCCCGCCGTCGATCGGCTCTTTAACGCGCCGGTCAGTCGAGTTGTGGTGACCGACACGCTGCCCCTTGGACCAGAGAAGCGCTTCGAGAAGCTAGAGATTCTCTCCATCGCTCCGATCATCGCCAACGCGATTTCGGCCATCTTCGAAGACACGTCCGTGTCGGACATCTTCGGTGGCGAGAACCTGCTCTAGATCACCGAGGAGTGCCGCGCTGAACGTCGCAAGTGAGCTGGCTTCGATCAGTTGTTCGCTGAGTGCGAACTGGGACAGGTGGATCGCGGAGTCAAGGGCACCAGCGTGCCGAGTTGGGTCGAACGTGAGAGTGACCACACCCACGCACCGTTGGTGAGGCGCGGCGCCAGACCGAGCGCGGCCGTCATCGCCTCGCGGGTGCCGGCTTTAGCGAAGTGTGGGACTTCGACAACGACGACCGGACGCCACTTCGCCAGCGCGGCGCGGATGGTTGTTTCTTCAACGACCGTGGCGCAGTGCGGCCAGCGACTCAACGCATGTAACGCATGGACCGATCCCTTTAGATGGCTCACAATCTCATCGTTGACGCCGTTGGCTCCGGGGACGAACGCCCAACCACCAATGAGATTGAAATCGATGTTGCTTTCGGCCTGCCAGGCCATGGGCTGAGACTTGACACCGAAGGCGAAGGGGAGCGAGAGGACCGCGGTACCGGGCGCGAGGCGCGGCGCGTTCAGTCGATACCACGCGGGTACCGTCGCGGTCGTCACGCGAAAGGGCACCGAGTACGTGTCGAGCGTCGGGACGAACGCCGCGACCACGAACAGGGCGATGACTAGTTGGGCGGTTCTGCGTCGCCCAACGTCACCAGGCGACGGCCACCTCCTCGCCACCGCGCTCCACCAGCCGTCGATCGACGAGGCGAGCAGCAGGCCGACGCACAGGGAGACCGGGAGCGCGAAGCGGACGGTCTCGATGCTGGAGAAGAAGGGGAGTTTGGCCCGTAGATGTTTTGGAGAAAATTCGAGGTACCACGACACGATGGCCACGCCGGCGATGATGACGCTCGAGAGTCGCTTGCGCCAAAGCGGGAACGAAAGAAGGACCAAGAGCAGCAACCCGAAGCCGAGAAAAGCTGGGCCGGGACCTTTTGCGCCAAGGTAGCCGACCGAGGAAAATGAGGCGTTTGAATTGAAGAGGTGGGGTCCCGGATCAATGATCCGCCACGCCTTGGTCGACCCCATGGGCCAAAACGGACCTTGCACGTGGCGAGGTCCGGCTAAGTAGAACCACAACGGATAGGCGAGCGCGACGCCGGCGATGATCGAGCCAATAGTGGTGGCGATAAGGAGTTGCTTACGAGCAAGCATCACCAAACGCGGTCGCGAGATCACGACACCAAGAGCGCAGAGAGCACCGGTGACCGCTGAGATCGCTAACACCTCGAGACCGGTAAAGAACTGAAGAATCGTGAGCAGTCCGAGCAGCACGCCGACGCGCCGCGCTCGAGCGTCTCGACTTAACAGCTCCAGGCCGAGCAGCATCATCAATGGCAGGTACGCCGTGAGCGTGAGGTCGATATGGCCCAGCACGGTGTTGCGAACGACGAAGGGCGAAAATGCGTAGAGTCCTCCGGCGATGATGCGAATGGTTGTTCTCTGTGATAATCGTCCAGCCAGTGCGAACGCGGCCCAACCGGAAAGGACTGGGGCTAAGAGGTTCGCGACGTTAGAGGACGCGACGGGGCCAAACAAAAGTGTGATCGGTGAAAGTACCGCGGCCGGAGCGAACCAACTCGTGTTCGAAAGTGCGTTCACGCCGCCGAGGCGCGCCCATAGGGCGTTCGTCAATAGCGGATTATGGCCATGGGTCAGGGCCCACGGCAACCATTCCAACCACCACACTTGTTCCGTCGTGTCGCCGCAGTTACACGTGATGAGGTGGGCCGGGTTTCCCCCGAACCAGACGTGCGCCCACAGCACCAGCGCGATGATGAGGTACGTCGCGATCGCCGCGACGTGTAACGAGGCTTTCGTCCTTGGCGGTGGTTCGAGGAGTTGCACGAGAAATCTAGAAGGTCGTCATCAGTTGGTCATGATGTTTGGCGCTCGCAGGGCACCGTCGCGGACGTTGTAGTGAAACGTGCCATGTACCACTCGCTCCTGGTTTTTCCGGCTTCAACAAGGCGCTAGGCGAGCGAACTGTTCGAAGGATGAGACGTAGTACAGCCCCGTGGCTAAGAGTAGTTCGCGAGGAATTTGTACTAAGGCCAAGCACATGGCATGAGTGTCCTGTGCCGACCGACTTCCAGTTGTCTCTCCTGTGACGCGTACGTCGCCGAGGCCTCTGGGGACTGGCGTCGCCGGCGTTGATGGCGTCGCCCAAACCGATTAGGCTTGTAGTCCTGTGCGTCGCCCCTTGGGCCGCCGGAGATTCTTAGAGGAGTACTCATGTCAGAGAACACTTTGCAGGCGTTGACCAGTCGCGCCCACGGTTCGTCGAACTCGCGTCGCCTTCGTCTCGCGGGCTCGATTCCTGGGGTTATCTACGGTGAGGGCGTCACGCCGGTGCCGGTCGCCGTTAACGCAAAGGCCTTTCGCACGGCGGTCTCGGGCGAGCAGGGTCTGAACTCATTGATCACTCTCGACGCCGACGGTACCTCCTACACCGTTATGGCTCGTGAGATCCAGCGTCACCCGGTGCGTGGCACGGTCGCGCACATTGACTTTCAAGTCGTCGACCCCAACCGACCCGTCGTCGCTGAAGTGCCGTTGCACCTCATTGGTGACGCCGTCGAGGTTCGTCACGCTGACTGGGAAGTCGACCAGCAGATGTTCTCCATCGAACTTCGCGCTCGTCCCGACCGTATTCCGAACTTCATTGAAGTTGACATCTCGGGTCTGAGCGTCGGTGCCGCCATTCGCGTCAGTGACCTCGTGCTGCCCGAGGGCGTCGAGGCGACCGGCGACGTGACGGTGTCGGTCGTGGCAACGCACGCCGGACGCGCCGCGAAGGCGGTCGTCGTTCCCGACGCTCCTAGCGAGTAGTTCGCCGTGGCGCTTCGGCGCGCTCGCGAGCACGATCGTCGAGGCGCGAAGAGCACGCTGCTCATCGTCGGACTCGCTAATCCCGGATCCGAGTACGAGGGGTCGCGTCACAATATCGGCGGCGACGCGTTGCGTCTCGTGGTCGCTCGTCGCGGCGCGCAGCTTTCGCTCGAACGTCGTCAACGCGCGATGAGCGTTACTTTACAAACGCCACGAGGCCCCGTCACGCTCGCGGTCCCCACGACCTTCATGAACGAGTCCGGCGCCGCACTCGCGCCCCTGCTTCGACGCACGTCCATTGACGATCTCGCTCACCTGGTCGTGGTGCACGACGAACTCGACCTTGAGCCGGCGCGCCTCCAGCTGAAATTCGGCGGCGGTCTCGCCGGCCACAACGGACTTCGATCGATCGCCCAATCCCTCGGCACTCAGGACTTTGCTCGTTTGCGCGTGGGCATTGGCAAGCCGCCGAGTAAGGAGCAGGGCGCGGATTACGTGTTGCGCCGACCAACGGGCAAGCGACGCGAAGCGCACGAGGTTGACGTCGCGCTCGCGGCGGACGCGATAGAGACACTCCTTGACTACGACTTCGAAGAGGCTCAGCGTCGTGTGAACGGCTCGTGAGTGAACCACTAGGGCTTGGCCGAGTTCTCGAACTCGTCGGCCCAGCAATTCGTGCCTCCGTCGCCGATGGATCGTTCGTTCCCTCGAGTTACGCGACTCCCCTCGCCATTGCGGCGCTGGCCAGTGAACGGCCGTTCGTCGTGGTCGTCACGGCGACGTCGAGCGACGCCGAACTCGTGCGTGACGCGCTGGTGGCGTGGCTCGGTGACGATGACGTCGCGCTGTGGCCGGGCTGGGATACTCACCCGCTCGAGCGCGTGAGTCCCGACAGCCAGGTTATGGCGATGCGAGCACTGCTGCGTTGGCAGATTCGAGAGGGTCGAATGCCGCGCGTCGTCGTTGCCTCAGCGCGCTCGATTGCGCAGATTCTCTCGCCGGAACCACTCATCGCGCCTTACGTCTTCTCCAGAGGGAGCGAGATTAATCGCGACGAGTTCGTCAAAGGTCTGGTCGCCATGGGGTACCGTCGCGAGCACTTAGTAGAGCACCGAGCTGAGATTGCGGTACGCGGCGGCATCGTCGACGTCTGGCCCGCCCAGAACGACGAGCCACTGCGACTGGACTTTTTTGGTGACGAGATCGAACGATTGACGGTCTTTGATATCGCGACCCAACGCTCGACGCACGACCTCGATGAGGCCGTCATCGCCCCGGCGCGCGAGTGGATGCCTGGTGAGTTGACGCGCCTACGGGCCGACGAGTTGACCAAAGGTGAAGCGTGGGCCGCTTCGACGTTCGACCGACTCGCCACGGGACAGCTCTTTGACGGCATGGAAGGGTGGATGGGACTTTTCGTCGACGAGCCTCGAACCCTGCTCGACGAAGCCCCGAACGCCACCGTGATCGTGGTTGAACCCGATCGTGTGAGAGCCCGACTGGCCGATCTGCTCGACGAAGAGCGTGAACTCACTGACGTCGTGGCCGCGACGTGGATGGCCAGTGGAGTCGTACCGCTGTTGCACCTCACCTACGACGACGTCATCGAAGGAAGAGTCGACGTCGCTCTTGAAGCGAGCGCCAGCTCCCTTGGATCGACGGGTCAACTCACGTCACCCCCCGTCGTCCAGGGCGACGCCGCGCGCATCGCCGCGCACGTTCGGACCTGGTCGTCGGCGCGACGGGCCGTCGTGCTGACCTCGACGCCGGCCGCGATTGATCGCATGGCCGATCAGTTGCGCGGCGAAGGTCTCGAGGTGACAACCGATCCCCGGCACGTCTTTGACGCGCGGATCACTGTGCTCGAGAGTTCACTGCCCGCGGGCTTTTCGCTCGATGACCCCGAGGTCGTGGTCTGGAGCGAAAGTGACCTCACGGGACGTCGTAGCCAGCGCCGCGTCTCGCGCACGAGGGCGCGCAACGTTGACGGATTCTTTGACGATCTTGCGGTGGGCAGTTACGTGGTGCACCGTCAACACGGCGTCTCGAGATTCTCGGGCACGACCACGCGCGCAATCAACGGCGTCACTCGTGACTACTTAATTCTTGAGTTCAAAGATGGCCGCAGCTACTGGCCAACGGAGCAGATTGACGCGCTCACCCCCTACACCGGTGGCGACGGCCCGGCGCTGTCGCGCATGGGTGGAGCGGAGTGGCAAAAGACTCGCGCGAAGGCGCGCGCGGCGGCGTTCTTGGTCGCCCAAGAGCTCGTGGATCTCTACCGATTGCGCAGCGTCGCCGAAGGCCACGCCTTCAGCCCCGACACCGCGTGGCAACGCGAGATGGAAGAGCTCTTCGCCTTCACGCTCACTTCAGACCAAGCCCAGGCAATTGTCGACGTCAAGTCCGACATGGAGTCGCCTCGACCAATGGACCGACTCATCTGTGCCGACGTGGGCTTTGGCAAGACCGAGGTGGCGCTGCGCGCGGTCTTTAAGGCCGTCCAGGACAATAAGCAGGCCGCGGTCTTGGTGCCCACGACCTTGCTCGCCAGTCAGCACTTCGCCACCTTTAGCGAGCGCTTCGCCGGCTTTCCCGTGAAGGTGGCCCTGCTCAGTCGTTTCGTCGACGAAGCGGAAACCAAGTTGACGCTGCTGGGGCTGCGTGAAGGAACGATTGACGTGGTTATCGGGACGCATCGACTGCTGAGCGAGAACGTGAACTTCAAACAACTCGGACTGCTCGTCGTTGATGAAGAGCAGCGTTTTGGCGTGACGCACAAAGAGGCGATCAAGACACGAGCCGTCGGCGTCGACGTACTGACCCTTAGCGCGTCACCCATCCCGCGCACGCTCGAGATGGCCTTCGCCGGCATTCGCGATCTCTCGATGATCACGACGCCGCCGGCTGATCGACGCCCGATCCTGACGCACGTTGGTGAGTACAACGAAGCGGCGGTCACCGAGGCGATTCGCCGCGAGCTCTTGCGCGAAGGTCAAGTCTTCTTCGTCCACAATCGCGTCGCGGACATCGATCAGGCCGCTAAACGTATTGGCCAACTGGTACCCGACGCGAGAATCGCTGTCGCCCACGGCCAGATGGACGAAGGCACACTCGAGCGCGTCATGGTGGATTTTTGGCAACGGCGTTACGACGTTTTGGTCTGCACGACGATCGTGGAGTCGGGGATCGACCTGCCCTCGGTGAACACGTTGATCGTCGACCGCGCTGAACGCCTCGGTCTTGGTCAGTTGCACCAGCTGCGCGGACGGGTGGGCCGCAGCGGGCAGCGCGCTTACGCCTACCTCTTTCACCCGGCCGACCAAGTGCTTTCTGAGACCGCTTACGAGAGGCTTCGCACGATTGGCGACAACACCGCCCTCGGCAGTGGTTTCAAGATTGCTATGCGCGACCTCGAGATTCGCGGCGCGGGCAATCTCTTGGGTCACGATCAGTCCGGCCCCGTCGCGGCGGTTGGCTACGACCTCTACGTGCAACTCGTCGCGGAAGCGGTCGCCGACGCGAAGGGCTTTCACGTGCCCGACGTGGTGCCCATCACGCTCGACGTGCCTGGTGAGGCCCACTTGCCTAAGGAGTACGTCGAAGCCGACGACGCGCGCCTCGAGGCCTATCGCCGCTTGGCGGGCATTGGGACTATCGACGAGCTCGCGGACCTCAAGGGCGAGTGGATCGACCGCTACGGCGCGCTGCCCGCGCCAACCGTGGGTCTCTTGGAGTTGGCCGAACTTAAACTGGTGTGTCTCGGTTTTGACGTGACGTCGGTCGTAGTGATGCCCGCGAAAGTAGGGGTGCGATCGAAGCCGATTTTGAAGATCGGACCGTTGACGTTGTCGCTTAGTCAACAGTTACGACTGCGCCGCGGGTACGGTTCGCACGCCTATAACGAAGCCACGAAGGAACTGCGTCTTGAACTCTTGCCCAGTGGCGTCACGCCGCGCGCAATTCTTCAGTTGTTAGAAGCGGTGCACGCGACGACGCTCAACGTCGAAGAGTGATTCGGTAGCATGGCGTAGTGCGTCGCCTGGTAGCCCTGTTCGTTGTTGCTCTCCTGGGGGCTGCACTCTATGGACTAAGTGGTTCGTCCTCAGGTATCAGCGTGGACCGCCTCACCGTCTCGGGCCCCACGCTTCGCTCGGAACTCACGACGATCGCCAACAACAAAACGCTGGCGTGTTACATAAACCTCCTCATCCCCAGCAACTTCGCGAGCGGTGCCGGCGGTGACTCCATGAAAGTGGTGGGAGCCTCGGCGTGGATGAACTTGCGCGTTGAGGGTATCGCGATAGATCACTACGTCAAGACGAAACTTAAGTACGTGCCCAACGCAAAAGAGCTCGCCACCGCGAAGTCCTCGCTCGAGGGAGAAATGACCCAAGCGGCCGCCGCCAAGGCGACGACGTGTCCCGGCACGTCGGTTCAAGCGCTCGCGGAGATGACGGGCGAAATGCGAACAGCGGAGATCGAGTCGCAGGCGACGTCGCTCTATCTCGTCGGAAAGGTGAAGTCGACGATTCCACTAACGAAGACTTCGATGGAGAACTTCTACGCGCAGCACACTTCGGAGTACGACACGCTGTGCATTTCGGTGGCCGTGGTCGCTCCCGCTAACGTCAGCGCCTTTTCCGCGGCCCAAAGCGCTGGGACCAGCGTCGCCACGCTCGCCAAGGACTATTCACTGGATCCGTCCGCCAAGAAAGGTGGCGCGTACGGCTGCTTCTCGCCCGCGGCGACCGGATACACCAACTTGCGCAACGACGTCGCCGGCTTAGCCAAGGACGCCTTCTCAACGAAGCCATTTTCTACCACGTACAACGGGAGCACCGCGGCGCTCTACGTTGCGGTGACCAAGCGCACGGTCACGCCCTTTAGCCAAGCGGCCGCAGTGGTCTTAACTGACTTACAGAACCTCAACGCCTCCTCCGCCAATACGTTGAAGAACACCATCCTCTACGCCGCGGCCGTGCACGTTGATCCGGCGTTTGGACGCTGGGGCCAAAGTCAAACGTCTGGTCTGGCCGTCTTCGTGCCGGCCAAGCCCGCGGCGCGCAACGTGACCGGAGCAACGCAACTCAGCGCTACGGGTTCTCCGACTTATAAGTGAAGCCCGTCGTTCGTGTCCTAGGCCTCGGACCCGGCGCCGAGGGTCACGTGACACGGCGTTCGTGGTCACTACTCACTGAGTCGCCGGTCGTTCGACTGCGTACCCGTCAACACCCCAGTGCGCAACGTCTCGATCACGTCGAGAGTTACGACGAGCTCTACGAAAGCGCCGACTCTTTTGAGTCGCTCTACCTCGCCATTGTGGAGGACCTCATCGCTCTCGCCAGAACGTCACCCACCAATGAAGTGATCTACGCAGTCCCTGGTTCACCTATCGTGGCCGAGAGAACGGTCGAGTTGCTCCTCGCGTGCGATGAAGTGACGACACTCCTCGAACCGGCGGTTTCGGTGATTGACGCGGTGTGCGTGAGATTGGGCCAAGACCCCATGAGCGTGGGACTACGAATTGTTGACGCGTTGAACTCGAGTGAGAACTTCCGCGGCCCGGGCCCGCTGTTGATCCTCCAGACCTACTCACCCGAAGTACTGGCCAGTGTCGCTGATCGCCTGCCCGCGAGCGCGCGAGTCACGGTTGTTCATCACGTCGGTCTCAACGACGAAGTCGTGGTCCCACTTTCGCTCGATGAGTTGACGTCATTTGTTGAGGCCGATCACTTGACGTCGCTCTGGGTCGAGGGATTTCGCGACGCGGGCGAAGCAATGGGCGATCTCATTGACTTCATGAAGCGACTGCGCGCCGAGTGTCCTTGGGATCAAGAGCAGACCCACGCTTCACTGACGCGTCACTTGCTCGAAGAGGCGTACGAAACCATCGACGCTCTCGAGGCGTTCGTTCGCGTGCAGGGTGAGGGCGTCGACGACGACGCGGCCGTGGCGCACGTCGAAGAAGAACTCGGTGACCTGCTCTTTCAGATCGTGTTTCACGCGGAGCTCGGGGACGAAGAAGGCAACTTCAACTTCGCCACCATTGCCGACGCCGTTCGCGACAAGCTCACCGGACGCCACCCCCACGTCTTTGGTGACGTGCGCGTACGCGACTCTAACGACGTCGCTACTCGTTGGGAGCAACTGAAGCGCGCGGAGAAGGGGCGCGAGAGTGTCACCGACGGCATTGCCTGGCAGTTACCCGCGATCACGCTGTACACGAAACTTCTGCACAAGGCGGTGCTCGTTGATACGGGTGTCGCAACGGGGGAAGTCTCTCGCCAACGCGTGCTCGACGCCGTCACGTCGCTCGCGCTCGACGGCGAGTCGGTTCTTGACGCGCGGACGTCCTCAGAGGTTGACGCGGCGTGGGGTGACGCACTAAGTGCACTCGTGGCCGCGGCGACGTTCGCCGGTGTTGATCTCGAGGGGGCGCTGCGCGATCGAGCGCTCACGTTGCGAGACGAGATTCGCGGGGCCGAGAATTTGGCGTAAGCCCAAATGAGCTCTAGTAGCGTTGAGGCCAACTGAGGAGACGCAATGAGCGCGATTGAAGTAGTCCTGGGCCGACAGATATTGGACTCTAGGGGCAATCCCACGGTCGAGGCCGAGGTCCACCTTGAGTCGGGCGCCATTGGGCGCGCCGTCTCTCCCTCGGGCGCCTCGACGGGCCAGCACGAGGCGGTAGAACTGCGCGACGGGGGGTCCGACTGGGGCGGCAAGGGCGTCACGACGGCCGTCGGGTACGTCAACTCTGAGATCAACGACGCCCTCGAAGGCTTCGAGGCCGAAGATCAGCGCGCGATTGACTTCGCGATGATCGATCTAGACGGCACCGATAACAAGGCTCGTCTCGGGGCGAACGCGATTCTCGCGGTCTCGCTCGCCAACGCGAAAGCGGCCGCGATGGAGAGTGACCTGCCGCTCTATCAGTACCTCGGCGGCGTGAACGCGCACGTCTTACCCGTGCCGATGATGAACGTGGTGAACGGGGGCGCGCACGCGAAGAACACCATCGACTTTCAAGAGTTCATGGTGATGCCCATCGGGGCCGCTTCATTTAGCGAGGCGCTGCGCTGGGGCACCGAGACGTACCACGCCCTTAAGGGTATCTTTGAAAAGCGTGGACTGCACACGTCCGTGGGCGACGAAGGGGGCTTCGCGCCCGACCTACCCGACAACGAAACTGCCGTGCAGATTCTCGTCGAAGCCATTGAAGCGACCGGCCGTCGGCCCGGGGTGGACGTCGCGATTGCGATGGATCCGGCCGCGAGTGAGTTCTACCGCGACGGCGCGTATCACCTAGACGGCGAAGGCCGCGTTCTTTCGAGTGACGAACTCGTTGACTACTGGGTCGACCTCTGTGCTCGCTACCCGATCGTCTCGCTGGAAGACGGTATGGCCGAAGAAGACTGGGACGGCTGGGCGAGTTTGACCAAGCGACTCGGCGCCACCGTCCAACTCGTGGGCGACGACATTTTCGTCACCAACACGACGATTTTGCAAAAAGGAATCGATCGCGGTGTTGCGAACTCGATTCTCATCAAACTCAATCAAATCGGTACGTTGAGTGAAACGCTCGACACCGTGCGTTTAGCCAACGTCAACGGCTACAGCGCCGTGGTCTCGCACCGCTCAGGAGAGACCGAAGACGTGACAATTGCTGACTTTGCGGTAGCGACGAACGCCGGTCAAATAAAAACTGGCGCGCCAGCACGTTCTGATCGAGTAGCGAAGTACAATCAGTTGTTGAGAATTGAGGAACAGCTTGGCGATCAAGCTCGTTTTCTAGGTCAATCGTCTTTGTCGGGGGCGGCCGGTGTCAGCAACTCATAGTTTCGAAGCCCGAGGCGGTAATCGCTGGATGTTGCCTCTCGCCGCCGTGACGGCTGTTTTCATTTTGGTGGGCTGGTTCCCCCTCACCTCCCTGTGGCACCAGCAGAGTCAACTCAATCAAACTGCGGCACAGATCCAGGCCCTGAAGCGTCAAGAGCTCGCGCTCAAGACCCAGTCCAAAACTCTCGATACCAAGAGCGCCGCCACGCAGCTCGCGCGCGAGCAGTATCAGTTGGTCTCACCGAATCAGAGTTTGATCCAGGTGCTTCCGGGCAACTCCCTTGGTCGAGTGTCAGCGAGTTCCGCCGACCCGGGCCTCCAGCCCCTCGTCGCACCTTCGTCGGTGGCACTGCCGTCGAGCGCGACGGCGACCATGCACCATCAGACGAACGGTTTCGTCAAGCGTCTCGTGCGCACCCTCGAGTTCTGGCGTTGACTTTTCACGACGCGTCACCCGGCGATCAGGCGATCGTCGAAACCCTCCTCGGTCGAGAACCCTCCGGTCGATTCGCGGTGGTCGTTCGGCGCCTCGACGGGAGCCCCGTCGTTATAGAGAACGAACCGCATCTTCGTGACGGCACGCCCATGCCGACGCTCTTCTGGCTCGTTGACCCCGTGCTGCACGAGGCGGTCAGTCGACTCGAAAGCCACGGGGGAGTGCATCGTTACGAGGACCTCGTTGACGCTGAGCAACTTCAAGCGACTCACGACGACTACGCGCGTCGACGCCGAGTGGCGACGGTGCGTACCGATCTCGTGGCGTCCTCGGGCGGCGTGGGCGGGACGCGCGTGGGCGTGAAGTGCCTGCACGCCCACCTCGCTAACTATCTCGTCGGCGCCGTCGACCCAGTGGGAGCGTTGGTCGCCAGTGAACTCGACGTGAGTGCGCTACGGGTCGTGGACGTTCGTGGCTGACGTCGTGGCCGCGCTTGACTGCGGCAGTAACTCCACTCGACTGCTTATCGCCGACGCCACCGGCGCGACGTTGGTGCGCGAGATGAACATCACGCGACTCAGCCAAGGCGTCGACGCCGCCGGTTCACTGCTACCAGCAGCGATGGAGCGAACCTTTGAGGTCTTGCGCCACTACCGCGACGCGTGTGACTCAGCGGGCGTGACGCGAGGACTACTGGTCGCCACCTCGGCCGTGCGTGACGCGAGTAACCAATTGGAGTTTTTGGATGGCGCGCGCGACATCGTGGGCTTTGAAGCGAAGATACTTCGAGGCGATGAAGAGGCCGCGTTCTCCTTTGACGGCGCGACCAAGGAGCTCGGGGAGGCCGCCGTGGCGACCATGATCGTTGACGTCGGCGGCGGTTCAACGGAACTCGCGGTCAAGGTCGACGGCACGCTGGCGAGCTACTCGATGCAGTTGGGCTGCGTGCGCGTGAGCGAGCGCGCCCTGGGCCGAGGCGTCGTGAGCGCGGCGAGCGACGCGGCCGCGAGATCGATGATTGAGGCCGAACTCGACCGGGCCTTTGCGGCGGCGCCGGCGTTGCACGACGTCGTCGCCAAGGTTCGACTGGTGGGACTGGCTGGCACGGTGGCGACACTGGCCCAACTCGACGCGGGTCTCGCGGTCTACGACCGCGACGTCGTGCACGGTCGCGAACTCGCTCGCGCCACGGTGCAGTACTGGCGAGATCTGCTCGCCAAAGAGACACCGGGCGAGCGTTTGTTGCACCCCGGCATGGTCGTGGGGCGAGAAGACGTGCTGGTGGCCGGGCTCTACGTGCTCGACGCGGTAATGGAGCGATTCAAGGTAGACGTGCTCCTGAGCTCGGAAAACGACATCCTTGACGGGATCGCGAGTTCGCTGCTCCGCCTCTGATTGCGCCAGAAGTACCAACCTGTAACGATAGAGGGGTGAGAATGCGCCCGTGGTAACGACCCGAAGCACGATTTACTCACCCGTGACCCTGCACGGGCAGCGGGTAGTGCTGCGCACGATGAACGAACAAGACTACGAACCGTGGTTCGAGGTACGAACTCGCTGTCGCGACTGGCTCCTTAAGTGGGAGCCTCGCTCGGCGCACGCGACCCACCTTGCTGAAGACCACCGAAGTTTCGTGAGCCGCTGCGCGATTCGCGAGCGCGAACGCCAGATTGGCACGGGCTTTGGTTTTGGGATCTTTCTCGAAGGCCGCTTTCTCGGTGAGATCACGCTCTCCTCAATTCAACGCGGACCTCTCCAGTCGGCCTACATCGGCTACTGGATCGACGAAGCCGTCGCGGGCCAGGGCCTCATGCCCGAAGCGGTCGTCACTATCTTGCAGTACGCCTTTGAGTCGCTGCGACTTCATCGCGTCGAGATCAATATTATTCCGCGCAACGCTCCCTCACGGCGGGTGGTGGAAAAACTAGGACTGCGCTTCGAAGGTATCGCCGAGCGTTACCTCGAAATTGACGGCGCCTGGGAAGACCACGCGCGCTACGCCGTGACCGCCGAAGAGTGGAGCGACCGCGCGCCCGAGTTGGTCACGAACTGGTTGCTCCCTCGACACGACTAGACGGCTTCGAAACGACGCCCGCGCAGTTCACCAAGTTGTGCCGTGCGCAGCGTCCCCTGTAGGGCGGCTGCGATGCCAAGACCGGCGAGCGCGTCGTTACGACCCAAGACGAGCAAGGTGTTCTCAGTCCCTCGAGCGAGTACCAGACCTTGGGTTCGCGCCTCGCGCGCGAGGGCGTCGACTTCACCCGACGTCACCGAAAGCGCAAGTTCGACCACGGGGTTCTCGTAGCGAGTGGTCTTGAAACTTCGAATGTCGCGAACCATGGTCCACGCGACGTGACCAGGATGAACTGACGAGCCGCCGACGTCTTTCCAGCTCACGTGCAGTGGGTGCACGCTAAGACCCAGTTGGTCGGCGAGGTAGAGAACTTCAACGTCGAAAGCGAAGCCGTCGATCATGGCGAGCAGCGCGAGCACGCGCGCCGCGCCGAGTTGAAATCCTTTGAAGCCACACTGCGTGTCGCGCAATTTCGTACCGGTGTAGTGGCGAACCAGTAGATGGAAGGCGTCACCGGCCAGCGTGCGCAGTCGCTTGTCGTAGCTGATGTGGCCGTTGACGGCTCGCGATCCCGGCACGAGCGCGCTGGTCTCTAAGGCGGTCACGACGTCGAAGAGGTGTCGCGGGTCAATCGCCATGTCCGCGTCGAGAGTGACGACGTTGCGCCCTCGAGCGAGGGCCATGCCGAGGCGCATCGCCGCACCTTTACCAAGATTTTTGGGTTGCTGCACGAAGAGTGCGTGCTCGAGATGTCCGTAGATCGCGTGAGCGCTTTGGAGCGTGCCGTCACTGGAGCCGTCGTCCACGACGATGACCTCAACGTTGGAAGGATCGAGTTGTTCCAAGGTTGGCGCGAGACGTTCGTAGCCAACGCGAAGTCGCTCGGTCTCGTTGTACGCGGGAATAACGAGGGAGAGCGTGACGCTCACAATCGACTAGGGACGCTCGGCGCCGATGAATCCGCCCGTGAAGAAAGGAGCGAATGCCACGTTGGTGCCACTGTGCGCGGCCGCGATCGTCGTGTCAACTCCCCAGGGCCCGCTGCCGACGTACATGACGACGTGGTCCACTTGGTGGTCGCTGTCGAGGTTGTAGTAAAACAACAGGTCGCCGGGCTGAAGGTCCTGGAGCGTGACGCGGTGCATGACCGGGTACTGGGACTCGGTCGTGCGAGGGATCGTGACGCCGGCTTGCGCCCAGGCCCACTGCACCAGACCTGAACAGTCAAAGCCCACGCCGGGTGTCTCGCCACCCCACACGTAGTGCACGCCGATTTGGTGCTCCGCTGCCGCGACCGCTTTGTTGCCCGCGGCGGTACCGGCCACTTCGATGAGGGTCGGCGTCTTGATGGCGGCCTGGATCGCGTTGATCACCTCGTTGGCGGCGTTTTGTCCACCCACGGCCGAGGCGGCCGCGATGGCGTTTTCTTCACCGGCCGTGTTCTTGGCCTTGGCGGCGGCGACGCCTGCCTGGATCTCGTAGGCGATGATCTCGGATTTGAGTTGCGTCGTCACTGACGTGAGTGTTGCTTGGGTGGAGTTCGCGAGTTGGATGTTCTGATCCAGCAATGTTTTTAACTGGTACGTCGCGCTTGAGGCTTTCTGTCGCTGCACGGCCACTTTGGCCACGGTGTTTTGGAGAGAGATCTTCTGACGCGTGTACGTATTCTTTAGTTTGTTGAGATTGCCAATGACTTGGTCCTGGTAGACCTTCGTCGCGTCGCTTCGCACGACGTTCTGGTTGAACAGTGAGAGGATCTGCGCGTCGGCCGCGCCGAGGACGTAGGCCCGCACGACGGCCGTGACGAGCTTTTTCGACGTGACGACGATGGCGGCGTGCTTCTGCACCTCGAGACCTTGGAGATTGGCGATGTTGACGATGATTGAAGCCAAGTTGGCCTTCTCGGCGTCGTACTTATTGGCGGTAATTTCGCTCGTTTTTTCCTGTTGGGCGAGGGCGGCCGAGAGGTTGGCGATCTCGGCCTGGGTCTGGGCGATCGTGAGCGCCCCCGCGGAGGACGGAATGACCGTCCACGAAGTAATTAGTGCGGCCACCAGCAAGAAAGGGGTAGTTCGAGTCGCGCCCCGACGACGCACGCGCAACATAAGACAAGCCTAGTTAGCCCAGTTAAGAAAAAGGGAAGTTTCGATGAAACGTAACAATGAGTTAGCGTTACAGCGCATCAATGCTCCGTGGGGGCGTAGCCCAATTGGCAGAGGCAAGGCGCTTAAACCGCCTCCAGTGAGGGTTCGAGTCCCTCCGCC